>Ga0265594_1000564_pt1 | contig 30445 bp, 31 predicted proteins | sample saktaG_11_FD_190147 | JGI IMG/M metagenome (GOLD analysis project Ga0265594, IMG submission 190147) | Saline water microbial communities from Sakinaw Lake, British Columbia, Canada - sak_2011_5_24_80m | ecosystem: Environmental > Aquatic > Non-marine Saline and Alkaline > Saline ... | reverse complement strand
CGCCATTGTTCCAAAAGTGCAAATGTTTGCGACTTTTTTGTGTCCGTATTTTTCTCGCGCGTATTTTAAAATTTCATCGCGTTGGTTGTCAGCAAAATCCATATCAATATCAGGCGCGGAAACGCGATAAGGATTTAAAAATCTTTCAAAAGGTAATTCAAAATAAAGCGGATTAATTGGAATAATATCTATTGTGTGTCCAACAAGCGAACCAGCAGCTGAGCCTCTGGTAGTTGTTGGAATTTTATTTTTTCTGGCGAAATTAATTAAATCAGCCACAATTAAAAAATACGAAGCGTAACCTTTTTTGCAAATCACATCTAATTCATATTCTAAACGCTTTTTAATTTTTTCATCAGCGTTTGGAAATTTGTTTTTTAAACCTTGTCTAGAAATTGTTTTTAATTCTTGTTCAGGAGTTATGTTGTTTGGCAATTCAAATTTTGGAAAATACCACTCGCCTAAATCCAAATTCACATTACATTCGCCGGCGATTTTTTCTGTATTTTTTACAACTTCAGGCGCAATATTTTTAAAATATTCTTCCATTAATTTTGGATGCAAAAAATTTAAATCAAAATTAGTCATTGTTAATCTATTTTTGTCAGTTAAAACTTTTCCAGTATTAATGCAAACCAAAACATCCTGTGCTATTTTATCTTCTGGGTTAATATAATGTGTGTCGCGCGATGCAGTTAAAGGAGCTTTTATTTTTTTAGCAAGTTTAATTATTTTTTCATTTGTTTCAATTTGTTCTTTATTATTTCCAAGATATTCTAATTCTAAATAAAAATTTTCTTTGCTAAAAATATCTTGATATTCTTTAGTGATTTTTACTGCATCATCAAAGCTTTTATTTTTTAAAGCGCGCGGAATTTCACCAGCCATACAAGCAGAAGTTGCGATTAATCCTTCTGAATGTTGTTTTAATATTTTTTTATCAATTCTTGGTTTGTAATAAAAACCATCAAGATGCGCAACTGTTGTTAAATACAATAAATTTTTGTAACCTATATTATTTTTCGCAAATAAAACCAAATGAAATGGTTTGTTGTCAATATTAAAATGTTTCAAATGAAGGTCCCGCGGAGCAAGATACATTTCGCAGCCAATAATTGGTTTGATTCCAGCGTCTTTGCATTTTTGATAAAATTCAATACAACCGTACATTGTTCCGTGGTCAGTTAAACCTAAAGCAGGCATTTTGTATTCCAAAGCTTTATTAATGTAGTCGTCAATTTTAGGCAAACCGTCAAGTAAGGAATAATGGGAATGATTGTGGAGATGAATGAACATAAAAGATTTTTAAAGTCTCTCCCCCTTTTCAAGGGGGAGAGTTAAAAGTTGCCAGTGGCAAGTTTTAACGAGGGGGTTAATATTTTTATCTTACCAAAACACCAAGCGCTTGACAAATTTTTTATTTGTTCAAAATTTTTTAGTCTGAACAAAATGGCTCCACCCAAGAGGGATGGAGCCAACCATTTTTTGTTTAAAATAGTATTTTTAAACCTGTGGATAAGTATAAAATACTTTTTATATTTTTTAAAATAATAATCACAAATAATTAATTTTAAATAATTAAATTTATTGTGTTTTGTCTAATATTAGGGTAAATATTAATAAATTAAGTTTTCCACTTGACAATTATTTTGATGTGTGTTATACTAAAAATAGTTAAAAAAGGAAGGAAGTTCTTTAAAAAAACAATGGGTTTTCCGCTAACCCTTGAGGGCGGACAGGTCGGTGACCTGGAATGGTAAATGAAAGGAGATTTACCATGGAAAAAAGAAAAAATTTTTCAAAAGAGTTCCCTTTTATTAGGGAAAGTTGTGGAGATATTGAGATCAAAAAAATGGACGGGATTCTCGCCCAGTATGTTCCAAAAAAATTTTTCCAGAAAGATTACTTCTATCTGGAAGAGGAGGAACAAGTTGATTTAGTATTGGAAGATGGTGAAATTATATCCAATGCTGTCAACAGGAAAGAATGGAAGTTTGATCCTAGTCAAAAAAATCTCCAAGACGGTGAATTGATAATTGAGGCGATATTAAGACATAATGTTGCTAAAAAAATAAAATTCATCGTAATTTATAAAAAAGGTAAACACAATCAACGCAGTGGATTTGTTCAAAGTGGACAATTTATAAAATGGCACAATTGTGTCATCTATAAATTAAATCCCAAATTTGATATCTATTTATTCATAGAAGATTGGGGAATGGGGCACATGAATCCAGTTCAAATTTTCTTTCATAGATATCCTGCTTGTACTGTGGAAATTGATGGTGAAGAATTTAGCTGGAAGGAACTTGATTCATTTCCAAATGTTTTTTCACCCAAATATCCATACAGGGTGAAAAAAATAAAAGTATATCCTTGCTGGTCAGACGAATTAAAACCCGCAAAAAGGTTGGTTGACCTTTTACGAGAAGCAGGTCTTACTGCAGAAGTTTGGAGTATTGATTGGCCAGAAGGACCAAAAAGTAAAAGGCAATATTAATTAAATAAAAGACCCGAAAACCAAATGAGAAGTGATTCAATCAAAACACAGATTGACACTTCTCATTTCTATTTTTCAACTTCTAAATATTTTTTTAGAAATTAAAAAATGGAAATAAAATTAAAAACCAAAAAAACAGCTTAAAAATTTAAGGCTGTTTTTTATTTAAATAAAATTAAAATATTAATTTAGTTATTTTAAGTTTTACTTCTTCGTGCGTTTTGTGGTTGTTGTTGAATTAGTTTTTTTGGTTTTAAAATAATCAACTAATTTTCCAACTCCTTCAACAAGAATTGCTAAATGCGTGGCAGAATTTCCAACTTTATCTTTAACAAGATTAATTATTTCATCAACTTTTTCAAGTTTGTCGTGTGCGCTTTTAACAATTTTTCGCGTACTACTAATTATTGAAATAAAATAAAACAATAACCAGCACACAAAAGCTGTGAACCATAAAATACAAAAAGCAATCACTAAATATAAAATGTCTTTTGATGTTTCAAACATAATTTTTTACTAAAAACACTAAAATATTTAAACATAAAAACACAGTGATTTTTATTTTGTAGTTTTCTAGTGTTTTTTGTTTTAAGTCTTTTAATTATATCACATTTTTAAAAAATATGATACAATACCTGTGAATAACTTTATTTTTATGCAAAAAGAAAACTCAAAACAAATTTATTATAAAATCATTTATTTTTTTATAAATAATCAAATTGTTTTTAAACGAATGATTGTAGTTTTGTTAATTTTATTAAATATAATTTTATGGTGGATTAGCGGTGTTAAATTAGTAAATTATTTTTCAAGCGCAAAAAATTACAACAAATCTTTAACCGAGCTAGTTGAAAATACAATAAATTGGTCTGTTTACCACGAACAACAAAAACCAATATCTTTAAAAATAATTTCAGTTAATAAAGTCAAAATAAGTAATAATAAATATGATTTAGTTGCTAAAATAAATAATCCAAACACAAATTGGGATTGTAAAAATTTTAAATATTCTTTTGTTGTTGATGGTTTTGTAACTGATTGGCAGGAAGCTTTTATTTTGCCTGAGCAAGATAAATATTTATTTAAATTTTCATATAATTCCGCAACAGCTTTAAGTCAAGTTGATGTAAAAATTCAAGATTTTAATTGGAGCAGAGTAAAAAATATTGATCAAGACAGAATTTTGATTTTGCAAGATTTTATAATTGAAAATAAAGAATTTAATCAAGAAAATAAAATTGCGCAAGTTAAATTTGACGCAATTAATAAAAGTCATTTTAGTTTTTGGCAATTAGGTTGGCAAATTATTTTGTATCAAAATAATCGTGTGGTTGGCGTAAATTATGTTACCACTCAAAATTTTATTTCAAATCAAACAAGAAAAATTTCATCTGTTTGGAATAATATTTTAACAGATCCAAAAAAAATTGAAATTATTCCTGATATTGATATTTTTAATGAAAACAATTATATTTTAAGTACAGAAAATCCAGTTAATTTAATTCGCGGCGCTAAAACAAAAAGATAATTTATATTTCCTCCCCTCATTTTCAAGGAGGGGCTGGGGGTAGTTAATAATAAAATAATTTATGTTAAAATTTTTAAATATATTTAAAAAAATGGATTGGCTACTTTTAGTAGCTGTTTTTCTTTTAATTTGTTTTAGTTTGTCTTCTTTGTACAGTCTTGGTTTGGGTCAAGATAAAACTTTTAACTTATTAAACAAGCAAATTATTTTTTCTGTTTTAGGAATTATTTTAATGTTTGTGATTTCTTTTTTTGATTATCGTTGGTGGAAGTTTTTGTCAGTTTGGTTATATTTTGTTTCAATAATTTTATTAATTTTAGTTTTATTTTTTGGAAAAACTTTAGGAGGAACAACTGGCTGGTTTGTGTTAGGTAATTTTAGTTTTCAGCCAGTTGAATTAGCAAAATTATTTGTAATTATTTTTTTAAGCAGATCTTTTACTAAATGGATTAATGAAAAATATCAGGTGTCGCTTTGGTTAAAATCATTTTTTATTATTTTACCAGTTTGTCTTTTAATTTTAATTCAGCCTGATTTTGGTTCAATGGCGGTTATTTTTTCAATCTGGATTTTAATGTTAATTTTAACTGGTGTTAAGAAAAAACATATTTTAATTTTCTTTTTAATTATTTTAATCACAGCAATTTTTAGTTGGCAGTTTTTGTTGCTTGATTATCAGCAAGATAGAATTTTAACTTTTATAAATTCAGATATTGATCCTCTTGGAACTGGTTACAATGTGCACCAATCAATGATTGCTGTTGGTTCTGGCGGAATTTGGGGCAGAGGTTTGGGCTTGGGCACACAAAGTCAATTGCATTTTTTGCCGATTTCAGAAGCTGATTTTATTTTCGCTTCTATTTCAGAAGAGCTTGGTTTTGTTGGAATAATTGTTATTTTTGTTTTGTATTTTATATTTTTTTACAGATTATTTAAAATAATGTGTGGGATTAAAGATGATTTTGGATTATTTTTAATTTTTGGATTAAGCGCAATGTTTTTTGTTCAAGTAGTAATAAATATTGGAATGTGTGTTGGGATTTTACCAGTTACAGGTTTGCCGTTGCCTTTTGTAAGTTACGGTGGGAGTTTTTTAATAATTAGTTTGATTTCAATTGGAATAATTCAAAGTGTGAAAATGAGAAATTAGATTTTAGATTTATGAAAAATAAAAATTATCACATTATTACTTTTGGTTGCCAGATGAATCAATCTGATTCAGAAAGAATTGCTAGTGTTTTGGAAAATTCTGGTTTTAAAAAAACAAGTTTAGAAAAAGCAAATTATATTTTTTTAAATTTGTGCGCTGTTCGTCAAAAAGCTGTTGATAGAGTTTGGGGAAAAATTCAGAATATTAAAAAACAATCCCGAGTACTCGGGATAAAAATAAAAATAATTTTAACTGGTTGTATTTTGTCAGAAGATAAAAAAAAGTTAGAAAAAAAAGTTGATTTTATTTTAGATATTAATGATTTAACAAAATGGCCACAAATCATTAAAACATTAAAATCCTCCTCCGCTAAAGTTACAGCGGACAGGCACCAAAATATTAAAACAAATTTAAAAGATTATTTATCTGTTGTTCCAAAATACAATTCCAAATTTGAAGCGTTTGTTCCAATAATGACTGGTTGCAATAATTTTTGTTCTTACTGCGCTGTGCCTTACACTCGTGGCAGGGAAAAATCAAGACCAGTGAAAGACATTTTAAATGAGGTGAACAAATTAATTGTTCAGGGTTGTAAATTTATTACTTTGCTTGGACAAAATGTGAACTCTTACTGTTCCCGAATAGAATCTCGAATTAAATCGAATGATTCTCGAATTTTTGAAAAACAGAATTTAAAAAAAACTAATCAGGTTGATTTTGCAGAATTATTAAAAAAAATTAATAAAATTCCAGGAAATTATTGGTTAAGTTTTATAACTTCTCATCCAAAAGATTTATCTGATGAATTAATTCAATGTTTTAAAACTTGCAAACATTTAATTCCATATTTGCATTTGCCAATTCAATCTGGCAGTAATAAAATTTTAAAATTAATGAATCGTAAATATACTGTTGAAAATTATTTAAAATTAATTAAAAAAATAAAAAAAATAAATCCAGATATTAATTTATCAACAGATGTGATTGTAGGATTTCCGGGCGAAACAAAAAAAGATTTTAATGAAACAGCAAAGATAATAAAAAAAGTAAAATTTGATATGGCATATATTGCGCGATATTCGCCTCGTCCAGATACAGCAGCAGTTAAATTAAAAGATAATATTTCTTTAGATGAAAAGAAAGATAGAGAAAAAATTTTAAATAATATATTAAAAATTACAGCTTTAGAAAAAAATAAAAAATTAATTAATAAAAATATAGAAGTGTTGGTAGAAAACAAAAAAAATAATTATTATTTTGGAAAGACAAGGAATTTTAAAAATGTTAGAATAATAAGAGAAAATAAGAAATTAAGAAAGGAAGAAATTGAGGAAAAAAAAATGATTGGAGAATTTGTGAAAGTGAAAATTACTAAAGCTAATGAATGGAGTTTGGAAGGGGAATTGGTAATTTGATAATTTAGGAAAAATAAAAATGCGACTTTATCAAGTTTCAATAAGGTCGCACGAATAGTTTAATGTCTTGTTCAGGACACAAGACTGCACCCGTCGTCGCAATGTGCGATTCTGGGGATTGTGAATTATTTAAATTTAATTTTACAATATATTAAAATTTTATGCAAAGAAATAATTCAAATGATCAAGTCGCTCACAAAAATATCTGGAAAATTTCAGATGTAATTTTTGTTTTAGTTATTTTTTTTGGATTTATTTTTGAACAATTAATACCTTTAACATTAAAAGAATTTATCCCTAGATGTATTCAAATTATTTTTGGAACAATTATTTTATCTTTTGGAATTTTTATAGTTGTTAAAACTAGATTAAATTTTAAAAAATATAATCAACCAACACTACCAAACAAAGTAACAACAAAATTAATTACAGATGGATCCTTTAAATATTCAAGGAATCCCTTGTATTTAGGAGCAATAATTCTATTATTTGGATTAGGAATAATAACAGATGTTTTATGGTTAATTATATTTATTCCTTTGACAATTATTTTAATTCAAATTATTTTTATAAAGCCTGAAGAAAAATATTTGAGTAAAAAATTTGGTGAAGATTATAAAAAATATTTAAAAAAAACAAGAAGGTGGATTTAAATAAAATAAAACAACAAAAATAAAATCTTTGTTGATTAAATTAATAAAGAATCATAATTTCTAATTATAATTTTATTGAAGCCACTAATTCTCTTGGAACTTCTATGCCTGTTTCTCCTGTTCCAATTTTATCTTTAATTTCTTTAGAAATTTCTTTCTGATTGAGTTCCTTACCAACAATCATATAAGTGCCACGGTTGGTTTCAAACACAGACGGACAAGCACATGCTACGCAATTAAAAATTGCAGGTGTTTTTTCAACTATAGTTAATTTTGTTTTTTTCATATAAAATTTATTTATAAAAATCAATTATTATTAAGTGTGTATAACTTTTTTAAGTATAACATATAAAAAATATATGTCAAATCAAAAAACAAAACAACAAAAACGCGAAGAGATTTTGCAAAAGAAAAAAATAAAACAGAAAAAAGGTGGGACTTTAGCTGGGCAAATTTCACGCGCGCAAACAGCAAAAAATTATGAAAAAAGTAAAAGAAAATAAAAAATTTGCAGAAGAACAAAGGGATCCTTCGGCTTCTAAAAAAATCCTAAAAAGTCGCTCAGGACCCGCCTTCGCTAAAGCTACGGCGGGCAGGCAAGCTGAAAAGTTAATTGTAATTTTAGGCCCAACAGCAACTGGTAAAACAAAATTAGCAGTTGATTTAGCGTGCAAATTTAACGGAGAAATAATTTCAGCTGATTCAAGACAAATTTATAGATATTTAAATATTGGAACTGGCAAAGATTTGGATATTTATAAAAATATTAAATATCATTTAATAGATATTATTAATCCTGACAAATCTTTTACACTGGCGCAGTACAAAAAATTAGCTTTAGAAAAAATTAAAGATATTCAAAAGTGCAATAAAATTCCTTTTTTAGTTGGTGGCACAGGACTTTATCTTTCTTCAATTATTGATAATTATGAAATTCCAAAAGTTAAACCAAATAAAAAAATTAGGCAAAAATTAGAAAAATTAGATAAACCAGAAAAAATTAAATTATTAAAAAAATTAGATTTAAAAGCTTTTGAATTTATTGATTTAAATAATTCTCGCCGTTTAGATAGAGCTTTGGAAGTTTGCTTAAGCGGACAAAAATTTTCTAGTTTGCGTAAAAAAAGCAAACCGCATTTTGATGTTTTACAAATTGGTTTAAATTTCCCGCGAGAAAAAATTAATAAAAAAATTGATCAGAGAGTTGATAAAATGATTAAAAAAGGACTTATTGAAGAAACAAAAAAATTAAGAAAAAAAAATAACAAAAAATCTGCGCTTTTGCAAACAATTGGTTATGCGGAAATTATTGACTTTTTAAATAAAAAAACAACCTTGGAAAAAGCTGTTGAACTTATTAAAATTCATACGCATCAATTTGCTAAACGACAAATGACTTGGTTTAAAAAAGATGAAAAAATAAATTGGGTTAAAAATAAAATTCAAGCTGAAAAATTAGTTAAGGATTTTTAAAATAAATAGTTTAAATATTTTGGTTTTTGTTTGTTTTTTTTGTCAAAATTAAAAATTATTTTTTTGTGCTACAAATTTTTTAATTTTAAAAAAACTTATTGGTTGATCAATTGTCCTGTTGGAAACACTACCCGTTCCTGTTCTTCCTTGTCCTTTTGCTTTTAATTTCCAAACAAATTTAACTTTTCCGAATCTTTTAAATTTTTCAGATAAGAAATTATCATCATAAACATATTTTAAATTTAATTTTTTTGAAGCTTCATTATAATCTTTTAAGCCGTTTAATTTATTATAAATTTTTTTTCTAAAAACTCTGTTGCATCCCCACATTAAAAAGAAAAAATTTGAAAATGTGTACAAAATAAAACAAATATTTATTGTAAATTTCTGAAAAAAATTAAGATTTACAAAAATAAAAGGTCCAGAGATTAAATTAATTTTTTTATTTTTTGCAAAAATATCTTTTGCTACTTTAACCCAATTTCTAGAAATCAAAGAATCTGTATCAAGTGTTCCAATTAATTCACTTTTAGCTTGTCCAAAACCAAGAATTCTTGCTGAAGTTTGTCCTTGAATTTTTTCATTTAAAATTTTAAAATCGATTCCTTTTTCTTTAAATTTATTTATAAAACTTTTTGCGATTTTTATAGAATTATCTGTTGAATTATTATCAACAAAAATAACTTCTTCTGGAAAAACAGTTTGGTTTAAAATATGATTAAAATTTTCAGCAATTAGTTTTTCTTCATTGTAGCAAGGAATTATTATTGAAATAGTTGGGTTGTTATTTGTATTTTGCATAATTATTTTCCCTCCATTTTAATTTTATTAAAATAATCAAGTCAACTTTTGAATTAACAAATTCTCTGTTTCCTGCGGGTCTGCTTTTCCTTGTGACTCTTTCATTATTTGCCCAAGAAAAAATTTAAGCAAAGCAGTTTTGCCATTTTTAAATTGTTCAACTTGTTCAGGATTTTTATTAATTATTTCATTAACTAATTTTTCTAAATCAAAATTTTCAGAAGACAAATTTTCATCTTCAAGAATATTTGACGGATCTCCGCCAGTTTCCAGCATTTTTTCTAAAAGAACATTTGCATTTTTTGTAGAAACTTTGTGAGTAAAAAGTAAAGTGATAAATTCTGCAAAATTTTCAGGTGAAATTGTGTTGTCAGTATAATTTAATTTTCGCGCAATTAATAATCCACCCAATTTATTTACTAACCAACCAGAAACTAATTTTGTTAATTTATTTTTGTGCGTTTCCCAGATTTCAGTTATTTCTTCATCAATTTCTGGCAAATCATTAAGCCAGTTTTTTAATTCTGAAACTACATTTTCTGTGTAATCCGCTAAATCAGGATTTGAAGTTAAAATTTTTGCGTCTGCTGTTTTAAATCCATATTGTTGAATAAATCTTTGTCTTTTTTGTTGTGGCAGTTCTGGAAGTTCTCGTTTTATTTTTTCAATGTTTATTTCTGATTTTTTTGAAAAATTTATTGGTGGCAAATCTGGTTCTGGAAAATAACGATAATCTGCTGAACCTTCTTTAATTCTCTGGGAAAAAGTTTCTTGTTTATTTTCGTCCCAGCCACGAGTTTCTTGAATAATTTCCCCCCCTGTGTTTAAAATTTTTGATTGTCTTAAAATTTCATAATTAATTGATCTTTCAACTGCTTTAAAAGAATTTAAATTTTTAATTTCTACCTTAGTTCCTAATTTATCAGGGTTTTTATCAGTGTCTTTTAAACTAATATTAACTTCGCACCGCATTTGTCCTTTTTGCATTTCTGCGTCTGAAATTTTAAGTTCGCGAAATATTCGTTGCAACTCCTGACAAAATTCTTTTGCTTCAGCTCCAGATTCAATATCTGGTTCTGAAACTAATTCCATTAAAGGAACTCCAGCGCGATTGTAATCTACTAAACTTGAGTCTTTAGTGTGAGTTAATTTTCCAGTGTCTTCTTCTAAATGAATTCTTGTAATTCTAATTTTTTTATTATTAATTTCAATAAATCCTTTTTCACAAAGTGGTTGGTCGTATTGTGAAATCTGATAACCTTTTGGCAAATCTGGATAAAAATATTGTTTGCGATCAAATTTTGATTTTTCTCTTATTTTACAATTCAAAGCCAAGCCAGCTTTTATTACAAATTCCACCGCGTTTTTATTTATCACTGGTAAAGTTCCTGGGTGCCCTAAACAAATTGGACACACATTTTTATTTGGCTCTAAATTTTGTTCACCAATTTTCCAAGTTTCATTTAAACAATTACAAAACATTTTAGTTTTGGTTTTTAGTTCAGCGTGAATTTCTAAGCCAATTGTTGGTTTGTATTTTATCTCTTTCATAATTTAACTTTATCATAAAAAATAAATAAAAAAAAGCCCATTTAACTTAACGGGCAGTTTGTATTTTTTGTAAAAATATCCTCCAAATTTTTTGATGAATTTCATCAATTGTTTCATTAGCATTTATTTTTATCCAGCCAAATTCTTTAGCTAAAATTTCGTGAGCTTTTTTGACTTTCAATGTTAATTCATTATCAGTTTCGTGTTTATGATTTTTTTCTAAAGCATCTAGAAATCTTTGACCTTCAAAATAAAAACATAAATCAGGATTTATTAAGTGTGAGTTTAGATTAGATAAAAAATTTGCATTTACTCCAGCGCCAACACCCCAAGCAATTCCTGTTCCTACATAATCTTCTGCAACAATATTTATACCAGAGTTTAATTTTTGTTTTAAAATCGGTTGAAATTGTGTCCTGTTCAAAATTTGAATAATTTGAAATTCTCTTGCAGACAGGTTATTTGAATTACCTTTTCGTAAATAATCATTAATTATTGTGCCAGATGGAGCTAAATTATAAAGTGGATACTTTAAATATTCAGCATTTAATCCTTGTTTAATTATTTCTTCTACTAATATTTTAGCTTGTGTTGTCTTGCCTAAATTATTAATTCCGTAGATCACTATTAATTTTCCTGTTTTATTTTGCATATCATCTCCTTTTTTAAATTTTTATATTTTTATGATTTAATTTTATCTTAAATAAATAAATTAATTTTGTCAATGATGAAATTTGATTTTAAAAATTTAAAATGGTAGATTTAAAAGGAACAACAAAATGGCTCCACGCAAGAGCGATGGAGCCAACTATTTTATGTCAATTCTATCAAAAATTTTTGGTGACGCAAATCAAAAAATAATTAATCAACTTCAAAAGCAAGTTGATGAAATAAATAATCTTGAAGAAAAATTCAAGAAATTTTCTGATTCAGATTTAAAACAGCAAACTAAAAAATGGCAAACAGAATTAGAAAATAAAAATTTTGATGAGCAACAAAAAATATTAAATAAAATTTTGCCACAAGCTTTTGCAGTTGTGCGCGAAACAGCAAAAAGAACTTTAAAGCAAAGACATTTTGATGTTCAATTAATTTCAGGAATTGTTTTGCATCAAGGAAATATTACAGAAATGAAAACAGGTGAAGGAAAAACTTTAGCTTCAACAACAGCGATTTATTTAAATGCTTTAACTAACCGTGGAGCGCATGTGATTACTGTAAACGATTATTTGTCTCGTCGTGACACAGTTTGGATGGGACAGATTTATGATTTTTTAGGATTAACAGTTGGTTGTTTAAATCACGAAAGCGCTTTTTTGTATAATAATAAAAGTATAAATAGTAATTTAGACAAAGAGCGAGATGAAAAAGGAAATTTTGATGTGGTTGATGAATTTTTAAAACCAGTTGAAAGAAAACAAGCGTATCAGGCAAATATTACTTATGGAACAAATAATGAATTTGGTTTTGATTATTTGCGAGATAATATGGTTCAAAGTTTAGAACAAAAAGTTCAGGTCCGCAGATTAAACGCTGATCCCACAGATTTTAATCGCAGATCTGACGCTGAGAATTATTTGCATTTTGCGATTATTGATGAAGTTGATTCAATTTTAATTGATGAAGCGCGAACGCCTTTAATTATTTCAGCTCCTGACACAAGTCCAACTAAAAAGTATGTTGAATTTTTTCGTTTAGTTGCGCGACTTAAAGAAAATGAACATTATAATATTGATGAAAAAATGAGATCAGCAACTTTAACTGAAGAAGGAATAAAAAAAATGGAAGAAATGTTAGGTGTTGAAAATATTTATACAGACCGTGGAATGCGAGAAGTTCACCATATCGAACAAGCTTTAAAAGCCAAAGTTTTATTTAAAAAAGATAAAGATTATGTTGTTAAAGACGGAGAAATTATAATTGTTGACGAATTTACAGGAAGATTAATGTTTGGTCGCAGATATTCTGATGGTTTGCATCAGGCAATTGAAGCAAAAGAAAGCGTTGAGGTAAAACAAGAATCAATTACAATGGCAACAATTACTTTTCAAAATTATTTTAGAATGTATAAAAAATTAGCGGGAATGACAGGAACTGCAGTAACTGAAGCTGAAGAATTTTCAAAAATATATAATTTAGATGTAATAATTATTCCAACAAATAAACCAATAATTCGTGACGATAAAACAGATGTGATTTTAAAAACTGAAAAAGAAAAATATCAGGCAATTGTTCAGGAAATTAAAAAGAGAAATGAAAAAGGACAACCGATTTTAGTTGGCACAATTTCAATTGAAAATAATGAGCATTTGTCAGGATTATTAAAACGAGAAGGCGTTGAGCACAAAGTTTTAAATGCAAAATATCACGAGCAAGAAGCAGAAATTATTGCGCAAGCTGGCAGAAAAAACGCTGTTACAATTGCAACAAATATTGCTGGTCGCGGTGTTGATATTGTTTTAGGTGGCAATCCTTGTGAGAAAAAAGAGCAAGATGAAGTTAAAAAATTAGGCGGTTTGATGGTTTTGGGAACAGAGCGACACGAATCTCGCAGAATTGACAATCAGTTGCGCGGAAGATCTGGCCGACAAGGAGATCCTGGTTTGTCGCAATTTTTTGTTTCAATGGAAGATGATTTAATGAGAATTTTTGGCGGTGAAAAAATGAAATCTCTAATGACTACTTTGGGTGTGCCGGACGGAATGCCAATTGAAAATAAAATGATTTCTAGACAAATTGAAAACGCGCAAAAAAAAGTTGAAGGAAATAATTTTGATATTAGAAAACATTTAGTAGAATATGATGATGTGATTAATAAACACAGGGAAGTGATTTATAAAAAAAGGAATAAAATATTAAATTTTCAATAATCAATTTTCAATTTTCAAACAATTTTTTAATGAGTTAATTTTTTAAGATAAAAAGGCAATTCCAAATTTGGAATTGCCTTGAACTAAAATTTTTTTTAACTAACAAATACAAACAAAACAAAATACTAGAAAAATGCCGGCAACAATTAAAAAATTTTTGAGGTCCTCCTTAGCCTGTTTATTATCAGGATCAGGAGATCCGCCATAAAAATACCCATAAAAAAATTTCATTATAATAACCTCCCATTCTAAATAAATTATTAATAATTTCCCTCTTTTATTTTTATTATTTTAATTATCAATTAAAATTTTATTTCTGTCAACCCCACTTATCCACAATTAAAATATTTACTCTAATTTTAGCTAAAAATATGATAAATAATCAACTAAACAATTTAGAAAAAGAAGATAATAAAAATAATAAAAATATTATTTTAAATCACATTAAAGAAGAAATTTCTGTGGTGGTTAAGTTTCACACGCAAAGTGAAGATGAGAGTTCTTGGAATTTGGAAGAAATTTATGAAGTGATTGGAACTATTTTTGAAATTCCAATTGAAGTAAGAATAAAATTAGAAGAAATTAAAGATAAAGAAATTGAGAAATTAAGAAAGGAAGAAATTAAGGGATTGGATTCTAGAGAAAAAATTATTAATTATTTAAATAATTTAGCAGTTGCGGAATATGAAAAATTAGAGCAGAGAATTAATTCTGATGAAAATTTAAAAGCGCAGTTAAGATCAGATGAAAAGACCTCAATGAGCGTGATTGAAAAAATGATTTTACTGCGTTCAATTGATTCGTTGTGGGTTGAACACATTGATGCGATTGATGCGATGAGACAAGGAATTGGTTTGCGCGGTTACGGGCAAAAAGATCCTTTGGTAGAATACAAAAAAGAAGCACACAAAATGTTTCAAGATTTGCTTTCAAATATTCGCAGACAAGTTGTTTATAGTATTTTTAAAGTTGGAATTTCTCCAATTAACAATCAACAAACAACAACTAATAATAAAATGAATTTTTCTGGTCCAACTAAAATTGGCGAAACATCTTCTACTTTGCAAAAAATTAAATCTGCTCCAATTAAAAAACAAAATAAAGTTGGCAGAAATGATTTGTGTCCGTGTGGGAGTGGGAAAAAGTTTAAGAAATGTTGTGGGGCTTAAAAAATATGCGAATAGTCGGAATAATAATTAAAAATAATAAAATTTTATTAATACGCCGAATCAAAAATGAACGGGAATATTACGTTTTTCCTGGAGGTGGCACAGAAAAAGGAGAAACAGAAGAAGATACACTTAGACGGGAAATTAAAGAAGAGTTAAGTTTAGAAATAAAAAAGTCTGAAAAGATATTTGAAATGCAAAACCAAGGAAACAAAGAAGTATATTTTTTAATAGAAAATTTTACAGGCAAGGTAAAATTAGGCGGACCAGAAAAAGAGAGGATGAACAAACAAGACCAATATTATTTGGAGTGGAAAGAATTATCAAAAATTAATAAAATAAATAATTTGTATCCAAAAGAAGGTGTTATTAAGTTATTCGAGTTTTTATGCAAACAATTAAAAAATCAGTAGAAAAAATTAATCATTTTCAATGTGGAAAATGTAAAAAATGGTGGACGATTGGCGATGCAAATGAAAAAAAGAAAAAATGGTTTTGCCCGTGGTGTGGGAAAGAACAAGAAATTGTGGTAAAATAAAGATACAAATTAAAATATTTTTATGAAAAAACAAATAATTCCAATTGAAGTTTCAGCAAGACATATACATTTATCTCAAAAAGATTTAGATAAACTTTTTAGTAAAAATTATTCTCTTAAAATATTTAAAAAATTATCGCAAGTAGAAATGTTTGCGGCAAAAGAAAAAGTAAAATCATTAAATTTTGATTTAAGAATTGTTGGTCCAGTTAGAAAGGAAAGTCAAATTGAAATTTCAAAAACTGAAGCTATTAAATTTGGAATAAATGCTGAGCTAAAACTTTCAGGTGATTTAAAAAATGTTAGAACTTTTTTAGAAGTACAAGGTCCAAAAGGAAAAATAAATGTAAAAGTAATTGTTGCTAAACGACATTTACACTGTTCAAAACAAGAAGCAAAAAAATTAAATCTAAAAAATAATCAAAAAGTTTCAGTAAAAATTTTAAATGAACGAGCTTTAATTTTTGAAAATGTAATTGTGCGAGTAGCTGATAATTTTAATTTAGCTTGTCACATTGATACTGACGAAGCTAACGCTTGCGGATTAGGAAAAGTTTGTGGAATTGGAGAATTAATAATTTAAATTAATTAAATTTGTATGAATAATATTTTAATTTTAAATTTAGGTTCAACTTCATTTAAATATGAATTGTTTGATTTATTAAATTTGAAATCTTTACAAAAAGGAAATTTTGAAATTAAACAAGTTGAATTTAATAAAACACAAGATAAAATAGATAAAATTTTTCGCGGTATTTTGCGTGAAATTGGACAAATTGATAAAATAAAAAAGATCGGGCACAGAGTTGTTCACGGTGGAAATATTTTTTTAAATACAAAAGAGATAAAAGAAGTAGATTTAAATGAATTAGAAAAAATTAATAATTTAGCGCCACTTCACAATCCGTTTAATTTAGCTGGTATTAAGAGCGCAATTAAATATTTACCAAATGTAAAAAATTTTGCTGTTTTTGATACAACTTTTTTTCAAGATTTAGCAAAATATGTAAAAGTTTATCCAATTCCTTATGAATATTATGAAAAATATGGAATTAAAAAATTTGGTTTTCACGGAATTTCACACAAATACGCAATTGAAAAAGCAACTGAAAAATTAAATAAAAAAATAAATAAAGTTAAAATAATTTCTGTTCACTTGGGCGGAGGTTGTTCAATAACAGCATTTGAAAATGGAAAAGCAGTTGAAACTTCGATGGGTTTTACTCCAATGGAAGGATTAATGATGCAAACTCGTTCAGGAGATATTGATATTGGAGTAGTAAAAGAAATTTTATTTCAAAATGATAATAATATAAAAGAAGTCTACAGAATTTTAAATCAAGAATCTGGTTTAAAAGGAATTTCTCAAAAAGATAATTATTTAGATGTTCTTGAAGGTGTAAAGAATAAAAATCAAAAATGTCAATTAGCTTTTCAAATGTTTGTTTTAAAAATTCAAAAATATATTGGCGCGTATTTAGCAATATTGGGAAAAGTTGATGCAATTATTTTTACAGGTAAAATTGGCGCTGGAAAAATTGAAACAAGGAAAGCAATTTTAAAATCAAATTTATTTAAAGGAATTAAAAGTTTAGTAATTGAACCTTGGGAAGAATTAGAGATTGCTCAAGAAATAAAAAGTAAATAATAAATAATTAATTAAAATTAGTTTAAACTAAAAAAATGAACAGACTTTCAATAAAAATCACAGGACCAGCAGGGTTTGGAATAAAAGTCACAGGAGTTATGTTGGCTAAAATATTTATTCGCAAAGGATTGAATGTTTTTGCGTACACAGAATATCCTTCTTTAATTCGTGGTGGACACAATATTTATCAGATTGATATTTCAGATAAATCAGTAAATTCAAGTAAAGAAAAATGTGATATTTTAATTGCTCTAGATAAAAAGTCAATTGAAGTTGAATCTAAAAATTTGAGTAAAAACGGAATAATTTTATATGATGAAAATTTTGGAAAAATTCCAGCGCAAAAAAATATTCAATTTGTTGCTGTGCCTTTTGTTGAATTAGCTAAAAAAGCTGGTGAAGAAATTATGAAAAATACAGTTGCAGTTGGCGCGTTGTTGGGAATTTTAAATTTAAAATTAGATGAATTTAATAATATTTTAAAACAAGAATTTAAAGATAAAAAAGGAGTTGGAGAGAAAAATATTTTGGCTGCAAATTTAGGAAAAGAGTTTATTGAGAAAAATAAAAATAAGTTAAATTCCACGGGATCCTTCGTCGCTGACACTAAAAGACCTGCTCCTCAGGACAGGCTTTTACTAACTGGAAATCAGGCGACTGCTTTAGCAACAATTGCAAGTCAATGTCAAGTTTATGTTGCTTACCCAATGACTCCTGCAACAGATATTTTGCATATTTTAGAAGCAAAACAAAAACAAACTAAAATGTTAGTTCACCAGCCAGAAGATGAAATTGCAGGGATTCATTTTGCTTTAGGCGCTTCATTTGCTGGCGCTCGTTCTGCAACGGGAACTTCTGGTGGCGGATTTGCTTTAATGAACGAAGGATTATCTTTAGCTGGAATGTTAGAATTGCCAATTGTAATTTTTGAAGTTCAAAGACCAGGTCCAGCAACAGGAAATCCAACTTGGACAGAGCAAGGTGATTTAAATTTTGTAATTAATTCTGGGCACGGTGAATTTCCTAAAATTGTTTTAACACCTGGCGCGCCAGAACAAATTTTTAGTTTAGTTCAGCGCGCGTTTAATTTAGCTGACAAATTTCAAACTCCAGTAATTGTTTTAACAGACAAACATTTGGGAGAATCTAGTTTTACAGTTTTAAAAAATGTATTTAATAAAATTGAAAAAATTGACAGAGGCAAAATTATTAAAGAAATAAAAAATACTAAAAATGTTTTTGCTAGATATAAATTTGAAAAAGATGGGGTTTCTTGGCGCGCAATTCCTGGTGTGGGAGGTGGAGAACATATTGCAAATTCTGACGAACACAATGAAGTTGGTTTTTCTAATGAACTTTCTCAAGTGCGTAAAAAAATGATGGATAAAAGAATGAATAAATTAGAAGAAATTCGCAAGGAAATTCCTTTACCAAAAATTTATGGACCAAAAAATGCAGATACAACTTTGGTTTGTTGGGGTTCAACTTTTGGAGCCTGCTTTGACGCAATTTTAGAAATAAATAAGTCAAAAGTTAAAAGTCAAAAGTTAAAAGTTAATGTTTTGCACTTTGAATTTGTTTGGCCTTTGTGTAAAAATCTTGATAAATTTTTATCTAAATTTAAAAAATTAGTTTTAGTTGAAAATAATAAAACAGCGCAACTTGGAAAATTAATTCAACAAGAAACAGGAATTGAAATAAAAAATAAAATTTTAAAATATGATTCACGACCGTTTTGGGTTGAAGAAATTATTTCTAAACTAAAAAAATGAAAAAATTAAACCCAACAATTTATAACACAAATTATAATCCTACTTGGTGTCCTGGGTGCGGTAATTTTGGAATTTGGACTGCGTTAAAAAATGCTTTGGCTGAATTAGGAATTGAACCGCGCAATTTAGTAATTGTTTATGATATTGGATGTATTGGAAATATGGCTTCAACAATAAAATGTTACGGTTTTCATTCTTTGCACGGTCGCGCTTTACCAGTTGCAGTTGGTGTAAAATTAGCTAACCCAAAATTAACAGTGCTTGCGATTGCTGGTGACGGTGGCGCGTACGGTGAAGGAACGAATCATTTTATTCATTCTGCGCGTTATAATTCTGATGTATTATTTCTTGTGGCAAACAATCGTAGTTTTTCTTTAACTACTGGGCAAGCTTCCCCAACTTCTGATTTAGGTTTTGTTACAAAAACAACTCCTTTTGGAGAGGTAAAACAACCAATTAATCCAATTGCGCTTTCACTTTCTAGCGGAGCAAGTTTTGTGGCGCGTGGCGTGGCTTTTGAACCAAAAGATTTGACAGAAATTATTAAACAGGCAATTCAACACAAAGGTTTTTCTCACATTGATATTTTGCAACAGTGTGTCACTTTAAATAAAGTAAATACAATTGATTGGTACAAAAAAAGAATTTATAAATTGCGAAACAATAAAACAAATAATTTAAAATTAGCTTTTGATAAAGCTTTAGAAACAGAAAAAATTCCAGTTGGTGTTTTTTATAAAAAAGATAAAAAAACTTATGGAGAAAATTTATCCCGCAATTCTATTGAATCATTTCGGGATTTTAGTTCTGAAGTTTGCGCGGTTGAACAAAAGATTGAGTTTGATAAAAAAAGTTTGTTGAAAGAATATAAATAAAGAAATTCAGGAAATAACAAATTAACAACCAGAAAATAAAGCCGATAGTTTATCAAATCAGATAAACTGTTGGCTTTTTTATTTTACTCAATTTTTTTTTGCTATTTTAAAATTAAATTGGTAAGATGAAAAAGTATTAGATAGAATTTGTGTGATATTAATTCGGGATTCTTCGTGTTTTTTGACTCGCTTTGCTCGTCAAAAACACTCAGGACAGGCTAAAAAAATGAAAATTGCTTTAATCCACGATATGCTTGTTCAAGAAGGTGGGCAAGAACGAGTTTTGCGAGCTTTACAGGAAATTTTTCCAAATGCTCCAACTTTTGTTTTGTTTTATAATCAGGATAAAAAACAAAAATTTTATAAAACAAAAAATATTCAAACTACTTTTTTGCAAAAAATGCCAGGAATTGAAAAAAAGTTTCAGTGGTACTTGCCTTTAATGTCGTCTGCGATTGAATCGCATAATCTTCGCGAATTTGATTTAATTTTATCTTCAAGTTCGTCTTTTGCAAAAGGCGTAATTACACAACCAAAAACTTTACACATTTGTTACTGCCACACACCAACTCGTTACCTTTGGTCAAATTCTCAAGAATATATTGATGATTTGCTTTATCCAAATTTTATTAAAAAAATATTACCTTTGTATTTATCGTATTTAAGAAATTGGGATTGGTCAGCTTCACAAAGAGTTGATAAATTTTTAGCAAATTCTAAAACAATAAAAAATAGAATTAAAAAATATTATAATAAAGACGCGCAAGTAATTTATCCTCCGGTTGACACAAATAAATTTTATATTTCTGAAAATTTAAAAAATTATTATTTAATTGGCGGTCGTTTGGTTCCGTATAAAAAATTTGATTTAGCGGTGCGCGCGTTTAATCGTTTAGATATTCCTTTAAAAATTTTTGGTGTTGGTCCAGAAATAAATCGTTTGCAAAAAATTGCTAAATCTAATATTGAATTTTTAGGAGAAGTGTCTGAAGCTAAAAAAGCTGAATTGTATTCTCAATGTTTAGCTTTTATTAATCCACAAGAAGAAGATTTCGGAATTACAGTAGTTGAAGCAATGGCAAGTGGCAGACCTGTGATTGCTTATTCTGCTGGTGGGACTTTGGAAACAATAAAAGAAGGTGAAACTGGAGAATTTTTTGAAGACCAAACTTGGGAAAATTTAGCTAATACAATTATTCATTTTCAACCTGAAAAATATAATTCTGAAAAAATAAAAAACCACGCTGAGCAATTTAACAAAACGCGATTTAAAAATGAGATTAGAAATTTTATCAATGATTTAATTGGATAATATTTTTTTGAATTAATAAAATAGTGAAAGAAAAGTAATAGATTAAGTTAAGTGTATTGTCTATATAACAATATATAGACAATACAAAAACCAAACTCTATTTAATAACTTTATCAATAAACAAAACACCATTTAAATGATCAATTTCGTGTTGTAAAACTCTGGCAAACAAATTTTTAGCTTTTAATTTTTTCAAATCAGCATTTAAGTCTAAATATTTTATAACAACAGAATTGTGTCGTTTTACTTTTCCAAATACGCCAGGAATTGATAAGCAACCTTCTTCTATTATATTTTTTAGCCAAGATTTTTTAATTATTTTAGGATTAATAAAACACACAGCTGAATTTTTTAAATTTACAACAATTGCTCGAATATTTTTGTAAACTTGTGGCGCAGCCAAACCAATCCCATCTTTTTTTAACATTGTTTCGCCTAAATTTTCAATAAAGTTTTTAAAGTCAGAATTTAAAATTTCCTCGCGTTTTAATTCACGAGATTTGTTTCTTAAAACTGGATTTGGATGTTTAATAATATTTAAAATCATAATGTTTTAATTTTAGCAAGAAAATTATTTTAATTCAAATTTTGTTTTTTGTTTTTTTGTGTTATAATAAAATCAGTTAATTAACTTATCCGCGACTTTATGGAAAATATAAATTTCGACAATCTAGCAACCAAGGACGACATTAAATTATTTAGAAATGATTTAAAAGAAGAATTAAAGAATTTTGCAACTAAGGAAGACTTGCAAGAGTTTTCTTTTGAATTAACCAAAGGCAATGATAAAGTTATTAAAGAATTAAAAATAATGAGAGAAGAATCAGCTTCGCATTCTAAATCATATAAAGACAATGAAGAAGAAATAGAAAAACACGAAGAAGTTTTGGATGATCATGAAAAAAGGATCAATGTTTTGGAATTACAACCAGCAATTTAAAGTTGATATTTGTTAACTGATAATTGTTTTTTGTGTTTTATTTTTCGGCTAATTTTAGCCGAATTTTTGGTTATTTTAAGGTTATCCACAGTTTTTGTTTTAGGAACACACTTCTGTCGGTTTCTTAATTTTTAAATATTTGTAAATCTTAAATCATAAATTGTTTTACATTTAGATCCTTCGCTCCTAAAAAATTCTAAAAGTCGCTCGGGACAGGCTAAAAAAGAAATAATCAAATCCTCTCTGGGTCCACATCAATTACAAAATCATTTGGAATAAATTTAAGCAGTTTTTTAACTTCAAAATTAAGTGAGGTCTTGAGAATTATTTTATATTTAAATTTATTTCTAATTTTTTTAGGGTGATTTTCCAAAGGTCCTAAAACCTCAATATTTTTAAAGTTTTCTTTTATTTGTAAGACAACTTTTTTTGTTTTATAAATTACATTTTTTTCTTTTGTATCTTGAAAACTTAATTTAATTAATTTTACAAACGGAGGATAATTAAAAATTTTACGATTTTCTAATTCATTTTTGTAAAAAATTGCTGGTTTATTTTGACTAATACTTTGAATAACAAAATTTTCAACATCATTAGTTTGCAAAATAATTTCAGAATTTTTAGCTTGTGATTTAATTTTGTAAAATAATTGATAAGCTTTTTCACTGGTTCTAAAATCAGGATAATACAAAAATTGGTCAAAATTTGTGAACGCAATTAAATTAAATTTTGAAAAATTTATTTTATTAATCACAAATTCAGTGCCAATTAAAATATCATAATTTGAATTTAATAATTTTGTTTGTTTGTCAAAAATTTGGATTTTAGAATTTTCAAATTCTTTTTTTAGTTCAATTTTTATTTTTTCAACTCCTTGACCTTTAAACTTAATTTCAGAAGATTGACATTTTGGACAAAACGGCGGAATTTCAGTTTTATAATTGCAAAAGTGACAATGTAATTTTTTATCATTTGCATGATAAGCTAAACTTAATTCACAATCAGGACATTTAAAAACATAATTGCATTTTTCACAAAAAATATAATTTGCCAAACCTTTGCGATTGTGGAAAATAAATATCTTATTATTTTGAGATAAATTATTTTTAATTTTTGAAATTAATTTTTCAGATAAAAAAGAATAATTACTTTTTAATCTTTCAAATTTTAGATTTATAATATTTATTTTATTTTTTTTTATTTTTTTACCCGCTTGACCAACTTGTGCAAGACTAGCGGGCAGGTATTTTGTATTTTTATATTTATAATTTTCCACGCTCGGTGCTGAATTTACAAAATTTATTTTACATTTATTTTCTTTAGCTAACCATTTTGCAATTTGACGCGCGTCAAATCGTGGATTAATTTCAGATTGCTTGTGATTCCAATTTGCTTCATCATAAATAATAATTTCAGTTAAATTTGAAAAGGGAAGTAAAACAGAAATTTTTGTTCCAATTATTATTTTTTCCTGTTTATTTAAAATTTCTAAATAATTTTTAAAAAGTTTTGTTTTAGCTACTTTTGAGTGAACTCTAAAAATATTTTTGTTATCTAATTTTAATTCAGAAATAATTTTGTCAATTAAATCAACTTCTGGAACTAAGATTAATTTTTGTTTATTTTTAGCACTGGAGCCTGTCCGCCGTAGTCTAGTAGAATTTTTTAAATGCGAAGTCGGATTGGCAAGTTTTTTAGGAATATCAGGAAGTATTGATTTTAATGAAATACTTTTAGCAGATAAATAATAATCAAACATAAAATTAATTAATTTTATTTGCTGTGAAGTAATTAAAATTTCTGGATATAAAATTTTATTAATTTCTTTTAATTTATATTTCCACCTACGCTGAATCTTCGGCGGACAAGTAGTATTTTTATTTTTTTCAATTTTTAAAACTAGACCAGATACATTTTTTCCTCGCAGATTAATTTCTACAATTTGACTAGCTTTAATTTTTTTACGCAATTCTAAAGGCACTAAATAAGTAAAATATTCAGTAGCTCTTGGCATTTTTACGGCTGGCAAAACTTGAATTTGCATATATATTTTCACCCCGTGAAATTGTCCTTTTAAAGACAGTATTTCACTGGGTAAATTTTAACATTCCATAAATAGAATAGCAATTTATTTTTTATATATAGTTTTAGTGAATAGCTACGGGATCTTTCGATCCTAAAAAAATCCTATAAGTCGCTCAGGACAGGTTAGAAAAAAATAAAAACCCTGTCTTTGTCAATGATTATTTTAATCAAGGCTGACAAATAACAGGGTTGTTTGTTGGTCAAGCTATTTTGATTTGTTTGCATTTTTTATTCCTTTTTTATCTCTGAGTTTTTCATTAATTATTTCAAATCTTTTTTCAAATTTAGATTTTGGTTGTATTATTTTAATAAAATCAATATCAGATCGTGGAATTTTAATTTTTTCAGTACCAAAACCATCAATAATATCAAAATGGATAAGATGATTTTCAAAAAGATTATTAATGCCTACCCATCCTGTTTGAGTGACTTTTTCATTTTTTTTAAATCTAGCTATTCCGACAAAAGGTTGTTTGTTTAATTGCGGAATATTTATTAACTCAGAAATAATAATTTTCTCGTTTTTGTTATTAAAAGTCATAATAGCTCGACCAGTTTTCCAGTGTTCGTTTTTCATTTTTCTCACCTCCTTCATTTTAATTGTGAATTTTATTTAACTTGTTTGTTAAATTAAATTGTAGTATAATAAAATTAATAAATAATTAATATAATAAAAATATGATTAAAAAACAAAACAAAAAAATAAATGTTGCAATAAATGGTTTTGGTAGAATTGGCAGAGCTGTATTTAAAATTGCTTTTGAAAAAGATAATTTTGAAATTGTTGCAATTAATGATTTAACTAACAACGTAACTTTGGCGCATTTATTAAAATATGATTCAGTTTATGGTATTTATAATAAAGATGTAAAAAGTGATAAAAACAGTTTATATATTAACAATAAAAAATATCCAGTTTATGAAATTACAGAGCCGAAAAATTTACCGTGGGGAAAATTAAAAGTAGATGTTGTTTTAGAATGTACAGGTAGATTTGTTAAAGACGGTTCGTTTAACGCGCATCTTAATGCTGGAGCAAAAAAAGTTATTTTATCCGCTCCTTCAAAAGGAAAACCAGAAATTCCAATTTATATAATGGGTGTTAATAATGATAAATATAAAAATGAAAAAGTTATTTCAAATGCATCGTGCACAACAAATTCAATTGCGCCAATTAGCGATATAATTGATAAAAATTTTAAAATAAAACAAGCTTTTTTAACAACAATTCATTCTTATACTTCAGACCAAAATTTAATTGATGGTCCGCACAAAGATTTGCGTCGCGCTAGAGCTGCGACTAATAATATTATTCCAACTACAACTGGCGCAACAGTTGCTACAACAAAAGTTTTGCCAAGATTAAAAAATAAATTTAATGGGATTGCGGTTCGTGTGCCAACTATTTGTGGTTCGCTGTCTGATTTAACTTTTGTAGTTTCTAAAAAAACCACAGCAGAAAATGTAAATAAAATTTTAAAAAATGCTAGCAAAACTTTAAAATTAAAAAATATTTTGTCAGTTACAAATGAACCAATTGTTTCAAGTGATATTATTGGCAATCCATATTCAAGTATTGTTGATTTGTCATTAACTCAAGTTGTGGAAAATAATTTAATTAAAATTTTAACTTGGTATGATAATGAATGGGGTTACAGCAACAGAATGGTAGAAATGATTGAAATTGTTACTTAAGAACAATAAATTTTTTCTGTTTCTTTAATCATCTTTTTTAAACTAAATTGTTTTACTTTTTCTAAATTATTTTTTTTAAATTTATTTCTTAATTCTGGATTATTAATTAATTTTTCAATCGCGTTTGCAAATTCACGCGGTTTTTTTGGTTGCACTAAAATACCATTTACATCAGGTTCAATTATTTCTAATATCCCACCAACTTGACTGGCAACAATTGGCAAACCAGCAGATAGAGCTTCAATTGGCGTGTAAGGAAATCCTTCTTTTATGGAAGGTAAACAAAAAATATCAAAGGCAGGCAAATATTGGCTAGCATTTTCCAAAGTGCCAACTAGAAAAAAATTATTTTCTAAATTTAATTTTTTAATTTCTTTTTCTAATAATTTTTTTTGTGAACCTTCACCAATAACAATAAAAATTAAATTATCAAATTTATTAGATAAAATTTTAGCAGCTTGGATTAAATATTCAATACCTTTCATTGTGCAAAGAATGTTTTGGTGTTTTGACGACAAACCAGAATTACTTGCAACAGGAAATAAATTAGCAATTGTTCCAATTATAAATTTTGAGTTTGGGAGATTAAATTTTGAATTTAATTTATTAAGAGCTTCATTTTTTTCTAAAAAATTTATTTTTTCTAAATCAATTCCATTGTGAATTGTGATAAATTTTTTATGATACGCGGTGTGGTGATTTAAAGCAGTAATTTTATCGTGTTCTGAAACGCAAATGATTTTATCTTTACAAAAACCTGAAATTTTTTCAGACCACAAATAAAATTTGCGTTTAAAATAATTCATTGGCTCATTAAAAACAAATCCGTGCGCTGTGTAAATAATTTTTAAATTTTTGTTGTATATTTTTTTATAAAACCATCCAATAACCGCGCCAGTTGATCCAATTTTACTTGAATTTAAATGAATAATATCTGGTTTGCTTTTTTCAAATAAATTAAACAATTCAAAGCTAGATAAAAAATCTCGCAAAGGATTAATCGCGCGCACAACTTGTTTTAAGCGCCAAATTTTAATTCCTTGATTTTTTAATTTTTGTAACCACAATTCGTCTTTACCTTGCCCAACAGCGATTTCAATTTCAAATTTTTCTTTGTCTAAATTTGTAGCTAAATCAAAAACATATTTCTGCGCGCCGCCAGAATCAGTTTGAGTGATTAAAAATAAAATTTTAGTTTTTTTATTATTCATATTTAGTAAGTTAAATATACAGTATTTTGGTTTAAAAATCAAAATTTTTTATTTGCCAAAACAACTTAAAAATTGTAAAATCAAATTAATGAAAAAACCAAAAATTTTAATTTTAAGTTTAACTTATTTGCCTTTTATTGGCGGAGCAGAAATTGCTGTTCAAGAAATTACTAAAAGATTAAGTAATGATTTTGAATTTGATTTAATTACAGCGCGATTAGATAAAAAATTATCTAAATTTGAAAAAATAAATAATGTAAATATTTATAGAATTGGGTTTGGATGCAAAAATTTAGATAAATATATTTTTACTTTTTTTGGATTTTTTAAAGCATTAAAATTACATTTAAAAAATAAATACAAAATCATCTGGTCAATAATGGCCGCTTATTCAAGTTTTGCTGTTTTATTTAAAATTTTTACAAAAGCAAAAGTTGTTTTAACTTTGCAAGAAGGAGATCCAATTCAATATATTATAAATTTAAAAAGATTTAAAATATTTCGGCCAATTTATAAATTATATTTTAAAAAAGTTGATAAAGTTCAAGTGATTAGTAATTTTTTAAAAAATTGGGCAATTGATTTGGGAATTAATGAAAATAAAATTGTTGTTGTACCAAATGGTGTGGGCCAACCCACCTTCGCCCCTAATAATTCTAAATGGACTACGGCGGGCAGGCATCAAGGTTTAAAAAATAGATTAAATATTAAAGAAAATGAAAAAATAATTTTAAGTGTGTCAAGATTGGTTGAAAAAAATGGAGTTGAAAATTTGATTAGCAGTTTAAAAATTTTAAAAAATAAAAATATAAAATTATTAATTATTGGTGACGGTCCTTTAAAAAATAAATTAAAAAATTTAGTACAAGAATTAAAATTAAAAAATAAAATTATTTTTTTAGGAGAACTACCTTTTGAAGAAACACAAAAATATTATTCTATCGCAGATGTTTTTTGCAGGCCATCAATTTCAGAAGGTTTTGGAAATGTTTTTATTGAAGCAATGGCAAATCAAGTTCCAGTTGTTGCCACTAAAGTTGGTGGGATTGTGGATTTTTTAAAAGATCTTGGGTCAGACCAAACTGGTTGGTTTTGTAAGGTTAAAAATCCACAAAGCATTGCTGAAAAAATAAATTATATTTTAGATGAAAAAAATAAAAATGAGGTTGAGAAAGTTGTTGAAAATGCTAAAAAAATGGTTGATGAAAAATATTTGTGGGATAGAACTGCTAGGGATATGGAAAAAATATTTAAAATTTTATGTTAAAAAATATTCTTAAATTAATTTTAAAAATCTGGTGGCATCAGCAAATTATTAAATTTCAACAATTAATAAAATACTGCGTTGTTGGCGTGTTTGGAGCAATTATTGATATTGTGGCGCTTTGGTTTTTGGTTGAGATTTGTCAAATTTATTATTTAACATCAGCCACAATTTCATTTATTTTAGCTGTAATAAATAATTATTTTTTAAATAAATATTGGACATTTAAAGATGAGAGCAAAAGACATTTTGCGCAATTTGCAAATTTTTTCTTAATTAGCGTGATTGGTTTGTTTATTAATTTAGTTATAATATATTTATTAGTTGAAAAATTAGCAATTTATTATTTAATTTCTAAATTTATTGCCATTATAATTGTTACTTTTTGGAATTTTTTAATGAATAAATATATTACATTTAAAAAATATGAAAAATAATAAAATATTTATTGCTTCAGAAATTTTTCCTCCAGAAATTGGTGGGCCAGCAACTTACACTTTGAATCTAGCAAATGAATTAGCAAAAAAAGATTTTAAAGTTAGAGTTTTAACTTACGGAGAAAATAAACAAAAATTTTTATTTCCAATAAATTATGTTTCCAGAAAATCGCCATTTTTTTTAATGCAATTTATTTATTTTTTAAAACTTTTAAAATTTGGTTGGAATTTTGATATTATTTTTGCACAAGGTCCAAGTGTTGGACCTGCTACAATTTTTTTAAAATGGTTACGACTAGGAAAAACAAAAGTTATTGTAAAATTCGTTGGTGACCAATCTTGGCAACAAATTAATTTTAAAGAAAATAAAATTAGTTTTGATAAATATGTAAAATCATACGGAAAAAAATGGTTTGGATTAAAAATTTTTTGGATTCAAAAATGGCAAATGTTTTCTTTTAAAAATGCGGATCAAATTATAACGCCAAGTTATTATTTAAAAAATAAACTTATTGAATTAGGAATTGAAGAAGAAAAAATAAAAGTGATTTATAATTCAGTTGCAAAAATAAATATTGAAAAACAAAATAAAAATCCTAATCTAATAATTTCAATTGCTAGATTAGTTCCTTGGAAAGGAGTTGATTTATTAATTAAAATAATGCCAGAATTATTAAAAATTAATCCTGATTTTAAATTATTAATTTGCGGTAGTGGTCCTGAAAAACAAAATCTGCAAAACTTAATTTTAAAATTAAAATTAGAAAAAAATATTGAAATTAAAAAATGCAATCATCAAGAGGTTTTAAAATATTTATCTCAAGCAGAATTGTTTGTTTTAAATACTGGATACGAAGGTTTGTCTCATACAATTTTAGAAGCGATGTTTTCTGAAATTCCAATAATTACAACTAATGTTGGCGGAAATTTAGAATTAATAAAAAATAATGAAAACGGAATTTTAGTAGAATATAATAATAAAAAACAAATTAAAGATGCGATTTTAAAATTGCATAATAATCCAGAACTTCAACAAAAATTTATTCAAAACGCAAAAAAAGATTTAGATAAATTTAGTTTTGAAAATATGATTAATAAAACAATTGAAGTTTTAAAAAAATAAAAACAGGCTAAAAAATATGAAAGTTTTAATGTTTTCAATGGATAAAACCTTGCTAGGTGCTACAAAAAGTGGCGGTGATGCAGTTAAGCGACATAAAATTTATGGTGAGTTTTGTGATGAATTAAATGTTATTGTTTTTTGCCTGTCCGCCAAAGCCTTGGCGTCGGAAGGTAAAAAAGGTTTTTCAAAACAACAATTATCTAAAAATGTTTTTGTTTGGCCAACAAATTCTTTAACTCGTTTTAATTATTTTTTTAACGCGTACCAAATTGGCAAACAGATTTACAAAGATTCGCCTTTTAATTTAGTGATTGGAGATTTGTTTACTTCTGTTCCAGCGTGGTTTTTAAAAATAAAATTTAAAGTTCACCCTGTGAAATGCAACGCAATTTTTCCAAAGGAAAAATTATTTCACAGGGTAAAATTTCTAATGCA
>Ga0265594_1000561_pt1 | contig 30581 bp, 36 predicted proteins | sample saktaG_11_FD_190147 | JGI IMG/M metagenome (GOLD analysis project Ga0265594, IMG submission 190147) | Saline water microbial communities from Sakinaw Lake, British Columbia, Canada - sak_2011_5_24_80m | ecosystem: Environmental > Aquatic > Non-marine Saline and Alkaline > Saline ... | reverse complement strand
TTGTTTTGTCAAAGACTATAATTTAGGTGCAAAGTCGCCTTAACCACATTGGTGTATCGTGCGAACCCCTGAGAATTCAGGCAAAAACCTCTTTCACTGCCGCTTCGAACCGCTCCAGACCTGTATCCACTTCTTCCTCTGTGATGACCAGTGGCGGGCAGAACCGTATGACCGAGTCACCACAGGGCAGCAGTACGATACCTTCCTTGAATCCCTCAACCACGATCCTGTCCCTGGTCTCCGGGTCTTCGGAGCCATCAGGTTTGACAATCTCGACCCCGATCATCAGACCCAGACCGCGCACATCGCCGATTACGTTATACCGCGACTGCAGCTCTCGCAGCCGCATCATCATCTGAGCGCCTAGGTGGTGCGCACGCGTTCCAAGATCTTCCTTCGCCATATAGTTCAACGCAGCAAGGGATGCAGCAGCTGCGAGCAGGTTGCCACCGAACGTGTTGGAATGGGTGCCCGGCGGCCAGTCCATGATCGAACGACTGGACATGGTTGCCCCGAGCGGAAGGCCGCCGCCCAGCGCCTTTGCCATGCACACGATATCAGCCCGCACGCCGAAGTGCTCCATGGCCATGAACCTACCGGTGCGATAGCAGCCGGACTGCACCTCGTCCACCACCAGGAACACGTCGTGGTCGTCACAGATCCGTCTGAGCTCCTGGTGGAATTCAGGTGGTGGCACGATATAGCCGCCCTCGCCCAGGATCGGCTCCACAACGATCGCTGCAGTGTCCTTCGGGCTCAGTTCTCGTTTGAATATCACGCGCTCGATCTCGCGAGCACAGGCGATACCACAGTCCGGATATTCCAGGTGGAGTGGACACCGATAGCAATACCCGTACGGGGCATGGACGACCCTGAGCGTGGGGAAGTGCTCTTTGTGCTTGATCTTTGAGCAGGTCAGTGAGAGCGCCCCGAGCGTCCGGCCGTGGAATGCACCGTAGAAGCCCACCAAGCTCTGCCTGCGGGATTTCCAGATTGCCAGTTTGATCGCGGCCTCAACCGACTCGGTGCCGCTGTTACTGAAGAAGACGCGGTCATAGCCGGTCATCTGCTGCAGTTTCTCAGCCAGTCGAACCGGCGGGTCAGCGAAGAAGGTCGAGAAATCAGCGTGGGCTATCTTTGCCAGCTGAGCCGTAACAGCCGCCGAGACCTCAGGGTTCGAGTGCCCCACGTTCATCACCGCGGTGCCCGCGCCAAAATCGATGTACGTCTTCCCGTCCACATCGGTTATGGTCGCTCCCCGAGCGCGCTCGACTACCAGCGGATATGGGCGCGTTATACATGTGGATATGATACGACAGTCACGGTGAATGATCTCCTTCGCGCGGTTGCCGAGCGGGTCTATCATGTGGTTTCTCTCGCCCCTCAATCGATCTGCGCCTTCTGGAGCTTACCGCTATAATCGATGTACACCGCTTTCACCTCGGTGAACTCTTTTATGGCGTCGGTGCCTGCTTCTCTGAACCCGTTACCCGTACCTTTCACGCCGCCAAACGAGAGATGAACCTCCGCTCCGATGGTGGAAGAGTTGATGTAGGTGATACCGGCTTCGATCTCGGTGATCGCCCTGAACGCACTGGCGATATCCCGGGTGTAGATGGAGGATGAGAGCCCATAGCGGGTAGCGTTCGCCACCTCGATGGCCTCGTCCAATCCCGATATGGTGATCAGGGAGACCACGGGCCCGAAGATCTCCTCCTGCGCGATCCGCATCTCGGAGTCCACATCGGTGAAGATGGTGGGCTGGAAGAAGTAGCCGGGCAGACCTGGGCTGGTCGCGTTACCCCCGGTCAGCAGCGTTGCACTTTCGTCCTGGCCTATCTGAATATAGTTTTCGATCTTCCGGAGCTGGCGCTCATTGATCACCGGGCCAACATCCGTTCTCGGATCAAGGCCGTTACCAAGCCGGAGCGCCAGTGTCCTTGCCAGGAGTCTCGTGGTGAACTCGTCCTTCACCGACTCGTGCACAATGACCCTGCTGGCTGCGGTACAGCGCTGTCCCGTGGTGCCGAAGGCGCCCCAGACCACGCCCTCCAGGGCGAGATCGAGATCAGCATCGTCCATAATGATAATGGGGTTCTTACCGCCCAATTCCAGTGAGACCCGTTTCATGTCCTGAGCACATTCGCCCATGATCCATTTCCCGGTCGCCAGGCTGCCGGTGAAGGAGATGGCTCGAATATCAGGGTGATGGACGAGGGCCGCGCCCACTGTCTCGCCGGGTCCGAAGACCAGGTTGATAACCCCGGGAGGCAAGCCTGCTTCCATCAATATCTCTACCAGCTTGAGGGTCAGCAACGGTGTATCACTCGCAGGTTTCATGACGATGCCATTCCCGGCAACGAGGGCTGGCATCAGTTTCCAGGCCGGGATGGCCATGGGGAAGTTCCAGGGCGTGATCACACCAATAACGCCGATGGGCTGCAGCACGGTCATGCAGAACTTGTCCTTCAATTCCGAGGTGGTAGTCTCGCCCAGCATCCGCCGCCCTTCACCGGCCGCGTACAACGTGATGTCAATGGCTTCCTGGACGTCACCTCTGGTCTCGGAGAGCACCTTCCCCATCTCCTGCGTCATCAGAACCGCGAGCTCTTCTTTCCGCTCTTCCAGTAGCCGTGCGGCCCGAAAGAGCACCATTGCCCGTTTGGGTGCCGGTATCTCGCTCCAGAGCGTGAATGCCGCCCATGCAGCGTCCACCGCACGAGCCACATCGTCGCTGCCCGCAACCTGGAATGAGGCGAGCTTATCCTGTGTCGCAGGGTTGATGTCATCGAACGTTTCATCCGTGGACGAATCAGTCCACGCTCCACCGATAAACAAGTTATATTCGCGCATTACTGCTACATACTGCATAAGGTCATATAAGTGCTTTGGTAACCGTTCACCTCGTTTCGTTAGAGGTGTTCAGTCCGGCTTCTAACCGCTAGTTGGCTCTTCGGGCTATGGAAAGAGTAGAGTCAACGAAAAGACTACATAGCCACCACATCGAGTTCAAAATCGGGCCCAGCACATAACAAGAACTTCAATCTCCACCGTCTCGCTATCTCCCTTCATCGCGCAGCCCTCAGTATCCGCGCTTGAGCAGCCCGTTTGCCCGCGAAAATTTTAACTTCTGAAAGAGAAAATTGCTATACATGCGGTTCGGGAGGTTCTCGCTCTGGTGTTGTGTCGCTTTGCTCTGCATTATTCTGCTGATGGTAGCGCAGGCGCATGTACCTATCACAGCGGGCGATAACGATGCGATCGAAACCCCCACGCACATTCATGACCCGCTCAAATCCTGGGCGGTCTACGCTGAGCTCCGTAACGGCGGTATTTCCAACTATTTCGAGTTCGAGATGGAGCAGGGCCAGCGGCTGCGGCTTTCACTCTTCACACCACGTGAGAGCGCCTTCACACCCGGGCTGGTGATCATGGGGCCTGGTATCGAACCGGAAGGTACTGTACCCGAGTTTGTTACCGTGCCTGTGGGGTTGGATGCGCGAGTGATAGAAGGGCAGCGCCCCGACCGGGGGAGTTACGAACCCTTCACACCCTCAGTGCTCTACGAACTCGCCGATGTCGATACCACGGTAACCGCAGCGGGCACGTACTACGTCGCCGTCTATGAGCCGACAAACGGTGGTCGATACGGGCTTGCGGTCGGTTACCGTGAGGAATTCTCGCTAATGGAATGGATACGCGTGCCTCTGGACGTGATCGGTGTGCACCGCTGGGAAGGGCAGTCCCTGGCCGTTATTCTGGCACCCTTGCTTGCTGTCGTTATTATTGGATTCGCACTCCTCTTCTGGCAGCGACGCACAGTGAACCCGCCTGGCTGGCTCGGGAGCCTTGCAGCATTTCTTTATATCGGAAGCGGTGGCATTACGCTTACGCAGATGGGCATCGCCTTGAGCCTGGCCCCCATAACCGCTGCGGTCGTCGTTACCCTTATCTTCGCCCTGATCCCTATCATCGTCGGCATGCTGCTCCTGCGGCTTGCCCTGCGCGTACATGCTCCCGTAGCGGCAAAAGAGAGGGTCGCTATAGCTATCCTTGGCATCATCGGCTTCTTCATCTGGGCAGGACTCGTGGTCGGCCCGATCATGGCGCTCCTTACGAGTATCTTACCCGGTGTGAACGCGGAAAATCAGTAGTCAGGTCAATTCGAACCCGAAGTAATACCAGGAAACGGCCAGGTCGCTCAAATTCCTTTTCGTGCCCAGCTCTGTTACCAAGCCAGGTACGGAGTCGCCGCGCTCCGGTCCGATGAGTGAATAACGAGATAGATACCTTTTACATACAGGAGGCACATAAGAATGTGTGGTCGTCAGGGTTCACGGTGTGTTGCTTACGGTACCCGTCACGCCGGTCCTGTGGCTCACGAGGAACTAACCGATGGCGCTTCTTGAGTGGAGATCCAAGGAGGGTGTCTGAAAAGAGATGACCTTAATGGTGCGTGATGCAGAGGATATCTCAGAAGAATTTGAGTCCGTAAAGGAGCTGACCAAGCAGCTTCGGCAGTCCATCCCTGATTCGTTGTTCGGACCGACCGATGAGCTGGGTATCGCGGTTGAGGCCTACAAGATTGCGAAGATGCATTTCGGTCGTATCGCCGCTGAGCAGAAGCTCAAGGTGTACCTGCGAGACATCGAGACGAAGGGCAGGGATTATTCTGCAGTGTACAAGCAGAAAGCGCTGTTACGCGATATAGAAGCCGAGTGTGACAAGGGCATCGAAGCGTTGCGAAGCCTGCCTGCCGCACGATCAGAAGCGGAGCTGGAGCAGCTTGCAACCATCAAGAACCAGCTGGTTGACCTATCGGGCGCACTCTCCGATATTAACGGTGAACTCCACCTTACGGAGGCGCTCAACGAGTATGAGCGGGGCTCGTATCTCGCATCGGCATTACTTTCCAGTCGCGTGCTCCTCTACGCGGTAGATCACTTCTGCGCAGACTCCGAAGCTGATCCCGAGCAGTCGACGGACGTGGAGAAGCTGAGCTATGAAAACCTGACGAATGTGTGCGAATCTTTAAGGAGCGCAGGGGCAAAGGCGAAAGTATTCTTCTCCACCGATCTTACGATCTTCCCCTCGTCATCTGACGCGCTCTCGTTGCTCAGCGACGCGATCGAACTGCTCAGCTTGCTCAGCAATCCTAGCGAGCCTGGTAAAGAGTCACAAGACGAATAAACAGCCGCGAACGCGCTCTCGCGACTTATTTGCAGTCCTCAGTCAGTTACCTGCCTGTAACGAGCCAACGCCGCGACTCACTCACCGAGCTGCGCGAGTCGCATTCTGAATTCTTTCCGGTGCCGTTTCTCTTCATCCAAAATATGTTTCAAGACACCGACCACTTCCGCATCGTCGATGAGCTCAATATGCTGCTTGTAGCGCTCAATCGCTTCGGTCTCCAGCTCGATCTGCCGCTCCAATTGGCTTCTCAGATCGTCACCGCCGAACTCGAGCTCGCGATGCTCCATACTCGGCTTCCCGCCTCGTTTCACGATCAGATCCGCCAGCCACCACATGTGCCGCATCTCATCGACCGAGATGTCCTCGGTTACCCTGCTGGGATCGCAATGTTTGATGACGAACGAGTTCCGGACATAAATCATCGTATTCTCTATCTCACGCGCAAAATCCTCATTCAAGAGCTTGATGATCTCCGCAACGTCCGTGATTTTTTCCATGCTTCTGATAGCCCGTTCCCACACTTAATAGTTGCGGCGCCGGCGGCAGCAGCGAAGCTGCACCCACATCGGTTTTATACCCGTGAGTAATGCGCAGTTGAAACGCGATAGAGAGGGACTGCAGAACTCAAAAAACGCCACGGTCCGCCACCGCTCTCTGAAGCCAGTTGGGAAGACAAAAAAGTCACGGCTCGTGCAAGGAGCTTGACCTTTAGGTATCTTTCTCCCTGACTCCCTCCTTCTGCTGCGCGGATAGCAGTCTCACTCAGGTAATGCGAACTTGCCCTATAAAAACATCTTTAACGTCATACTACTTTTATAGACCGCCCCTTACTGTAAGCTATGAAGCAACTTGAAGAACATTTGATAATGGAAGCGCATGTGCTTGTGCATCCGATACGGTTCAGGATTGTGGAGCTCCTCAGGGAGAACCCGATGCATATCAACAGTATCAGTAAAGCGTTGGGCGAAGAGCGGCGACTCGTCTCGTATCATCTCCAGATTCTGGAGACCTACGGATATTTGAGCAGTAAATATGAGATCTCGGAGCAGGAGAAGTCAAAAGGGAAGGCTATACGGAAATTCTGGATCACTGATAAAGTGGACGAAGTGCTCGCCGAGCTCAGAGAGAAGCTGTAACCACCGGGGTCCCACCCAGCCCCCCTTCTCACATTCCGGACTGCTTCTATGCTCCACTGCGACTATCACGGTGCGAGCCTGTTTTAAAGAACAAGCAGTTCTTCTCCCCCTTATGCTGCCTGCGTGGCTTCAATTTCCGTTTCCACCGCGTGCCGCTTGATCCCAAATTACGCTGCGCCATCCTCAGGAGGCACAAGCTATATTAACGGTGAGAACCTGTATTCTGCCATTGTTCGGTCTTTTAGGTCAAATCGCCGTGCACTGAACGCGGGGAGGATTAAGATGCCACGGGAGCACTGGGGACCACGACTCGGATTTTTACTGGCTGCAATTGGATCCGCGCTGGGACTGGGGGGAATGTCTGGCGGTTCCCGTACCTCACGGGCCAGAACGGAGGCGGTGCCTTTCTCATTCCGTATATGATTTCACTCCTGCTCTTTGGATTTCCGCTGGCAATCTCGAGTTCGCCGTCGGCTTCGGGATCCTGCTGACCTACGGGAGCTATCTCGAGGAGCATGTCAGTTTGATCAGTAACGCGGGTATCATCGCACTAAGCGATCTCCTTGTCGCGTTCTCCAGTGGTCTCATGATTTTCCCGATCGTCTTTTCCTTCGGCTTTGAGCCCGCGGCGGGGGTGAGCCTGGCGTTTATCACGCTCCCCCGCATCTTTGCTCAGGGCTCTTACGGCGCGGTACTGGCTGCCATCTTCTTTCTGCTGCTCTTCTTCGCCGCCTTGACCTCAGCCATTTCACTCCTCGAGGTCGGGGTGACGGCGCTGGTGGACGAGACCGCGCTGAGCAGATTCAGAGCGACCGCGCTCTTATCCGGAATTGTGCTGGTGCTCGGATTCCCCGCTGCCCTGAGTTACTCGGGGTTGAATCTTCAGCTCTTTAACGTGCCCGTCCTTGATCTAGTAGACCAGCTCTTCGGCACACTGGGCATCAGCCTCTCTGCTCTGCTTATCGCAATCGCCGTTACCTGGTTCTTCAAGAAACGGGTAATTGAGACCGAGATGAACCTGAACGCTCGCTGGGCGATTGGTGGCCTCCTCTTCCCGCTGATCAAATACGTTATCCCCCTCATCCTGCTCCTGGTCTTCATTGCGGAAATAGCCGCTTATGTATCCTAGCGCTTCTGATTGAGCCATGAAGAGCCCGACGGTAACGATAACAAGGCAGATCACCGCCAGATAACTACTGCTACTACAATCTCGCGTACGATTCGCTTGACGGGCTTCCCGAGTGGGCGCGGGAAACGTTGCAGGAGCATGCGGAAGATCCACGGGAGTACCTCTATACGCGCGGAGCTGGAGAATGCGGAGACGCATGATCGCTACTGGAATGCGGCGCAGATGGAGATGGTGCTCCGCGGGAAGATGCACGGCTACCTGCGGATGTACTGGGGGAAGAAGATCCTCGAGTGGAGCAGCACGCCTGAGGCGGCGTTTACCACTGCGCTGTTCCTTAACGACAAATACGAGCTGGACGGACGAGATCCTAATGGCGTCACCGGTGTCGCATGGTGCTTCGGAACCCATGATCGCCCGTGGCGGGAACGTGCGATCTTCGGGAAGGTGCGGTACATGAACGCCGCGGGCCTGAAACGGAAATCTGACATGGATGCGTACGTGAAGAAGGTGGAGACACTGCGCGACACTGCCTGACCGGCAGGTACGACAGGGCGGAGAACCCGAGCATTTCTCTCATTGGCACAAGCCTGAAGGCGTGTCAGGAACGAGCAAAAAGCTACGGAAAGATGGCCAATACGAACATCACATCCGTTTTATCTCCCCGATCACGTCCTTTACCTTATCAGTCGTCCAGTAGACCCGTAGAGCTTTTCCTTTTGATTTCGGGTGCTCGGAGATCTCATGCTTGCTGTCCACGAAGCCGTATTCCTCGAGCGTATCGAGGTGGTAAGAGATAAGTCGCCGCTCTTCGCCCAGCGTCTTGCTGATCTCGCTGACATGCATCGGCCTCTTTGTAAGCAACTCCACGATCCTGAACCGTATCGGATGCACCAGCACATGTGCTTCCTTTACTAACGTATCATCCATTTTCATTATGTCCAATAGGTAGAATCTCCGTATATATATTCCTTTCTTATGTTAAGAACGTTGATATGTGATATACCTGAAGAGGAATGATAACCACTTTGTAGTGCACCGCAATTGGCCACTGCTCTCCGCGCGGCTTGGCTCTTAGTGCCCGGCAGACTACGGTATAGTACGTGTAATTCATGCGATATGGAAGTATGAGCCGCTCTTCTTCACAAACCCTTCGTCCTGGAGCTGACTGAGAGCGTGCTCCATACGCTCTGGATCTGCGCCGATGACCTGGACGAGTTCGCGTTCAGATAAGCGAGATTCGCGCGTCAGCGCTCGTAGAATAGCGCCTCGCAGCTCACGGTTCGAGCCTTTGAACGGCGTCTGCTTCTGGTAGTGTGCGCTGCGCCGATTGGGGTTTTGGTGCTGCTGCTTGAGCAGGACGCCGTAATCCATGAGCGCGTAATACCATTTTCGTGGCTCTGCAGCATCAAGCGTCTGTTCCACCAGCGGGCGGATCTCAGCATCCGCGATCTCCTCGCTTTGGTCGGCGAAGAAGAAATGGATGAAGACGGTTCGGATGTTCGTCTCGATGAACACCATGGGTTGGTTGAACGCGAAGGTGATAATGGCAGCAGCGGTGTATGGGCCGATTCCCGGGAGCTTCACGAGCTCAGCGGGCTCAGACGGGAGCGTGCCCGCGTAGACCGCAACGACCGTTTCGGCCGTTCGCTTTAGCGCAATAGCACGTCGGTTGTAGCCCAGCCCTTGCCATACCCGCAGGATCTCCTGGAGCGGTGCCTGCGCAAGCGCGTGGAAATCGGGAAACGTGCTGATGAATGCCTCGTATTTTGCGATGACGCGCTCTACCTGCGTCTGCTGAAGCATGATCTCCGAGACGAGGATGCGATATGGGTCGTTCGTCTCGCGCCAGGGAAGCTCGCGACCGTATTCGCGGAAGTGGGTATAGATGATGACCTGGAACGCATGTATGGTCTCTGTGGTGAGCTTGCGCGCCGGGATCGATTGCCCGAAGGAAGATCGAAACGAGCGTTCCGCCGCCCTGATCTCATCAGGATTCATGCTTGATAGTGCAGTTACCCCGGCTTCATTGTTATCGCTGCAACCTTATTAAATGAGACGCCACCCGCTGCCTGCAACGGTGCCAAAGCCGACATCCGACCACAGGGCGACCATAAGGATAACTAGGGGAGAAAAAGAGAGGGCTAAAATTCGTCGGTTGGGAGGTGAAAAATTCGCTCCCTCCCCTTTTCTCCCGCTAGATAGTTAGTTGTACGTGAAGCATAAAAAGCTTTCTAAAAAAGCTTCTCAACACCCTATTCCTGTGCGGTAAACCAGTTCGCCTACTTTCTCAGCCGGGCAGTCACGTGGTATACGTCTACGCGCTGGCGATGAGACTGAACAAGCCCTCAGAACGGCGAGTGAGGAACCCGCAAAAACCCGAAAGCTTTTTATGATCCGTAAGAGCATGAGTATTCCGAGAGAAAAAGAAGGGGGATAAGTCGCGTTGTGTTCGGAGGTGAAAAAATTCGACCCCTCCCGTTCCTCCCGGTATTTTAGTATATACTGCACGAGCATAAAAAGTTTTTAAAATCGTTTCTCTGACGTTCTTTTTACTACCCTTCATTTTTTCTCCACGTCCATATCATCTGCCCACTCCGTGACGTTCCCGATCCTTGTGCGGTGCCTTGAGAAGCTAACAGAGAAAGATGAAAATCGGCTATCCCTGCCTCAACTGGACCATTGGCTGCAAAGCCGCGCGAACATTCAGGCTCAAATCGTACTCGGAGGAGCGGTTGATCGACGCGGTTGCGAACAATCTCAACTGCCTCCAGAAGATTCTCGCGTTCAACGTCGAGCATGATCTCCTGTTCTTCCGGATTACTTCAGACCTCGTGCCCTTCGCCTCCCACCGTATCAATCAATTCGACTGGCAGGGCTATTTCGCGCCGCGGTTCCGTGTGATCGGGCGGTTCATCAAGGCCCAGAATATCAGGATCTCCATGCACCCCGATCAGTTCACGCTCATCAATTCGATTGACTCCGCGGTCTTCGAGCGCAGCGTCCAGGAACTGCGTTATCATACAGCCGTATTGGATCTCCTAGGGCTGGACACAACGGCAAAGATACAGCTCCACGTTGGCGGCGCGTACGGTGATAAGCCAGCGAGCATGCAGCGGTTCGTCACGCGTTACGGCGAACTCGAGGATACCATCAGAAGACGACTGGTGATCGAGAATGACGATCGACTCTACACGCTCGATGATTGCCTTCGAATATATGAAGAAACCGATATTCCGGTATTGTTTGACGTTTACCACCATGAGGTCAACAGCTCAGGGGCGTCGCTCCGGGAAGCAGTAAGCCTGGTTACGGGGACGTGGAAGCAACAGGATGGCGTGCCGATGGTGGATTACAGCTCCCAGGAGCCCGGCAGCCAGCGCAGGGGCAAGCATGCCGAAACCATCGATCTGGATCACTTCCAGCGGTTCATCGAAGAGACAGAGGGGTTCGAGTTCGATCTCATGCTCGAGATCAAGGACAAGGAAACGAGCGCATTGCAAGCGGTCGCGGTGCTGAAAGCGCTCGGAAGAATCTGAGGGCTTTCGTTTCGTCTCCCAATCCGCGCTCGAGCTAAACGCAGGGGGTGCCCGCAAATCGAGGCTGTCAAGTTAATGTGTGCTGCGTATGAAATTAAAAATTGGCACAGCAGAAAGTATATTGGAGTACGAAGCAAGCGAAGCAGGAGCACCAGATGGAAGGGCCTTCGGTATGGGCGGTTGCTGAAAAGTTGGAAGGGTTTACGGGCAAGAAGGTGACGGCTATCTCAGGTAACGCCAAAATCGAGAAGGATGGTCTCGTCGGCGCGACAATTGAGGACATCTTCCCGCGGGGCAAGAACCTCTTCATCCAGTTCCCCGATGCCGCACTCAAGATACACTTCCCCATGTACGGCAGCTATCGGATCAACGAGGCGCGTGAAGGTATGGAACCACGGCTTGCGCTTGTGTTCGACGACGAGCAGCTCAATTTCTACAACTGCTCCGTGCGCATCGTTCCCAACGACCAGATCGACGCGCAGTTTGATGAAGAGCTCGATATCGTCTCGTGCAACTGGAATGCCCGGAAGGTGATCGAGCGTGCCGCCGAGCTGAAGGATGCTTATATCTGCGATGTGCTCCTCAATCAGGAGGTCTTTGCGGGCGTGGGCAACATCATCAAGAACGAGGCGCTCTTTATGGCGAAGCTCCATCCGCTGAGCGTGGTAGGAAGTATCACGCACGAGAAGCTGATCGATGTTACCTTCAAAGCGCGGGCATTCTCACAGCTCTTTCATACAGTGCGACGGAACGAGGAGAAGCTGCAGCCGTTTCTCACCCTGTATCGGAAAAAGTGCTGTCCCATTTGTCAGGGGAAGGTTCTGCTGGAGCGCACGGGCGAGAGCGCGCGCATAAGCTTCATCTGCCCGTCCTGCCAGGTGCTGTATACCGAGTGAGCGTCGGCCCGTAACACGTGTCGCACATACTTCTTCCCGTCCTACGGCTCGTCACCGCTCATCACGAGCACGAAGAGGAGAAGCGGACAACTGCTTTTATATGCGGACGAACATATTGGGCAATGGAGGCTCGAACTTATGGCGGCCACGGCAAAATTCTGGCGATGGCAGGAGTCACGTTACAACTTAGAAGGCACGTACTGCACGAACTGCGGGAGTTACTACTTCCCGCCACGAACGGTCTGCCCGCAGTGCCGGCGCAAAGGGAGCATTGAGCTGTATAAATTCAAGGGCACGGGTGAGATCGTGACCTTCTCCACGGTCTATCAAGCGCCACTAAACCTGAACCGGCAGACACCCTACACCCTCGCGATCATTCAGCTCGATGAGGGCACGCGCATGCTCTCGGAGATCATCTGTGATCCTGAAATGATCCATATCGGCATGCGTGTGCGCGCGGTGTTCAGGAAACTGGGAGAGGAGGGTGAGCGCGGCATCATTTACTACGGGACGAAGTTCGTGCCCGCTTGAATGATCGGTTGAAGTACGATTCATAAAGCGAAGTAACGCTCCCCCAAATTTCACGCACTCTGTCTGGCACGGTCGGTCAGCGACTATCTTCTCTGCAAGCCGAGGGTTAATTTCTCCTCAGCTATGTACATGAGTTGATCGCCTGCCCGCAAAATGGCGCCTTTATCTGGATTGAGTATCACACTGCTATCGCGTACAAGCCCAACGGGTATGGTGTCATATCGCTCTTTAAGCAGCGTGAGGATCTCAAAAAACGTCTTCCCTTCGAACTCCGTGGGGATGCGCTCCTGATGCAAATCCATCCCCCGGACGTTCAGCATCTCGTTCAGAAAACTCGAGATCTCGGGCACGAAAACAGATCGTGAGAGTACGAGGCCGAAGAATTCATCGGCCGATAAGGTCTGCTCCACGCCCGTCTTCTTCATCGCTTGCGCAACCTTCGGGTCTGAGACAATGCAGGTGGTATGCATAGTGGTCTTGAGTTTTTCCACCGCGATAGCGGAGAGCAACGTCTCGGTCTCATCCTTCCCGGAGATCAGTGCGAAGGCCGCCTTCTCTACATTCGCCCGCTTCAGATTCTCGTCGTCACTCGGGTCGCCCTTAATGAAGATGAGCTTCTCGTGCACCAGGGGGATATCAGCAACGTCGGCGACTACGACCACTTCCATACCCGCAGCCAGTAATTCCTTGACCGCGATCTCTAGCTTGTTATCCCAGCCACAGACGATGATATGCCCTTCCATAAAAGATCTGATGAGCTGCCGCCTTTTTAAACTTGTTTCGATCAGGATGTCGGTAATACTCGCCAAGATTAACCCTAAGATGCCAATACCACTGAGCATCACGGCGATTGAAGCGATTTTACCGATCGCAGTCCGCGCAACGATATCGCCGTAGCCCACCGTTGTCGTGGTGGTAACACTCCAGTAAAAGGCATCGAAGAGCGAGACCTGCTCGCAGAGATGGAACAGGATCGTGGCTACGATCCATAACGAGGCAAGATAGACGCCCGCATAAATCAGGATGCGTCGTTCTCGAACGCGCCATGAGATGGCCCTAAGAAACCGTAGCAACAGTTGAAACATGGTAACGTGGTTCTTTTCTGTGGTAGACATGGAGCAGGCGTGATCTGAGGCACGTCAGCCCGCGAGCACAGGACCCCCATGAGAACATCTCTTTCTGTATTAAATAAGCTAGCCTGCAGGATGTTTCACGGTTGCATGCAGGCTCGAGCTCGTCCTGATGCGTGACCGCTAAACAGGTTAGAGCGTTGATGCGGTGATTGAGCAGCCGAAGTTCGTCGTATCGAAAGTATCTTATTGATTGCAACTCCTTTGTATATTCTAGCAGAGGGGGTGAATAGGTATGCAGGAAACGGAATTTAAAGCCCTGGTTGCCAAATTTGAGGAGGCTGAGAAGGCGTTTAAGGAGCTCCAGCAGCCGTTTGAAGCGATGAAGCAGGCGTTTCAGGACTTGCTGAAGCCGTTCAAAGAAGCGGAGAAAGTGTTTGAGGAGCAAATTAAGCCCATAGGCGATGAGGAAAAACGATTTAAGGACTGGATAAAACCATCGGAAGAGACAGAGCGCGTCTTCAAAGAGCTCCTCAAACCGTTTGGCGATACAAAGGAGGCGTTTGAAGAGTGGATCAAGCCGCTCGAAGAGGGGAACGAATTGCTGCGGCGCGCCTTTGAGCGGATAACGGAGGGCGAGAAAATGATGCGGGCAGCCTTCGATAAGCTCGAAGAGGCGTCTGAAAAGAAGAAAAAGTAAGTGTGACGGTGATCTGTGAACCCGCGGCGTTGAAGGGTGTTTCAGACGCCTCCGGCGCAGCTAGTGGAACATCTCACGCAATTTTATGACGGCCTCGCGACCCTTGAACGTGGGCGTCGTTATCGTGATCTTTCCCGTCCGCTGATCCATCTCAAACAGCTGTTTATCTCGCGACTGCAGCAGGTGGATTACCCGTCGTATGCACCATTCAAGGTTCAAGGTCACGTCCGGCTTAGGGTGTAATCCGGGACATAAGACGACCGAGCCATCTTTCTGGAAGATGAAGTGATAGCACTCTTTACCCTACTGATGGCTTTATATATTTTCGTTCTCACTTCTTCCGTATGAACGATGCAAGAATCGCGCCGTTTTTGGCGAACTATCCGAAGGCGAACACTCGGCGGACGTATCAGGCGGCTATTTTTGATTTCCTGGATGGCATCTACGGCCGGCAGCGAGTGACGAGGCAGGTGAACAGCGCGGAGAAGGAGAAGTATGTGCAGCTGGCCGATCAGTATTTCAAGGAGGACAGAAATCGCTTTGAGGATCTCATGGGCTATACGATCGCACAGGCCGACCGGTCGCCGATAGCTGCGAAGGCGAAGATCGCGGGCGTCAAGGAGTGGCTGACCTTTCATGACGTCGAATTCTCGCCGAAGGAGATACGGCAACTTAGGCAGAAGAAACCGAAGGGCAATACCGGGCGGACTGCGGAGCGTGACATCAACGCGCCGATGCTGAAACAGATCCTCACGCACATGGATACAAAGGGCCGGGCGCTTGTCCTGGTATTGGCGAGCTCGGGCATGCGGATAGGCGAGGCGACCGCGGTCGATCTCAGTGACGTCAATCTGGAGAGCACACCGGTCACGATCGTGGTGCGCGGCGAGACTACGAAGACCGGCGATCAGCGGACCGTCTTCATATCGACGGAAGCGAAGGAGGCCGTGATCGAGTGGCTTAAGGTGCGTGCGCGTTATCTGGAATCCGCACAGGACAGAAATAAAGGGCTCGTGGAGGGCGGACATGCGGGAAAGAAGGCGATTGAAGATACCCGGCTCTTTCCGTTCACGGACGGCAACGCACGCGGCATGTGGGGTAATGCGTTAACGAAGGCGGGTTTATGGTCGGTCGATCGCACTACAGGGCAGGGGCAGGTCAAGATTCATGGGCTCCGGAGGTTCTTTAGATCGCAGCTCGCGCTCACCTGTCCGATCGATATTGTAGAAGCATTAATGGGCCACGAGGGGTATCTTACGTCCGCGTACAGGCGCTTTTCGTTAGCACAGATGGGCGAGTATTACCAGAAGGCCGAGCATCACGTGACCGTGACAGGCGGTGGCAATCTTAAGGAGATGAACGACCAGCTCCAGGATACCCGGGCCGCGATGACCGGTTATAAGACAATCGCCGAAGAGCAGGCAGAAGAACTCGCAGCGTTGAGACGCGAAGTCTGCGCGCTGAAGGAGCAGGGCGAGCTTCACGGCAAGATGTACTTAGAGCTGCTGGATATTATCAACCATCAGGCGCAAATATCGCAAAGGCTTTTATCAGTCGTCGAGGCTGAGGAGAAGAGCGGGGCGGAACAAAAAAAGCAGAAGACGTGAAGGCGTAACACCCGATTATACAAAGCGGACAATTACTGATCATCGAGGCCTCGGAATCCGGGCGATATCGCCACCTGCAGGAACGGAATTTGTGTACAAAGCGATAAACGAGTGTTACGCAGAGCGGCCGGTTATCACGCTGTCATAAATGCTGATATATGCAAAGATAGTATGCCTTTATATAGTGAGGTTACCTTTGTGTTGTTACGGGTGTGAAGCGACGCACCCGGAAGGAGGCAAAAGGAGATGGATCTAGGCGAGTTCTTGGATAAGTACGGGGATTATTTGTCGTCCGGTGACTCGGACCTGCGAGTACTGGGCGAAAAACTGGGGGAGCTCCTGACGCGGCGGCGGCTACATAAGAAAAATTGACGGCGAAAGTCAAGGGGGGGCCTTCGGGTCTCCCCCACGCCCCTTATATAATGATTGAAGAAGAAAGGCAAAAAATGGATAAAAAGGGAATAGGGATCGCTTACCATGAAGCTGCTCACGCAGTTGTTACATTTAAATTAGGTCTCAAGATAAGGAAGATTACTATAGTTCCAGAAGGAGATTGTTTAGGTTGTTGTCACCATTACGCTCCATTTATGAAAGGAGATAATCTCTATTCTCCCTCCCCGGCTACTATTGAACGCGTACAAAAACAGATTGTTATATTATTTGCTGGTAATATAGCGGAGGAGCGTTTTGTAGGAAGAGAGATTGAAGGATGGGAGGATTTAACAGATACCGAGAAGGCATATCAATTGGCATGCTCATTAGTGGGAAGTCGAGAAGAACTTGATGCTTTTTTAAACTGGTTATTTATCCGAGCAAAAGGGTATATAAATAACAAAGTAATATGGGAAGCAATTGATGCTTTGGCTATTGAACTGATTAAGAAAAAAGAACTCTCTGGAAAGGAAGCTTTTGAGATTTATCGGTCTGCACTCCTTTCTTCTACATCGAAAGCTTGAGGTTTTATGTTTTTGATAAACTTAAAAGAAACGCCATGCTGCATCACCTGAGTTCGGTCAATGCAACCCGCTCTGGTCGTTTGTGGGGCTCTGAGTCGACGTTTTAAGTTAAAACTACTGGCTAGGCTGCCATTCACCAATGACCCGCGAGCAGGCTATCATAGGTCCGCCGGAACGTCTCAGGGCCTTTTAAGGCCAACGCTGAAAGCTGCAGCTCGTGCGACGGAAGGTCCGCCTGCACGCCATGCGTCAAGAGCGCGTTAATGAGGAGTCCGATATACTCATATCCCCGCCGCTCCTCCTCCGGGCCCAGCGGGAAAGTCACCCAGGGCGGGCATTTCTGGCACTGGCGCTGCGCCTCTTTGCTTGCCACGATCAGCGCGGCGAACAGATCAGGCTTCGCGTGCGCCTCTTCGATCTCGCTGATCACCAACCGCCATACGATCGGGCTCACTTGACGCCGTAGCGCCAAATAGCACGCGAGCGGATCACTCGGCTTATCGTTCCTGTCCGTGTGAATCGCATACAGCAGCACCTCATCACGCTGCTTCGATTGCTCCAGCCGCTCGATTCTTCCGCCTATCCCGCGGTGTGTTTTATGCATCGGCCTCACCGTCTCCTGGGACGCCCTCAAGTATGCGAGCGAGCGCGTCAACGAAGCCCTGATCCGCATCAAACACTCGCGGGTTTCGTGGTCGGTATGGTGTGGCCGCGTCGTCAAGAACCGCTGAGATTGCTTCGGCGCCATACTGCTGCTCCAGCGCATCAAATGCGGCCTCGGCGGGTGATGAGCCGTCCGCGCCGACGTCGAATAAAAGGAGAAATCGCCGCTCTTCTTCGACCTTCTTCACCTGCTCGATTTTTCGGATCCTGCGTTCTAAAGAGCCGATCATTCTTTGCCTCCTTGCTCCTCCAGCGCGGTAAGCCTCGCTTCCAAGCTGTCGAGCGTCCAATCGCGTAAGGTGTTCAACTTCACCGAACTCACATAAGCGATCGTGCGCGCTTTCTCGCTCGCTGCGCGCGCTGCCTGCGAGTCTTTAGGCCGGGCGCGTTTGAGGCTGCGCACGGTTTCGTCCAGCAACTCAACGATCTCACGCCTGCCCGCCTGCGTATCTAAGGGGTCGCGTGCGCGCGCGTCGTTAGGGGCTTTCTTCGCTGTTTTCTGTTCCGTGCTAATGCCGGTTGATTGCACCTTAACGCCCCTCCCCGTATTGCTTCCTAGACCGCCCTCGCAGTCCAGGATCATCATATACCAATTTGTAATCTGTGCCGCTCATTCTATTTTTGCTCTCCGTTCAAAAGCTCGGGCGTATCACGAAATCCACGTCTTTACACGTATATTTCCTACATACTTCCGGACGGTTCTCGTAGATGCTACACCTGTTCTCGCCGTCCAAATATAGGCATGTACCGTCTCGACGCCGAGCCAAAGTATATCGAATCCCGCGCTTTCGCATTTCGGTGCACATCTCGCAACTGCATCCCTCAACCGGCGAATAGTAAGCGTATCGGCCACTCCGCGCCTCGGCCTCTGTCAGCGATATGAAATTATAGGCGCCCTTGCAGCACACGGCCGCGCAGAATAGGCGACACTCCTCGCAGCGCCCAGAGAAGTAAACGCGACCGTTCAAGACCGTGACGGGCGGACGGTCCTCAGGCATCTTTGCCGGGTAATAGTTCGTCATGTCCTGCCTCGCCACCACCGCCGCCTTACGGGCGCGGTCGTGCTGCTGTGCTTCTGCCTGTGTTGCCGCCTTCATCCGAGCGTCCTCAGTTCCCGCATCAAATGGCCTTTAAGCTTTCGCGCGAGCTCACGAAATTCGTGATCAGATGATAGGCCACTTGTGATGGTGATAGGTGCGGTTATGTAGTATTTGTTCTCCTTGGTTGTCGTTCTTTCAATTATAGGCGTAGGTGCAGGTGTTAGTATATAGGAGGATGGTTTTGTTAAACTATCCATGCTTACTGGTGGAGCGGTTATCCTCCCCATTCCTGCCGCTTCCATAATTGTTTTGGGTATCATCGCACCTATTTCACGTAATGTTGGAGAGAAACCCAATACGCCGCTTGCCCAATCAGTAATCTGGGTTGACACGTATGACAACCCGTCTCTAATCGCATTCCATATCTTGCTGCCAAGATCGCCGATGCCTGTTATTATCGCACTCGGAATCTCTCTGCCGGCTTCTATAAATCTCGGAATCCCTTCACTCATCTTGCTGATTATGGATGTCAATGCAGGTCCTACAATCGCCTTGATCTCACTCCATGCAAATCCCCATACCTCACGCAAACGACTTCCAAATTTTTCCCATACGTCCCTAAGCAATTTCGTATCGCCTGTGAGGATTGCTTTGACTGCTAAGATCGCAGCTGCGATCTCGAGTTTTATAGTATCCCAAACAGCACCGATAAACGTTCCCATAGCCTCAAATATCGGTTTGACAAACGTTTCGTATGTCGATTTGATATCTGACCATACCTCCATAAAGACGTCTTTTATTTTCGGGAGTTTGTCTCGAAATATAGCTAATATCATTACTGGAATGGCCGCAAAAGGAGCTACAATAGGAGCTAATCCTATTGCTGCTGTTCCTATGCCGATGGCGGGTATTTTCGCTTCTTTCGGCAATCCCATAAACGCGTCTTTAAGATCTCTTAATGCCGGTATTGCTATTTCAGCAACTTTAGTTGCGAATTCCCCAATGGCTGGAACTACTTTCTTTACAAAAGCTCTTTCAAGATCCCATAAAAAGTCGAGCAGCGGGTCGATGATCGGTGACATCGCTATGCCGATCTCATCGAAGACGTCGCCCACGATCCCGCCGAATTCGCTAAAGTAGGACCGCATAACCGCTGAGGACTTCGCAACCGCATACAGTGAAGTGATCGCAGCCGCGCCCATGGCGACCCAGCCCATCTTCCACTTGCCCATGAAGCCTTCGACCTTCTCGCTCTCGCGGGCGGCCGTGTTGCCCATTTTCACCGCTTCCGTGTCCACGCCCTTCAGGCTCTCGCTTACGGCGTGCGTGGCGTCCTGCGTCTCGCGCCGGATCGCACGCATAGCGTTGAGCGCGTCCGCTACGTCCGCGGTTATTCCGATCTCTAGGTGCGCTATCTCAGTCATGCATCATTCTCTTCCACTTTGCCTGCCATGCCCGTTCCAGTGCAAAGCGAACATTTAAATCGTCTGGCGGGGTCTCCGTCTCTTTCGACCGCTGAGCGATACGCCTCTCCATCTCCCCCATGAGCCGGTTCGCTTTTTCCTGGGCTGGCCGGTTCACTTTTTCCTGGGCTGCTCGTCTTTTGTCGATCATCTTATCGGCGTGGTTTGAAACGGCCGGACAGACCGGTCCTTGGCTTTTCTGGGAGGATACGAGCGGTCTCTCTCAGGAAATTATCGGGATTTGTGGATTTGTTTGTTGCGGCTATGAATTGATCAAGAATGCTGCCCTCTCCTTTTTGCACGCCTTTGACTTGCTGCTCCTGCTCTCGGCGGGCGATCGGTTCAAATCGCCTTGCTAGTTCGTCCGTGATAACGCGTGTTAGCTTCTTTGACAGCTGGTCTTCGATTGGTTCCATATTCTTATTCCTCACCCTTTATTACTATTCCACGCGCGCGTGCCGTCTGCGTCAGCATGTCAACGAACGCGGTCGCCAGCTGGTCGTTCGCTCTGGTCCAGTCCACGAACTCAACAACACACGCGCTCGCAGCGTCCGCGCGTAATGATGCGAACGGCGAACGAGCATTAAGCATCTTCTCAGTCTCGCGCACGAGCTCTTCAAACGATGCACGGTCCATGCCGCGTGCAAGCTCGCGGTAGCGCTTGAGCGCCCTCGCCGAGCTCCCCGGCTCGATAACGATCATGCCGACCGGTCCGCGCTCCCGCTCGGTCAAGAGGTTTAAGACCTCGTCCAAACGCTTCATTGCGTCCCCAATTTCCTGCTTCTGTGCTTTCATTTTCTTTCCTCTGTACCTCCTTTCCTCCTTTTTTACTTATGCAGAATCATGACATAGACGTAGCCGCCGAAGACGTGGGTCTGCAGGGCCACCACGTCCTCATGATCGTTCGCGTAGCCGTCTACCTTGTCCTTGACCGCCTTCGCCAGCGAGCCGGCCACCGTGTCCGCGCGCTGGTCTTCGACGCCCCCCCTGACGACATCAACACCTAGTACCATTTTTCCGTTCTTTCGCTCCTTTTCGCTTCGTTAAGACGAGTGAGCGGCGGGCGAAGCGAACCCGCCGCCCGGCCCCAAAAGTGCCTGTTCTCTTCCGTAAAAAATCGGAGAGCGTGATGTGTGTGATAAATTATCCTTTTTCGTGTTATCCATTATGCCTTGTCTCCTTAGTGAACAAAAGTGAAGTGTTACGATTTTCGGGTTTACGCTGGACTGTCTGTTCATCCCTGCGTAACTTCATGGCGCGACCTCCAGCTTTTCTTCTAACTGTGCCAGTAACCGATTCAGCTCATGTACGCCTTGCCCGAGCTCCTTGACCGCCTGGACATGTGTGCTGGTATTCTCCGCGTACATCTGTTGATTCTCGGCGAACGCGATCTGATTCTGCGCGACGCCCGCGATTGCTTGGATAACAAAGTCAGTAGTAAGCGGATGCTCTTTCAGTGAGTTGAAGAAGTCCTGCACCTTGCGATTATCGCCTTCCGCTGTCTCCGGGTGTATCGTTTCGGCTTCATGCAGATCGAAGGAGTTATCAATTACAAACCATAGATGGCCAGCGGTCGGCTCGCGTATCTGGAGACGCTGGCCTTCGTGATCGTATTGCTCTGCGAGTGCGTTCTTGACGAGCGCATAATGCTGTCTCGACACCTTGAACCGGTACTCTTTGCCCAGTCTGAATGTGAAATCAGCACTCAGTAAATGCTCGAGCTTCTTGACGACTGCGAGGAAGGACACGAGCGCGGATTCCTTCGCATTGGTCGCCGTATCTGCGAAGTAAGAGGCTTGCTCATAGATCACGATGGATCTGTCCGTGAGCCATACTTTACGGCCGTCTAGCCATAGACGTTGAGCACCTCCTGCGATCCTGAGCTGCTGGTAAGCGATCCCTTGCTTACCCAGGTATCCTTCACGGCGACGCCAGTTCGTGAGGCGAGGCGGCACTTGGAGGGTGAATACGAAGGCGTGACCGCGAACCGTATCAGGTGATTTGAGAAGTTCAAAATGGGGGGTCTTGTCGTGACCTACATGGCTTGTGATTTGAACTTCTTTTGAGGCTGAAATATTGACTTCCCATACACCGTAGCCGATCTTCGAAATAACCCCGGCTGCCTTCAGTTGGTTTAAATGGTACTGGAGCGCGGTTTTTGAGATGCCGAGCTCGCGGGCTATCTGAGTTGGTCGCTGGCCTGCTCGGATACGTTTCACCACGGATAAGTTCAAATTAAGAAGTTCAAAATGGGGGGTCTTGTGGGGGGTCTTGTGAATTTGAACTTCTCGGAGCTGAGGGTAAAGATTTATATGCCCCGGGATACAATTCTCAGTTGCGTCTGATAAAGTCGCTGTCGCGTCGCCGGTGTTCGCCTCACCGGCACGCAAATCTTCTGCTGGAATCAACTATGCGCGCTCACCTCCTGTGGTAGGAAAAAGATGGTTACCGAGCTCTCCGAAATCCGTTTCTTACAGATAAGACCCTGGATGGCTAACTCATTGGTATATTTCAAAACAGTGCCCCTACTAAGTCCAGTACGGGCCCTTAATGAGGTCGTGCTTAATAGCTGGTCTTCCTGTAGCGCCTTAACAATTCGATCCTTCGCGGCGGCCGCAGTCGCCGCCCATAAACTCGCTTCATCTGATGATTTTGACTTATTTCCCACCATCAGATAAATTAGTAAGGGATTTCTCTATATATCAAAATTTGTTGTAATTTTGGTGTGATAACCCATTATGCACAGCTGATAGAACGGCAACACTCTTTCTCGGTCTGGATACTGAAGACGATGGGCGTCATCACCCGGTACATAAGCGTCTTGATCTTTCCTGACTTCGTCTCCCCGCTCATCTCAGCTTTACCTTTACGTTCCGCTTCGATACCAAGCGCCCTGAGCGAGTTGTACATGCTCGCCCTTTCGTGGCACGCTCATAAATAAGAAATTTGCGGTGCTAACCCTATGTGGATTATCGGCGCAGGCTCGAGGACCGTTAAGGAACCGCACAGGCTCGTTGTGGGCCGTTGCTCGTCCCTTCACGCTAGTTTTGCCAGTGCGGCTTTGATGAAGGCCGGGAGATCGCCCGGATAACGGCTCGAGACGAGGTTGCCATCCTCAACGACCGCTTGATCGAGATATTCAGCACCGGCATTCTTAATGTCCTGGATGATCGAATACGGGAGAGGTGAAGAAACCCTAACCTTTTTATATACTCCTGCCTTTGGATACTCATGGCAACCGAAAAACTGAGGGGGGAGCGGCTGCGGGATGAGGTGAAGCGGTTGCTCACGGAAGAAGGGCTTACGGCGAAAGAAACAGCAAAGCGATTAAACGTCTCCATACCGACAGTGTTCAACAGGAAGCGGCAACTGGGACTCATCTCGCACGAGAGCGATGTCGACAAGTGGGTTGAAACGCGACCAGAGGTGAAACGCGCCTTCCAAACGTTGACGGGTAGCTCGCGGCAACACTATTACACCTATTTCAAGAAATATTGCGAGTGGATCGAAGCACAGGAAGGGAGATCGATAAATCCTGCGGATTTATGGGAGGAACCCTGGGACATTTCACGCGACCGAATAGTTGATTTCAGAATGTATTTGGAAGAGTCGGGGAGAGCAACGAATACGATTCAGCTATATACCACGGTCATACGGCGATTTTACGAGTACAACAACATCATTTTTAAGGGCAAGTTCTTCACCAACGGGCACGGAAAACGGAACAAGGAAGAGAATGAAAAGGAACTTTACACGGTCGATCAGTTGCGTGAGATCATTGATATATCAGACCAGATGGAAAAAGCGTTGTATATGATACAATTTCAAAGCGGATTAGCGGCGAACGAGTTGTGCAGCCTCAAAGTGAAGCACGTTGCGGATGTTGACAATGGCGGCAATGTTGCCCTGCGAATAGAGGACGGCGTGATAAAGATTAAACTCACACGCGAAAAGACCAATGTTAAATTCGTCACCTTCATTGGACACGATGCTATTGAACTGTTGCAGAAATATCTCGATCTTCGGCAATCAGGAAAACTGATGCTGGATCGGGCAATAGGCGAAAGGGCTTGTATCACGTCAAAGGAAGACTGGCTATTCGTGAATTACCATCGGGGCACGAAACGCTGGGGGCACATATCAACCGGGGCATACGCACGGTATTTGCGGAATCGGGTGCGGGAATTGGGCTGGATTAGCGACGAAGACCTGCGAGCAAAAGGGCAACTGAACGTCTTTCGACCACACGCGCTGAGAATGTCCTTTAGCGAACTCTTAAAGCACAAGGCGAAGATATCTTGGGACATTGTTGAAGTTTTTTTGGGGCACAAATTTAACGACACCGATGCTGCATACGTCAAGTATTCCGATGACGACCTGCGACAGGCGTACAAAGAAGGCGAACCCTACATTTCACTTACACCGATTGAAGCAATAGTCACCGATGACCAATATAAGGAGTTAAAAATCGAGAATATGGCGATGAAGCGTGAGATCGAGAACCTCAAAACGAAGGCTGGGGCGTTTGATTTGAACACCGTGCTGGGGGCGATCAAAGAGGATCGTGCCGTGCAAGACACGATTGTTGAACTGCTCGCCGCGAAGATTATAGAGAAACGGCGTTCATAGCGAGTTTACGTTGCCGAAGGAAGACACTGGAACGCGGTGAAATATACGCGGATTCCTGCACAGGTAGGTGTAAGCGGTAGCCGCTTCAGAGATCGTTGACCCACGAGAAACGATCTATGGAGTCTACGTAAAAACCCCATTTCAACCATCTTTTCGGTAAAACTATATAAGCATTAAAATTCTAGATTGGTAATATGCAGCCGACACGGCGACCACGGGTAAGGTGGCGGGAGTGTGACATCTGCGGTCACGGATGGTGGAGTATCGCTATGAGCGAGCATCCAACGTGCCCGTCTTGTGGTAACAAGCTAGGTCACATGAGGCAACCTAGAAGTAATAAGGTTGCCGTGGCGGAATAGTCCCCCTGCCATAACGGCAGGCATTCATGACAAGCGAACCATGTGAAACAAATCGCGGGATCGGAAGAGCAGGGGGCGACTTGGGGGATGTACGCGACCTTCTCGATTTCTTAGACGAGCTATACCAACGGGCAGAAGCGCGTGCTGAGGCGATTTTAATTGAGCTAGATAAGGGGGATAGTGGACACGCCGTAAGGCGCGTGAAGAAGCCGTCAGCGGGAGGTGACAAAAAATGACGGCAGAAAAAGATAACCCCGCCGCTGGCAGCGGCGGGCACGAGCCGATAGACGAACTTCCTACAATTAAAAAAGATTCTACTTATAAAAAGGTTAGCGGTGGTGTTACATTTGGGAAGGCAGATATCCAAAAACGCCAAAACCCAGTTCTGGATAGAGATGAGCCGAAAAGAGAGCATGGGAATACACCATTAAACGAACAGGCGCGGATAAGAGCCCCCAAATCTACCACTAACCACTTGGGGGGTCACATAGATATTGATGGGATTTCTATTCAAAACCTACCAAAAAGCGAAAAAAATAAAACGATTCTGCATAGAGATGAGGCAATAAGAAAGCATGAGAGTATAGAGCTAGACGAACCGACGGAGCAAAGAGCTTCAGAATCTACCACTAACCGCGTACAGATTAAAGAGGGTGAGAAAAGCGATAGTGAGAGCGGTTTATATGGCGATACAAAAGACCTGCATGAAGATAGAGCGATAACGGAGCATGAGGGTGTAGCATTAAGCGAACAGGTAAAGGAGATAAGCCCCAAATCTACCACTAATCCCGTACAGATTCAGCAGATAGATAGAGATAGAAGACCATGCAACTTACTACTTACTAGCTTACTAGATTACTACTCTACTACTACTACCCAAATCTACCAGGAGGAGGTGGTAGATTTAGAAGCTTTCGTAAAGCGTTTTTCGGAAATTGTATCTATCTTAAAAGAGAACAAAGAAGAAAAAGCCTGCATATTGCTTTTCGCTGAAAAATACCATGCAGTTTATCAAGGGATTATCCATAAGCTATATCCTCAGGCTAATATATGGGTCAGGCTACAAGACCTCAAGGAAAAAGGCTTTTTGGATTCTAGAGAACGGAGTGAGATTGACAAACGTATCTTACTCCCTATAGAAGCCGCGATTACTAGGGTATCAAGGGCAGGAGAGAGGCAGATAGAGCAAATAAAATATTATACGCTCACAGAAGAGGGTAAACTCTTTGTTAGAACATTTAAAAAACCTCTCTTTAACGTGCTACCAGAAGCTAAAAGAGAACAGGTAAAAGACCTTAATGCACTTCTCTACCACTCACACAAGCAGCATGAATTTGTAGAACAGAACAGAATAAAAGCGGAAAAAGAGCAACAGAGGCGCGAAGAAAAAGCGAAAATAGCGGCTAATTTAGAGGAGTTAATCAGTGCTCACGAAGAAGAAATAGCGGCTTTGACGCGGGTAGATTTTGGACCTAGACCTTCTGAAGAACTGCAAGAATTACTTACAACCTTACGACATGAAACCGGGCATTCTCATAAAATCTCTGAAATTAAGGAAGCCTGGAAATTGGTTTGTAGAAGAAGGATCGGCTTAGCATGAACGTTCGGACCTTCATTCGTTTACTGAAGAGTGAAGAAGAAGAGAGGAGGTGGTTAGACGAATGAGCCGCACAAAGCCACCTAGCCATTACAGCCACAGGCACCTTTTACATCTCCAGCGTGAAGAAGTGCTCGAACTTGGTGAATTAGAGCAAGAATGTAAAAGAATCGCCCGTGAAGCCCAAGAGTCAGAAGAGGACGAGGGAGAGGAGGGCGCTACAGAATGAGCGCACCCAGGGCAACACGGGAATGCCCAGAGATTTTACACCGCCGCTTCTGGATCAATATAAACTCTAATTTATTCATAGACGACCAACGTTTAAATTTCAAATCAAGATTCATAAGAAAAGAGTCAATCAGTGTGTTAATAGGTATCGGGTTTCGTCAAGACAGGCAATCAAGAAACTACACGTATAAAAGCACATCTGTAAGAAAGATACTGCGTGCGTATCATCTTTTACAAGAAATTTTAGATACAAACGGCTACTCTTCGCAAGTAATACAAATATCTACGCAACCTATTTGTCGGTCCTGCGGCAAGCTGTTAAAATTTTCTGCACGGGAATGTTCAGAATGCGGCAGCCGTAATATAGAACCAGCGGGGCGATTCGACCCAGTATCGTGCAAGATAACATTTGAAGGCAAGAAGGGAGAGCGCAATTGAGCAAGAAACGAAAGGTTTATGAGCGAAAGTTACAGGACAATTTGTTACTTCTGGAATTTCATTATTTGCCAACTGATTTCTTGGGCGGCAAGCGTGATTCTGATGCCATTTATGCCCCATCTTTTAATAGCATTATTTTGTTTGCGCGGGCGTTCAGAAAGGACACTTTTAACGACGAGTTAATTGATCTCGTAATTGAAATAATCGTTCACGAAAACATTCACAAAGTCCTTTACAACACGCTTTCGCCAGAAGAATGGGGGTTGTTGCGTTTTAGAATGGGTGAAGAGGACGCTGTGCGAGAACTAGAAACGATTTAATCATGAAATAGAAAAATGAGCGATTTTGAAATTACATGGGGCGAAAGTCGGGATGTTGTCGTTGAGGTTGCCGCGTTACTAGACAAAAACGGCGGTCGCTTCTGTGGGAAAAAGGAAGAGTTGCCCGCGCTCTTAGGCATTGACTCAGCACCTCAGCGGTTGATAGCGAAGCTACGAAAAAACAAAGCGGTCTTGCTCGACGTTCATAATATCGTTTATCGCTTCAGCCGTAAGAAGGGGGCCATTATCTTTGAACAACAGCGATGGCGGCAACAGAAATTATGACTTGCAGGCATGGAGATAAAATGACAATACCATATAAATCTGATGGTGGTGTTTTGGCGATAATTTTGAGTTTAATTAGTTCGTTTTATCGCCAAATCAAACCGAAGGGTATTTATAGGATTCTTTTTTTATCGCCAATCTTAGCGGGAGGTTCGCCATGTCGTATCTAAGACGTCGTAACGGCTACGGCTATATCTGCGAAAAAGTAAAGAACGGCGAAACCGGGGAATGGGAAGAGAGAACGATTCATAGTTTTGGAAAAATAACAAGCAAAGAGCAAGAAGAGGAGTGGGAATGGATAGCAAAGACAGGAGAAGAACAAATATTAGATGAAAAAGAGTGTGCTGATTTCGCTGAAGAAATGGAGGAGGAGATACAGGAGTTACAGAAGAAATATCCCAAACGTAAGATATTGATAAAAAGCGTATGGGAGTATCCTGAATCACAAGAAGCATGGGAAGAAGAAATTGAAGACAGAGAAAGCGGAGAAGAAAGACAATATATAGCATACACGAATGGATTCTTTTTAGAGTCTGATAGAGCAGCAGGAAAAATATATTTATCAATTATAATGGTAAGGGGGAGTTCTCCAAAAGCTTCTTGTTAACGAAAATGGCAACAATGCAGACTATGATTTCGGAGCATGATGAAGCGGTTAATCTCGCTTCTGTGATACACCAACTACTCAATAGCAATGGCGGCGCCTGGACGGGAACGGCACGACAACTTTGTGACGCGCTGGGTCTCGACATACTCCCGCGAGTCCTGTCCGTGTGGTTGCGGAACGGTGAACTTGACGGGGTGGTGCATGTGACTTTCAAGAAAAAACGGGGAGTGCATCTCATCACCTTATCGCTCGCGCCCGCCGCCGCACCAGAGCGAAGCGAAGACCATTCGCCGGAGGATGTATCGGGGTGTAGCAAAAAAGTGGCTGAAATCGAGGATGAGGTGAGCTTCCCGTTTTGTTGGCAATACGCCGAGATCACCGAGTTATCGGAGCAGCAGAAAGCCGATGTGAACCGACCACTCGGCGCGGGCGGCCATCAGCACTTCCGGCACTGCTCCACCTGCGGGTCGGGAGGTCCGGGTATCATAGAGTTCGTGAAAGTGAGCAACGGGTACACATCTTACCACTGCCATGAGTGTGCCAGTGACTACGCGCGAACGGCCCAGCAGTTGGAGGGTTCCTGGGGTCATTGAACCACTGCATGATTATACCAGTAAATAACTCTCCCCACTCGTTCATAATACTGTATCCTCTAATAAATATATTATTTGAATGAGGCATGTAGCGGGCGCTGTTCGGTATTCTGACGGTATTTCCCCATGCAGATTATACGACCCCCCGGATGAAGTGCATTAAAGAAACGGAGTTGTTGCTATTGTTTAAGTTTTTATAGTAATTATAGAATTTTTATAGCAAAATTGTTTTGCGTTCTTCGGGCATCGGACGAAAAGTTGACGGGGAAATGGCAAAACTGCTGTGTGAAATGCCTTCTTTTCATTGCACCACGATTGAACCACACTCCACCACGATTGCACCACGTTGTACCACACATCCCACCACATTGCACCAATTCCACCACGGAGATGGCGGGATATCACACACTGCCGACAATCACGAACAGCCCAAAGAAGATGCTGCCGTTAATAGCCATGTGGAGAATGATGTTCGGGAGCTGTGAGTCACGCCACACGGTCACGATGCAAGAAAGCAAAGCGAATATGAACGCGCCGATGTACGCGGACTGTAGGTTAAGCCCGTAAGCGGCATAGTGGAAGACGGCGAAGAGGGCGGCAACTATCAGCGAAGACGCCAAGATATTGGTCGCAGGTGTGCGTATCACGCCCCGGAGAAAATAATAGACCATCGTCAGCAAGAAGCAGAAGAAGAAGATGCCCTCCACTATCGGCGCAATCAGCACCACGATAAAGAACTGGTCGCGCAATATCCAGTCCTGGATGAACTGGAAGAGGCCGGAGGAGGGTGTTCCGATCAGGAAGAGAGAGTTGTACTTGCCCAGCAGCACGTAAAAGATGCTTATGCCGATGCCGACCAGGAAATCTGCCTTCCAGTCGTCACTCACGCCGATGAACCCGTTCAGACCGTTGAAGCCGTTCCTGTCAACGTCCATCTTAGCGCATCCTCCCGCCCCACAGCTTCGTGAAGCCGATTATAGCAACAACCGCCCCGCCCGCCATGAGCAGATATATAACGCCCGTTCTGAACTGCGATGCGTAGACTACAATGAGCCAGTAGCAGAGTAGGATGCCAACTAGCGCAATCCCGACCACTCTTTTGATGTCCGCAGGCAAAAGTTTATTGTTCATTCTACTAGACACTTCTCAAATTCATCAATCAACCGCCTCCCCATGCGCGGGTCGGCGATTGAGAGAAATATCGTGCGAGAAAAGTCATTTGCCCTGCTCCACCGTTCCACCAGCTCAGGAATAAGTGTTTTCGGTGTTTTCTCAGGCCGGAAATGAGTAAGCGGGAATTTTTGGATGTAGTTTAAAAGGTTGGCTGTCAGATTCTCCCATATTTCCCGCTCTGTTCCCGTCTTCATGCGCGTTAGCCCCGCTTTGCTTTTATTCTCGATAACTGCCACCACTTCCTCCCGTTTCTCGCGGGCTTTCCCCCAAAGATAGTGATACTGAAACAAAGTTCGCAATGTCACCTTAGTGCGCCGAGAAAGACCATGCTATCCAGTTTGGTGAAAGTCCGACCTGAGGAACGGCTAGCCACCACCTCAGAACTGAACCCTGCATCCAGTCTGGTAACGGGCTGTGGTGAAGCCAGGGGAA
>Ga0265594_1000560_pt1 | contig 30582 bp, 26 predicted proteins | sample saktaG_11_FD_190147 | JGI IMG/M metagenome (GOLD analysis project Ga0265594, IMG submission 190147) | Saline water microbial communities from Sakinaw Lake, British Columbia, Canada - sak_2011_5_24_80m | ecosystem: Environmental > Aquatic > Non-marine Saline and Alkaline > Saline ... | reverse complement strand
TTATAACAATTCGTCCTTATATTCCGGTAATTATCCCAGATCAGACCAATATCTTCACCAGCCTGATATAGTCCACAAGTGTATTCTAATATGGATATTGTATCACCTTTTCGTATATTGAATACAGAATGGTATAGGGTCTTGCTCAGAAAATAGATTTTGAAACAAATTTTGAAATAATCTTCCTGCTTTTTTCAAAATGAGAAGAGGAGGGTGAGGCTATCAGGATTTGGTTTTTCGAGTGTTCGTACAAGACCTAATACACCACTTTTTCAAAAACCTTATGTCATGGGAAGTAGTATCACTTTTTTATCCTGTATCATAATCAGACACACCCATAGGTTGAAGTCGGGTAGTTTTCAAGAATGATGTTGATTTTTCCTCAGCCATTCCTGACTGTTCTGTAAGGATTACAAGATCTACTTTTCAGAAAGAGTCGTTTCAGGTTCTGTAGGTTTACATATCGATTGCTACACACAACAAAAATTACAAGGATTTGTACTATGCGGGCATAGAAAGTAAACCTGGACACGGGTGGGCTGTCCCCTGTTTATTACGTTCAAGCATATTTCCTGGAAACTTTATAAAAAATCCCATTCCCCATAGTTTAGATACCTCCATTTCCTTGGTACAGATATACCATTGAATTGATTCCTGTCAGCAACCCACAGAATCAGACAAGATACTCTTTTCCCTCAAATCGAATGTTTTCCCCCACCCCAGATGGTAGTATACCGGTTTCTAATTGTAACATGAACAAAAGTGAACCTGAATGAATCTTACAATTTTTGTTTCATTTTTAGAAAAAACAGAGATTACCAGACAAAAGAGGAGAAAAAATGCGATATGAACAGGAGAATAAAAGCATTATGTATGTGTGATGGTTTGTCATATTCCATCATCATGTTTTATCATTACTATCCACATTTATTCCGCCTCCAGTACCTAAAATATGCTGAAATACCAGCTTAAAATCATTGAGTTTCTGGCTGATGTATTTTTTTCCTTTATCAGTAGGACAGTACAATTTTGATTTTCCTGATGCTTTTATCTCAAGGTACCCGTTCTCCTGAAGATCATGGAGAAGGGTGTAAACCCTTGCCTGTGGAATGAGAACCTTAAACCGGTTATGGATTTCATGAACGATTTCATACCCTGAAATTGGTTTATCTAAGAGAGAAAGGACCACCGGTTCCAGTGACTTTTTTACGACATCATCGATGGTTGACTGGGGGACAACAGAGACAGAACCGGCAAAAAACGAATGATGGGAGAACGAAAGCGTTGTCTCTTTCCCGGTTGAAACGATGATCTTTGAAATACCTTCGGCGAGAGTTTTTATCCGGATATGATCAATTTTTCCAATATTCATGGCAATGATCCCGGATATGGGGATTTTGGTCTCTTTTTTTGAGAGAAGAAAATTCCTGATGGCAAGAATATCATCGAACTCTTCAGTTTCAGAAAAGTCGAGCAGTATCTGCAGGGAATCTGTTGTGCCTTTATACAGCAGGGATGTCGTACATTTTTCAAGGACTGGCAACAGGGCAAAAATTTCGTTTCGTTTTAAACGATAAGTATACAGCTTATTTTTAAAGATCTCTTTTGGAAAGTATTTCTGGAGAGTTGACTGGTAATAGGCAAACAGATTGCGTCCTCCCATTTTTACTCCCTCTTCTAATGCAAATTTAAATATTGGTTCTTTTGAGATCTGATCAGTATACAGGAAGAGAACAATATCTGTAAAGATATCTTCTAACAAGACTGTTTTTACTTCCGGGAGATCGAGATAGGCCAGACCGTCCTCTGCCTGCCGGCCATCCTGGATTTCTGGTGAAATGGAGTCAGAAACTCTTTTTTTTAGGTTTTGATACTGTGGTTCTGTCGCTTTACGGAACAATGCAACTTCAATGGCAGCTTTTATTTCCAATTGATTGAAGGGTTTTACGATATAGCCATAGGGTCGGGCGCTTTTTGCTCTTTCAATTATAGTATCGTCAGCATACGCAGTGAGAAAAACAACCGGAATGTCCAGTTCTTTTGTAATTATTTCCGCTGCCTCTATACCATTCATTGTACCAGGCATCACAATATCCATCAGGACAAGATCTGGCTGGAAACACCTGGCCTTATCGAGAGCTTCTTCGCCAGATGCTGCCATGCCTGCAACACTATACCCCATTTCGGTAAGCACTTCTACGAGCTGCAGCGTGATTATCGCTTCATCATCAACAACCAGTATTTTAGACATGCCTTATCTCAAATAATGACGGGAAATTTAACATTAATTTCAGTTCCCTGATTACTGTTTATTGTCAGGGATCCTTTCAGCTGGTGTTGTACCAGCGTACTCATCAGTTTTAGTCCAAGACTGTTACAACGACTTATATCAAAATCATCTGACATACCAATACCATTATCACTGACTGTAATGTGCATCCAGCCGTTCTCCTGTACTGCAGATATCTCAATAGTACCTTTTTTTCGCTTTTTGAAAGCATGTTTATAGGCGTTTGAGAGTAGTTCGTTTACGACCAGTGCACAGGGGAGGGCCTGGTCTACCGGGAGAAAAACTTCCCGGGAATGAATCTCACAGGTTATCTCGTGCCCCTTATGGGAATATATATTTGATAATGCTGTTATCTGATCCTGAATCTGATCAGTTATGCTGATTTTTCCACACTGTTTGCTTTCATAGAGCCTGGTATGAATCTGTGCCATAGTCTGGATTTTAAGCATGATATCGGTCAGAACGCTGTTTGTTGATTTATCCACCGTCCGCATCCGGGTCATATCCAGCAGACCGGATATCAACTGGAGATTATTCTTGACCCGGTGGTGTATCTCACGAAGCAGCACTTCTTTTTCCTGTAAGGAGGCAACAAGTTTCTCCTCGGTATGCCTGCGATCGGTAATGTCCCGGAAACTCCAGACTATGCCAACCACAATATCCCCGATCTTCTGGGGTTTTACATACCGTTCAAAGATTTTTCCATCCTTGCATTCAATCATGTCAAAGCTTTCGCGTGTTGGGTGGAACTGATACTCTTTGATGTTGGCAACAAATTCTTCGGGATTTTTAAGTTGCTGTATGAGATGATTCATTACCTGGAAGTTTTTCCCTGATTCCAGCAAATCCCCTGGAATATTCCACAAGGTTACAAAATTCTGATTATAACTGGTTATCTTACCCTGCTGATCAACCACAAGGATACCATCTGCTGTTGATTCAAGAGTAGCATTGAGAAGTGAGAGCGTATTTTTAAGAGCTGTATCTGATATATTTCTCTGTCTTATCTCCTCATTGAGCAACATGTTCATTTTTGCTAATTCTGCAGCACGAAGCCGGTGCTCACACTCTATCTTTTTCCGGTCAGTGATATCCTGACCCTGTGCAATCGTTGAAACAATAGTTTTCCCGTCAGACCCAAAGATAGAAGCAGAGTTCCAGAGCACCGTCCTGATTCCTCCCATTTTGTCGAGAATTGGTATCTCCACACTATCCCACGGTTCACCTTCACTGGTCTTTCTGAGAAGATCCATCGCAGGGACCAGGTACGAATCAGGTAAGAGAATCTCTAAATGCTTTCCAAGTACTTCCTTTGCTTCCCTGCCAGTAAGGTGTTCAAACGCACGATTGAACCGGGTAATGAAAAATTGTGAGTCCCAGACGATAATGGGTGCATTTGCACAGGTGATGAGGTTGTCAAGATATTCCTTTGTCTCCCGCAGTTCTTCATTCACGAGTACCTGTCTGGTGACGTCATACGCAACTTCCCCGGCACCTATAATAGTTCCATTTGCATCCCGTATAGGAGTGTGAAGTACGTGATAGACTCTGCGGTTCGTACCAGGATCATTGAATTCTACCAATTTATTTACATATTCACCTTTCAGAACCTTTTCCCACTCTTTCACGTCCTTTTTCTGCTCTTCTGGCATCTCTGCGTACAATTCAATCATACTGGTGCCAATGGTAAGATCCTTACTGGTAAGTCGCTGTATTTCTTCCTGATAGGCCTGGTTGAAATAGAGATAACAAAAGTTTACATCCTGTACAGCAATAATCACATCAGTTTCTTTTGTTACTGCTTCCAGCAACTCCAAAGCCTGCCGAAAGTTCTCCTCGCTGTGTCGTAATGCATCCTCAATGAGCTTTTGTTCGGTCAGGTCCACAGTGGCAACCCCTATTCCTGTGATATGCCCGGTATCGTCAAAAAGGGGTTCAATATACAGGTCAAGGAATAACCGTTTGCCATCCATCGTCAGCCAGATCTTCTTATGGATTTTCTTCCCAGTCTTCAGAGTCCTGCGTTTGAGTTCAATCAACTCTTCTGCTTCTTCCGGAATGAAGAGATCCATGTCTTTCTTCCCTTTGATCTCTTCCAGTCGTAGGGTACGCTGGTTGTATGCCCACTGGAAAACCAGATTTGTATCCTGAATTGCAACTGATACCGGTGCATTCCTGAGGGCCAGCATAAAACGCTCTTCACTCCTATGCAAAGCCATTTCTACCGTTCTGATATCAGAAATATCACTGATTGCCACCTGGACTGATGTTTTACCGCTGCTTTCAGTGAGCCTGATACTTTCCAGCCGGGCAGGGAATGTAGTCCCATCACCCCGTTTGAACACGAGGGTGGTAGTGAGTTTCTTTTCAGATTGTAGCAGATTTACAAAATACCGGTCCCAGTTTTCGAGATCCTGTGGAATAATCAAATTCCTGATTCGTGCATTGGTAAGCTGTAACCGATCAACTCCAAGGAGCCCCGCAATGGTGAGATTTGCCTGTGAGATTATTGCCATTTCAGTAAGTGTGAGATAACCAATAGGGGCAAATTCATACAGGTCAAGATACTGGTCCCGTGACTCCTCAATGACGAGATGCGCTCTTTTGAGTTCCTCAGCCTGCATCTCAAGCTCAATCTGGTGCACCTGAAGTTCATGAATAAGTTCCTCTGGATTCTCTCCTTTTATCCAAGGGGGGGCTGACTGGGAACGTGAAAGTTTTTCTACAGCGGCCTTTCGCAATGAACTGGTGCTGTGTGTGGCAGGGGAGTGATTCTCTTCTGTCGTTTCTTTCTTTTTTATTACCATCAGTCTCCCTGCCTGTTGCTGGTGCCTATAGTCCATTTATTCATATGTTGATTTATTTCTTGCTAATAGGCAACGTTGAAGTGATTTCCCCAGATAGATGGGATTTACCGTCCTCCTAAAAAGCGACCGATTTTCTCTTTATATCATCAGGGAGGAATAATTGTAGGTAATTGCATAATTTTCTATACCGTTTTGCCATTACCTATATACAGGGACAGTATTCCCAGACATAATGTGACACAGATAATTATGAATTGATTCAAATTTTGCAATAACGAGTAAGAGGTATATACATCCCCACTAAATGCAGATTATCTCTGAGATGGGTGTGAAAATTATTATATCGTATAATAATTGGATAGGGATCGTAAAACGTTCTATAATATTCGACGTGAAACCGGGGATATTGCAGAACGTGGCAACCGTGCACCACGCAGTTCAAGCGAACGTTCTAAAAAGGGATGCCATGGATTATATACAATCCATATCAGGGAAAGGAGGTAAAAACATAAGGACAGAAAATTATAAGGGATGGCTAAAAATGCCATGGATAATGTCCATGTATGATGCAAATGCCGTATTAATGACTTAAATGTCTATGTAAATCTCAATAAATCTCCCTGTGATATTTCTAAACCGGGTACAATCACGTAGCCATTTCGTGTTCACCCATCAGCCATTCATTAAGAAAAATTACAGGAGAATCACATAAAATTTCCATCAAAAATAAATTTCAACTTACTACATTAGTTTTTTAGAATTGACCTTATTCACGTCTCACACACAATACTACATCACACAGAGATCTGGAGATTGTCGTTAAGGAGTATCTGAATTTTTACACCGACGATAATCAGGACAAAATAAGGATACTATGGAAAATGAATCTGGGTTCAGCATTTCCTCCTACAAATCGTTGAGTTCTCTCTCATATCACGTCCTTGTCATTATGGGTCAATTGCCAGGCCTGTGTCTTCACTGCTCGGTACACTCGGGGAAGAAACTTTAATTCAATAAATTTGCATCTTCAAGAGATGTATCATGTAGCCCTGGTTCCTTCTTTAAATATCAAGTTTTTTGTTGCGTGAATTTCTCACTCTAAGGTCGTATGCTTACTATCAGGACGTGCAACGAGAATTACAACAAGAGGCAGATCTGCCTCATAAATTATCTTAAATGCCGGGTATACAGAGGGAAAAGTTTCTTTAAATCTAAATTCTTTGCCAAAGAAACAGGGCTCTTTTAGGGAAATGGATAGAATATGGCAATTTTATCAGAAATCTGCCCAGACTTCTCCATCATCAGGTATAGTTCAATAAACAGTACCACCTGGCTGGTTATTATTCCTCAAGTGTAACTATTTTCTTTGGTCTGTTGTTGAAATGTATTACGTATCAGTTAGAGACTTATTCCACGCCATAAATAAGCTGTAAGGAGTGTAACTCGAACCGATTGACCAGGGGTTACCAATCTTGTACCTGCAGATTCAGCATACATACCCAACATACTCACTTGTATTCCTTTCACAGCGATGAAACCTGTTCATTGAGTCAGATTTCGGTGTTTCTGATACTTTGGTTAATAAGACCTTTTTCACCTGTCAATCGAAAATCAGGCCGGTGAAATTTAGCCCATCTCACAATTGAGATGGTGTAGTGGTCATAAAAAAGGCCAGACTGAACGCTTCTTTAGATGAAATATGACGGATTTATCATCTTTCAGGGTACTCTAGGCACCATTCCCGCGATGATAGTGGTGTCTTTAGCTTCCCCACGGGTACACGATGTCATGAGCCTTTCCAGTGAACTAAATGACCAGAGGGATGTGCGTAAGAGTAGGATTCCTACTATTCAATACTACTTATTGCAGCATGGTGTTCTTCATTCAGTTGCCATTGCGGTATTGGTAAACCATTTTTTTATTAATATGAACAATTTTTCTTTCATATAGGATTTCCCGGCAATCTCCTCATCCATGTTATAATCATGTCCAGAATCCTGCATTCACCTTCCGATAATTGCCACTCTCCATAATCCATTTTAGAAAAACATTACCAGTTCCCTCGTACCTGCAATTGAAGATTTATAGATGGGAAAGCTGAATCATAAAGAATACTCTATTGAACAGACTCTCTTGAAAAAATCTGATTTTTTCTGATACCTAAAAAATGAAAGGGTTAGATCACAAATACCAGGTTTATTCCGATACAATTAATATCATTCAGGGATAAGGAATCATTATGGAACTTACGATTTTTACCCTGTTGACATTTGTTATTGCGTTGATTATCTCAACGATAGTAATTTTTGTTGTCGTAAAGTTGTTTGGTGAAGAAGAAGGGATAAAGACGGCATTTCTTGCTGCCCTTATTGGCACGGTAATTTACACTGTTTTATACTTAGTGCTGGGCCAGGGATTGATAGCTGCGTTTATTGCAGGAATCGTGTGGCTGGTGGCATTGCAGAAACTGTACACCATAGGCTGGATCAAATCCCTGATAATTGCTGTTGTTATATGGATAATCACATCAATTGTTGGATGGTTTCTGCCTGTGCTCACCGGTCCCATGTAAAGGCAGTAAAGCATCATCTTAAGAGAATTACTGCAACGTTGTAAAAGTCATACTTGAAAAAAAGGGGGAAATCAGGCGTCTTGTCTTGGTTCAATAAAAGACCAGTCGCACAAACCGATTTCCTCAAGCTGTGCTTTCCAGAGAATCAGGGAAATGACTCTGTCGATTTTTAAGTGATATAATATGGTCATCTTATAATTACTTGATTATTTTCGACCTCTTTCTCCGCCCTCTGCGTCCTCTGCGGTTTGAATTCTTAAAATGCTCTGGAACAGTGTCAATGTGAAAGTCAGAATGTCATGTAATTACATCCTGCCTGAACATGATGATAGTATCACTTGGTTTTCAGACAGAACCTTCTTCTCCGGAATCTATGATCCCAGTTACTTCGTATCCGAGTTACTGAAACATCTCCGGGAGATTATCGGATACCAGGAGTTCATCCTCATCACTCTCTTTTCTATCGTGATCTGAATAATTTGTTTGCACCCATTACACATAGAATTTTCTGCCTATTGAAGGTTATTTAAGAGATAGGGGACCAATTAAGCATTTTTTGATTTAAAAATGACTGAATAAGAAACCGCATACAGTCAGCTTAAAGCCACATTTATATCCCCTGGGAGAAGTATTAGTTATTACATTATCATATGCAACCTTTGCGACTACCCACCGGCATTCAGTCATTTGTGAAGATCAGGACCGAAGGATATGCATATGTCGACAAAACTCCGTTCATATCAGCGTTAGTAAAAAACGGATCTTATTACTTCCTATCTCGTCCCCGCCGATTTGGAAAATCTCTCTTTGTAGATACCCTTGACTGTGCTTTTTCGGGGAAGCGTGACCTTTTCTCCGGACTTTACCTAGATACCGATGAGGCCGGATGGGATTTTACCCGGATAGAACCAGTTCTGCGCATCGACTTTGCGGGGGGATCACTCCGGAGTGTGTCTGATCTCACCTGCCGCCTTACCCGTATCCTTGATGAATGGGAAGAACGGTATGAGACAGGGAAAACCAGCGGATCACCCGGGGATAGATTACTTTCGCTGATACCTAAAATATCACAAATTACCGGCAGGAAGGTGGTTATCCTTGTCGATGAATACGATAAACCGATTCTAGACACTATCAACCATCCACTCATTGCAATTGAGATGCGGGATAATCTTAAAGACTTTTATGGGGCAATAAAGCCCCTTGATCCATATCTCAGTTTTGTCTTTATGACCGGCGTTTCGAAATTCGCAAAGGCAGGAATATTCTCAGATCTCAATAACCTGAATGATATCACCATAGACAGTAGATATTCAGCAATCTGTGGCTATACGCAGGTGGATCTAGAAACGGTATTCTCGGACCGCTTAGATGCTTTTGATACTGATGAAGTTAAAGAGTGGTATAACGGGTATTCCTGGACAGGGGATGCCGTGTACAATCCATTTGATATACTCCTGCTATTTGATAAAAAGGTATTTCGTCCATACTGGTTTGAGACCGGAACACCGACATTTCTGATGAAACTCTGGCGGACCAGACCACGGTTGCCAGCAGAGTATGACGGGCTCATAGCCGGCGATGAACTCCTTGGATCATTTGATCCTGAACATATCAGGATAGAAACCCTTCTCTTCCAGGCTGGCTACCTGACGATTCAGTCTTTTGTTAGTAATCCGGATGAAGGAACCTGGTATACACTTGGGTTTCCAAACCGGGAAGTCAGGGAGGCATTCTGCCGTCAGATCCTCATCCTGCTCCGGGATGAGAATGAACAGGGCTCTCTGCAAGAGATTCGCAGAGGCATCGAATTGGCTGATACTGACCAGTTACGGGATATCCTGCATGATTTCTTCGCCTCAATACCTCATGATAATTACCGGAAGAATCAGATTTCTCATTTTGAAGGATTCTATGCCAGTGTCATATACACCTGTTTTGCCAGTCTTGGGTATGAGGTTATCCCTGAAGACACCACGAACAAAGGGCGGATTGATCTGACCGTCAGGACAAAGACAGGGATTTGGATATTTGAGTTTAAAGTTCTCGGCATTGACAAAAGCGGTGAAAAAAGCCCGCTTACCCAGATCCAGAGCAGGGGGTATGCAGAAAAATATCGCTCTGGTACCTTGCCGGTCCATGAGATTGGGATAGTCTTTAATCCGGAGACCAGAAATATTGAGAGATGGGAGGTGGGATAAATACCCCTAATCACCCCACATTGTTCATTATATTTCTGTTACTTGCTCTGTTACACCAGAAGTTTATCCAACTTAAGTCCTCGCGATCAATGTGGTTGCATCCTATAACAATATCATTATGTTCCCGTTCTTTCTCTTTCAGAACCCTGGGGAATAGGTATCATAACACTACGAAGCTGTCCGAGAATGGCTAATCAATCATTTTTATATTCATTTTGTCGTTCATTTGCAAATTAATGCACATAAACGAATTATTTTTCAGAGCCTTTTTGGATACCTGGAGTTCTCGGACACCCTCCTAGTTATGGAGGTACAGTACTCTGAAGAGTCTCATCCCGGAACTCTCGGGAGTCAGGATGCCGGTGCCAGGCAGCTCACCGCCTGGGCAGCAACGATAATCAAGTATATCCAGACCCAGCTGGGTGGCACTCGAAGAGAACTACAACACTCTCTCGGCCCATGCTGATGACACTCCCTGGATGTTCGACGAGATGCGAAGCTATCTCGATAACGAGGCAGCGTACAACCCGGTAGAGGCGGATCTTGCGGCTCTCGAGAGTCTTTCCGGTGTCACTGGCGGGTTATCAAGCAGGAGCAGCGGTTATCACTACTGCTGAAATAAGCGGGATACCGGGACTCATGCAGCTCATCTCGACCGGCAAATTCCCTGACAATGCATTTACGCTTGCAGCCGCTGCATTTGAGGAGGGAATCTCCCGGTATAACCTTGGAGTTTATGTAAACGACTGGTGCCGTGACTGGTATATGTAAACATTCAGGCAATAATTACTCATCATCAACCAAAATCTTCCCTCTCTTCTTACCATCTGTATCAGCCTGTAATTTTTATCAAAATTATCGATTGTTCCATGTGTGTTTTATCACATATTTCGGATCCTTGAACATAAATGGATGTTAAAATTCGCTGCTTTAGTAGATCGGAATGAATTTTGGTGATAGATCCAAATTATCTGAATTCAATACCCAACAGGAGAATTTTCTGGTTCTTTTCTGCTCAAACCATATCAATAATCACGCAGTTTTTTATTAAACGGATTTATGAAGGTTATTTTTCATTAGAAATCCTTCGCATTGATTAAATAAAGAATCAGGTCTAAATGTTCTTCCATTTCAGGGCCATTGCATCTCAACTCCATATTGTGGTCCCTTGTAATATCGTTTGGAAGTACTTTTTAATTTCTGATTATGAATACATATAAATCACGTTAATTCATATGATTACATTGTAATCGGATATGACTATAAGCATCACAGTAAGAGTTCCGGAAACCCTTGCTCATCAGATCGATGATTTGGCGAACAGTCTGGATCGGTCAAGAGGATATCTCATCAGAAAGGCCATGGAGATGTATATCTCTGAATATGCAGATTACCTTATTGCACTTGACCGTATGCAGGATAAGGATGATGATATTATTTCCTCACAGGAATTGAGGGCGACTCTTGCCATTTCAGATTAACTACAAACGTTCTGTCCTTAAAGACCTGAAAAAAATCGATAAAGTTTCTGCAGAACGTATTATCCATGATTTAGAATCCAAACTAACAGGTAATCCCGAGATCGGTGAAGCTCTGACTGGACAATTTAAAGGGCTGTATAAACTTCGCGTTGGTGATTGGAGAGTGGTTTACTCTATACATCATGAAAGTATACTGGTTTTAAGAATCGGTCATAGACATTCAGTCTACAAATAAGGCCTCTTGAATGTTAGTCGGTGTAAAAAAATTAGTCAATCGTTGTAAGGTTAAGTAGACCCCATATAAAATATGGACATAGATCTGTGAAAAGCAAAATAGAGTGATATGGTAGCTCATTCTGAAAAACAAGTGATACCATACCATCATGTTCAGGCAGGATTTAATCAAATATCATTTTGACTTTCATTTTAACAATATTCCATATCACTTGAAAAATCGACAGAACCATCAGGATTCATGAAATTCTTAACACCCCTATCCTCTGTGATACCACTGGATAATCTGAATGGAATTTTCAGTACAGGTAATAATACCCATCTACCCGTACCACTCCCCCTCCTCCAAACAGAATACTCCCGTCAGGAGCCTCCGAAATATACACGATATTTGGATTCTTCTGATCCGGACCCTGCTCAAGTATTATCGGGTTGCCATCCCAGAGACCTGCCCGTATCAGATGATACCCAAACGCAGCATTTGCAGATCCTGTTGCAAAATCTTCCAGGTATCCGAACGCCGGAGCGAATACCCTGACATGGAAATCATTATCCTGATATTCAGTCTGTGGTGTTGAGATATGAATGACTTCAATAGACCGGGATAGGGCAAATTTCCTCAGAATCTCATACTCAGGGGAACACAGGATACATGCTGAAAGGGAGAGGAGCGGGACGATTAGGATGTTCTGACCGACATGCACTATCCCGGTTGGTTTCGTATCATCGATATCTGAAGAAGCAAGTCCGAGAGCTGTGGCAATTTCTGATCTATCAGGAGGATTATCAATGAATTCGGGGAACGGAGCATGGATATACACCATTCCCTCTGATGAAAGACGGTTTTCTACCGGTAATACTCCTTTGTTCGTTCTGATCCTGATGATATCCCTGTTCTGTAAGGATTCAGAATTGAGTATCAGATCATGCATTATAGCCACAGTCGCATGACCGCAGAATGGAACTTCCCGTTCAGAGGAGAAGTACCTTAAGGTTACATCTTCATCACCCTTTCCCGGTCTGACAAATCCAACCTCCGAGACAAACCCTTTCAGTTCACGGGCTATCCTCTGCATCTCTTCTTCTGTCATCTCTTCATCCGGATACACACAACCCGCAGGATTTCCTGATGAAACACCGGTTGTGAACGCATCAATTTTTTTAAATCTGAATTTTTTCATGATGTCTGTTACTCATGATCAAAGAAGGAATGAAATGAATGATTTTTCAGAATATCTCTTTTCTCTGACTGACAGGTCATTCACGAAAATCCTCCTCAGTCTTATACAGACCTGCAAAGACCATATACTGCCTGCCATCACTCCCGGTCACCAGCCAGTACGCAGCGCTCTTCCAGTAAAGACCAGTCTCTGCCGGACTGCTATAGAGATAATCTTCCCAGCCAGTTCCATTCTGCAACGCTCCCTCTACGATAAGATCCCGAAATGGTCTTCCGGTCATGTTAGTCTTATTATGATAGTTTGCGCCGACCATGCTTGGATTGTCAGCATGGGCTATTATGGTAACATTGGGATCATACAAAAAGACATAGAGTTCCGGCTGGAAAACACTCTGAAACGGTTCGCTGCCTGCCACTGATCTTTTGTATTGTTTCCTTTGCATCACGGGATATCTCATGTGCGGTATCACTGACCAGCTCTGTTACCTGATCAGGAGTAATTGTTGATGTTGCATAGGATGGTTGAAGATAGCGGTAGAGTATCCGTTCATACCTACTCTCCCTTTTAAGGCTCCGCTTCAGGAGGAAGGGTTTTCCCAGAATACCTGACCTGTAAATCATACAGGATTTGTGAGATTACAGGGAGTAAATTTCTGGCACGAACAGTTGCCATAACATAGAGAAGCTGTGGATCTGTCTTAAAATAACCATGAATGAGTCGATCCCTCGTCCTTGCGAGTTGACTCCATGGAACTTCTGGATAGTTTTCACAAATATCAGAAGGTATGTGTTTGGCTGCTTCTCCCAAAATCATAATTTGATCCCGGACTGCAGATATCATAACCCAGTTTTGAGAAAATTCAGAAGACGGTATCCCTTCGGTAACCTCAATCATCCGGGTGAGCGCCTCTCTCATATCTTCAAATAAATAAGAGGGGTTTCTCATACTACTATAAGATCGTGAAAGATATTCGATCTCATCTCTTCCCGTATCCCTCTTGGTGTCACAATATCAATTGGTCTGTTAAACAATTCTTCTAACTCAAGAGAAAGGCCGGAGTAATCAAGAATATCTGCTTCCGGTTCAAATTCTGCATATATATCTATGTCACTCTCTTTTTTTGCTGTCCCTCTGGCAACTGACCCAAAAATTCCTATCTCCTTCACTCTATATTTCAGATGAATCTCTTCTTTTACATTTTTGAGTGAAGAGATAATATCATCGCGGTTCATAGATGTTCAAGCTCTTGATAATAATACATTGATCCAAGATACGATAAACCCTATCTGGTAAAAAAAGGTTGACCAGGTTAAGATTCATACATAGATAAAAATTTTGATAGCGCCATATCTCACTATTCAGGCGTGGATCGGAATTGAAAATCTCCTGCAAATGAGGGGAATTGAAATGTAGCAATATAATTATATGAATTTTTTCAACAATCTAATGTCAAGTAATGAAAAAAAACTAAAAAAAAGCCAGATTATAGCTTGAAAAATATCACAGTTTTCTCTAACTGAAAGGCTATGTGCCTCTGCCATCCGCTGTTTTGTATAAACCGGCACAGACAACATACTGTCTGCCATCACTCCCAGTCACCAGCCGGTACGCAGTGCTCTTCCAGTAAAGACCAGTCTCTGCCGGACTGCTATAGAGATAATCTTCCCAGCCGGTTCCATTCTGCAACGCTCCTTCTACGAGGAGATCCCGGAATGGTTTTCCGGTCACATCAGTCTTATTATGATAGTTAGCCCCAACCATGCTGGGATTATCAGCATGGGCAACCATGGTGACATTGGTGTCATATACAAAGACATACAGATCCGGCTGGGAGGCACTCTGGAACGGCTCGTTCCCTGCATTGATCTGCTGTATCGTTTCCTTTGCATCACGGGAAAGTTCCTGTGCAGTATAGCTCACCAGTTCTGTAACCTGGTCTGGAGTGATTAACGATGTTGCATAGGATGGCTGAATATAGCGGTAGAGGATCCGTTCATACATACTAACCCCGTCTTCATCTTTCCCGGTCCTTATTTCATCAAGGGCCTCCTGAAATGATCTCACAAGCGGAACAGGGGTATTGCGATTAAACGCAAAATAATATTCATGGGTGTCAAGCGTACAGAGAGGAGAAAACGCTTGTTCATCTTTGGCATACCGTGCGATTAGATTGGTTCCCGGGAGATATGCATATGCCAGTCCGTCAATGCTGCCATCTTCTGCTGCAGCAACAAGAGTCGGAACATCCTCTGCATAGAAAATATTGGTATATCCGGCATTTTTGAGATCCTCTGCAGAAATATCATCAGTGACTGCACCGATACGCATTCCTGCCGGATCACATGAACCGGTACCTGACTCATCCCGGGAAGATAAACCAAATATCACCGTTTTATCTGTTACCATGGGACCTGCCCAGAGGAACAGGTTCTCCCTATCCTCTGACCGGGCTATCGAGAAGATAACGGTTCCTGCCCGGGTAAGAGCCTGATTGTATCCTTCATCCCAGGAACCGGATGTGATATTGGCTGCCCCGATATCGGCATTGAGAAGGGAAAAAACTTCAGTGAGGATATCAACCGATATTCCCTGTAAAATACCGTCCTTCTCGAAGTTATACGGGTAATACTCCTCAGTGTAAAATGAAAGGGTGGAAAGACCAACAGAGGGCATCCAGGCACTGGTGATCGTATCAATTTTGCTCATCCCCCCGGTAGAAGGTGTCTGCGAGAGCCTTTCAAATGCCTCAGTAAACGAATTGATTATGGCATCTGAAGTATCCTTGTGAAAAGCAAAATAGAGAGGTATTGTCTCCATCCGGTATGCTATCCGGTATATTCCCGGTCTCTGCCCGCTCTCCCTTGCGAAGTACTCCCCGGCAACGTCACCCGATGCCACGAGATCGATATCTCCATTGTAAAGCATGGCAAAGAGGACCAGTGGATCCGGATTGGTGATAAGAGCATCAGGATCCACCCCGAGATCGGTCAGTTTCTCAATCGATACATCACCAGTTACTGCCCCGAGGGTATAGGATTTGAGATCCTCTGCATTCCCAATGGTAACCTGGCTGCCTCTTTTTGCAAAGACTACAATATCATATGAGGTAAACGGGCCGACCCAGCGGTAGAGATCTTCGCGTTCCGGGGTCTGTGCTATTGAGAAGATGACCGTACCAGGCGTATCCCTGACTGTTTTTAATCCCTCATCCAGCGGTACAACGGTGATATCACCGGCGTTTATTTCAGCACCAGCCTCTTTTGTTATCGCTAAGAGGAGGTCCGTGGCAAGACCGGTTACCTCCCCATTCTCATTATACTGAAACGGGGGAAATTCTTCAGTGAGATACCTGAAATCTGTAAGTGAATACTCTTCAGATGCCGCAGATATGGGGAAAACAATGCAGGCAAGGATCAGGACTGCAATCACGGTATAACTTCCCATGGTGCACATATTCATAGTAATAAGGTTCCATCCGCGAACTTTAAAAAATGCCGGTTTTTTCCTTGAGTGAGCGTGATCAGATTGCGTAATTTCAGAACTGATAGTGGTTTTTAAGCAGCACTGTGAGTGGTCCCAATCCGGATATATTACAACCTGTCAAGAAGAAAAATGCATGATAATACAACAGGACGCTATGCTGTAACAACACCGAATCGGGCTCTTGTGAATAACAACAGTATTCATGGGAGAACTTTTCGCCATCCAAGAGCAGCATTACTACTATATTTTATAGTCTGATAACAACTCTGAATACAATCATAACAACCAAGGAGGAAAATCCATGAATAGTGGTCGGTTTCCAATAATATTCCTTATCATAGTTATCATTCGTATTTGAAATTTCTAATAATGAGATTTTGCTAGCAATACAGGTTGAGAATTGGTTTTAACCAGATCAATTCTTATTATATCAAAAATTTTTAGTTGAAAATAGTATATCTCATAAGATCAGTAACCTGACAATAGTACAACACTGACCAGGTTACGAGTAATGATTCCCGGAGACGGATCCCTGATAACATCGGTAGAGTTTCAGATGACACTATTGCTGTTAGTTGCAATTGACGGTTATTATTTCATCCTGGATTCACCAGTCTGCTCTCTTCTGGGAGATATTTCTCGGATTACTTATCGGACCAAGTGTTCTTGGTCTTATCACTTATACCGATCTTGTCGGGATCTTTGCCCGGATCGGTATCATCATTATGCTCTTTGTCATTGGATTTGATTTTCACCCTCAGGATCTCATTAACGGCAGATATTTTATTATCGCACTTGCAGGTGTCGCAATCCCCGGGTTAGCAGAGTTTGCTTTTGCCGTTGCCGTAGGTTTTGACACTGCAAGTGCATTCTTTGTCGGCACTGCTCTTACCACGACAAGCGTTGCAATCACGGCAAATGTCTTAAAGGAAATGAGAAAACTTCATACCGTAACAGCAAATGCCATCATTGGAACAGCAGTAATAGACGATATCATAGGCCTTATTGCACTCTCAAATACGACTGAAATAATATAAAACACATTCTCTCTTCCTTCTTGTTTGGACCATACTCAAACCCATCCTCTTTATTCTCGCGGCAGGGCTTATCGGGACATATGGTTTCCAGAAGATCCTCATAGCAATTGATCGGACATCTTTGACAGCCAGGTTTCCTGAATTTGTCTTCCTCTGTGGCCTGATGGCGGCTTTTGCATTCGCTCTTGCTGTAGAGATGGTCGGAGTATCAGGACTTATCGGTACGTTTATCGCCGGGGTCTCCTTAAGCAGGTTGGGATTGATTCACTCAAAAAGAATTAAAAAGGGCTCATAATATCTGTACGTTCCAATAGCAGCAATCTTTTTTATCTCGCTTGGAATATTCGTTGACCTGCATCAGATAACAAGAAAAATTCTCATCTTCTGCCTCTTTATCACGATTATTGCAATCCTCTCCAAGTTTTTCAGTTGTGGTATCACTGCACGGCTGCTTAGTATGACAGCCAGCGACTCCCTTGTCGTGGGGGCCGGTATGATACCACGGGATGAGATGACAATGATTGTTGCCCCTTTTCGCAGTAAGTTTTGGTATTGCTCACCAGGAACTCTATATCGCGGTTCTCCTGATGAGCCTTCTCTCAACCATGATTACCCCGGTCCTCTTTCACGAGTGACTCTTCAGAAAAACCGTTTCTGAACCTACCCTTCAGGACAGGGAAGGACATTTTCTTAAGAAGCACAAGGGGATGTGAATCAAGATGTTACTAAAATATTTAGAGGATCCCTTTCTGGCAAATTACTCGTAATATGCACCAGGATGGAGATCCAGACTGGATTCTGGGTTTATTATCAATACAAATAACCAAAACCAGAAAACTCTGAAATAAAGGCATTATCAGGAAAATAGATTCATCATTTAATTTTTGAACTATTATCTCACTCCATCAGAATACTTATTTTGTACAACCTACCTGACATCATCCTCATCCTGGCAGCAACATCCAATTCATGTGCTGAAAATTGTATGATTTAGGAGTTATTCTGCTCTCCTACCGTAAAGGAAGTCCAGGATCTCGTTGGGAATGACTTGATGTATCCGTTGAGATAATCCCATTGCTGATGTTGTTCCAGGAACTTTTCGGCATCAAATGGTATACCGGATGGCAGACCCCATCGTGCCTCAAAACTCATATTTTCAGCAAGTTCTGAGTCGGAAACCTTGGCATCGTAGGATCCCATCGGTTTGAACGGGGGGCGGTTTGGATAGGGATTAGAATCAAGCCAGTAACACCCTTCTACGGTTCTCGTAGACGGATTCTCCTTCCCGAGCCAGACATCATAATGATCTGATAGAATCTTTTTGGCTGTCTCAGGAGATATCTTTCCTTTGTACTGCTCCATGAGTTGTGGTAATCTGACCATCCGGGCACTCACTCCGTTCCTGATATCGGTCGGGTCCAGCCCTGAACATTCCAGGTTTCTGATCCTGGGATCTTCAGCAGAATTGGCCCCGACAAAGTATCCATTATCTGTCTTTGTAATGTTATAAAACTTCAATCCCTGCTCAAACCGCATTATTACCCCAGTATTGCAATCACCAACAAGCCAGCTGTTGGCAAATCCGCCACTGCGGTTAGTATTCATTATAGTGACGAATTCATCAGGATTCTGTGCATATTGTGCAGCTTTTCTCAGCCGGTAAAAGGAAGGAGACATATTTGTTTGATACTGGTTAAATCCGTTAATCGTTGTCTCTGCAATCAGAAGACCGGCACTGGTCACCAGGAAATCGGTCGAACTGTCAAGCAGACCAGGTGCACTCTGCATGATGATTCTGTTTCCCCCCTCAGGGTATACATCGGTAATCAGATCAAAAAAATGAGCCCGTTCAAAAGGGGTCCATGATGTATGGGCAAGGACTATCGTGCCATCTTTGGTGTAATCACCGTTTGCAATAAATGCACTGCATGAGTCGGTCTCTATCTCCATCTTTTTGTATGCTTCGGACTTTACCGTAGGCCACCAGTACCCGGTAAGTTCCTTATACGTGTTCCATCCAAGAATATCCCCAAAACTGACATCTGTTCCTGCATCCTTGGCCCCCTGTGCAATACCCTGCATTTCAGTGATGAACTCCTCATCAATATGAGCAGGATACATCTCCATCGCAGTACTCTTGAAATAATCCCATTCCATCCCGGTATCATGATACGTGATGTACCTGATGGTATCCAGGATCTCGGCAATTTCCGGAGCCATTAGATACCCGTGCTGGTATCCCCGCTCATAGGGAGCTCCTTCTATATGCAGGTAGGTCCACCCGTCTTGAAAAAACCGGTACCCATTTCCGTCTGGTGAGAACATCATATCTGCCGTGGTAACACCTACGCTATACAAAAGTACGAATATAATACCAAAAATAATCCATCTGGATAATCTGTAAAGATTCTTGGAGTACATAATTACACCTCAGTAACTGGACTGATTGTTATCGATATATCCCTGAAATTATAAGAGACCTGGTATTACCGGAAAACTCAAAATATCGCTCATATCACCATCTCAGATCACGCAATTGAGGGACTATTTCCTAATAAGAAAAAAATAGCAATATTTACCTCCTTTTGAGACACTACCAGAAGAACTGGTGAGTGTACTCTAGATTTAAGGGTACTCATCTTTATCCAACGATACTATTCTCTTAAGGAAAAAAAGGGCTCATATCACCCTTAAAAAGCGGTTCTTATCAGGGAATTTCTGGTTAAATGATTATGCTTTTTAGTGCTGCAACAGTCTGGATGTGGTATGACATGGGATCCTGGTTAACGCTCCCTGTCTGAAGGAACCTGCATTTAAGGGTTTAAACAGAAAGAAAATCTCAGGCTTTACTGATCTTTTTTTAACTGACCCCTGATAAAGCCCAGTACCGCCATTATAAAGCAGGACTGCACCCAATGATATATCACTGGCATGAAGATCCTCCACACTTCTGACTGGCATATTGGAAACACCCTGTATGACAGGCGACGATATGACGAATTCTCTGCATTCTTTGACTGGTTGCTATCCTGTATCACAACAAAAGAAGTAGATGTCCTGCTCGTTGCAGGAGATATCTTTGACTCGGGTACACCATCAAACCGGGCTCTTTCACTTTATTACCGGTTTCTACACCAGGTGGCTGATTCCTGTTGCCGACATGTCATCATCACTGCCGGAAACCATGACTCACCCTCTCTGCTCTCTGCCCCCCGGGATCTGTTGCGGGCGCTTGACATCCATATCATTGGATCGGTAACAGAACAGCCGGAGGATGAAGTCATTCTGCTCACGGCTGATGACAGCACACCCGAACTTATTGTCTGTGCGGTTCCGTATCTTCGTGATCGGGATGTACGAACTGCACAACCTGGTGAGAGTACTGACGAGAAGAGAGAAAAACTTGTGAGCGGTATCAAATCCCATTACCATGATGTTGCAGAGCGTGCAGAGGATATCCGTCGTCATCTTGGCCAGCCGGTCCCCATCATCGGCATGGGACATCTCTATACAGCCGGGGGAAACGCAGGAGACGGGGTTCGGGATCTCTATATTGGCACCCTTGGCCAGGTTGATGCCGGCATCTTCCCGTCCTCCTTTGATTACTTAGCACTTGGGCACCTGCACCTTCCCCAGATGGTAGGGGGATCCCCATACCGGCGGTACTGTGGATCCCCGCTTCCCATGGGATTTAATGAAGCGGGTCAGCAGAAACAGGTATGTCTCGTCAGGATAGAACCAGGAGAAGTACCGGTCATCACAACCTTACCAGTCCCATCGTTTATCAGAATGGAGCGGATACGAGGGAATTACAAGACAGTTATCGCACAACTCCGGGAACTGGCATTTGTATGTGAACCGGTTCTCACCGAAATTATCATAGAAGATAGTCTCCCGCCTGCCGATATCCAGGAAGAAATCAGGAAATTATCCTCTCATTCATTGGTTGAGGTGCTCATCACAAAAACCACCAACCTTTCATCAGGCTTACTGCGGCCAGAAATTCCCTCTGAGTCATTGGCAGAACTGAGTGAAATAGAGGTTTTTCGTCGGTGTATGGATGCCCATAAAACACCGGAAGAAGACCGCCAGGAACTCATTGATGCCTATACCGAGATCCTGACCGGATTATATGAAGAGGATACTAATGCACAATGAGGATGGAAGATGAAGATCAGGAGAATTCATTTTAAAAATATCAACTCGCTCGCAGGAGTATGGTCTGTCGATCTTACCACTTCCTCGTATGATACAGATGGCATCTTTGCGATAACCGGACCAACCGGGGCCGGAAAGACCACTATCCTTGATGCTATCTCGCTGGCCTTATATGGCCGGACCCCCCGCCTTGACCGGATAAGCCAGAGCAGCAATGAAGTAATGACCAGGCATACCGGTGAGTGCTATGCAGAGATTGAGTTTGAGACGAGAGAAGGAAAATTTATATCCCGCTTCAGTCAGAATCGTGCCCATAAAAGACCTGATGGGGAATTGCAGCAACCAAAATTTGAGATAAGTGATGCAAAAACCGGTGTAATCCTTGCAGAAAAAAAGACAGAATATACAGCTGTAATTGAGAAGCTGACTGGAATGACATTTCACCAGTTTACCCGTTCCATCATGCTTGCCCAGGGAGAATTTGCAGCTTTTCTGGATGCCAGTGATGACGATCGGGGCCAGATACTTGAACAGATAACCGGAACCGGCATCTATGGTGATATCTCCATACGGGTGCATGAACGTGAAGTGCAGGAGAGAGCAAAACTTGCTGTCATTCAGAATGCAATACAACAGATTCCGGTGATGAACCAGGATGAGGAGATTTTACTCCGGTCAGACAATAGTGAAAAGAAAGAACAGATGGAGCATCTGAAAACAGAAATAGAAGTACTTCGTGCCGATATCTCCTCTCATACAAAGATGGAGGAATACCAGCAGGAGATAATTCATCTGCAGAGGCAGCAGGAAGATCTGGCAAAAAAAAGGGAGGGTGTAGCACCGGATCTCAGCCGACTCAGCCATGCTGAACGGGCACGGGGAGGAGAAGCAGCATATGATAAGATCCTCAATCAGCGGGATAGTAATGCGTCAACACGCCAGAAACATAAACTATGCACAGAACAGATCCCGCTCCTTACCCGTGCACGGGACCTTGCCAGAGAAGAAGAAGAAAAATCCAACACGATTTTCATGCTGGCACGAAAGAGAGGGGCTGAGCAGGCACCAGTAATCAGAAAGGTCAGGGAATATGATATCAGGATTGCCCATGCACGTGATATCGTAAAAAGTTCCGGTGATGAATGCAGGACCATTGCAGAGACTATCTGCCGGTATCAGGATGGACTGCAGAAGAATCTCGCAGAAAAAAACCGGGTGCAGGGGATATATGAACGTGTTACAAAACTCCTGCAGGAGAACCAGAATGATGCCGGACTGGAGACAAAACTAGAACCCATCTCAATCCTTGTCTCTGGTATTACTTCACAGAAAAAACAATACCTGAATAAAGGGCGTGAACTGTCAGAGGGACAGGAAGCTTCTGTTTCTGCAGAAGAATCGATGCAGGCTGCAAAAGCACGATATTTTGAAATAACCAGTAAAGCAGAAGAGGCACAACAACAGCTCGAACGTGAAGAGAAACTCCTCTCTGACATCCTTTCAGATACCGATATCCCATCATGGAGACGACGCCTGGAAAACGAAAAAGACCGGCATAAATCGCTACAGGATCTCAAAAAAGTTGCTGATGACAAAAAAACGGCAGAAGATTCGCTCCGCAGCACAAGGGAAGAAGAAAAGTGTCTTGTAGTGCAGCAGCAGGAGATACACCGTCTCATCAGTGACCGGGAACTACAGAAAAAAACACTGGCTGACCTGATTGCAGAACGGGAGATGACAGCCCGCCTGATACAGCGGATAGCAGGATTTGAAGATGAGCGAAACCGCCTGATAAAGGGATCTCCCTGTCCACTCTGTGGATCCTGTACTCATCCATATCGGGAGGGATGCATCCCTGTTGATGAGACGATTGATACAAGGCTTGCAGCTGACAAAGAGGAGATGAACCATCTTATCGGAACGATAACAGGGCTTACATCAGACCTTGCAGCCATAGGAAAGGAATGTGAAATCATCAGGAAAAAGCAAAAAGATCTACAGGAACTCGTACCAACCCTTGTATCGGCCCTGCAAAAAGGTGCTGCTGCTCTTTTACCTGATTCTGATATGACAGATCCAATTGTGCTCACCCGGGAAATTGAGCAATCACTAGAGGCAATTACCCGGTACACCAATACCATTAAACAAGCAGAACTTCAGGAGACAGCAGTCCGTCAGGCAGAGTTGAGTCATAAAAAAATCCTTGAGACACAGGTAACTGCAAACCTTGCCCAACAGGAGGTAACTATCCTGTGGACACAGAAAAAAGATGACATTGAACGGTTGGGCCGAGAAATTGACACAATTCGCACAGAAATACAGAAAACAGAAGAAGAACTTGACATTATCACAAAACCGTTTTATCCTGCCGGTTGTACCGCAGATACAGCCGGGGAAGTACTGCACATTCTTGAACAGAGGCGTGATCAGTACCGATCATGGAAGCGGGAGTGCGATGAGCAATATTACGCTTTAGAGCTGATTGAGCAGGATATCAGGGCAACTACCTCCCGCATGCAGGATGCACAGGATTCGCACACAGAGAAAGAAAAGAGATACCTCGATGAAAAGAGCCAATACAAGAGACTTGTACAGGAACGGTATGACCTCTTTAAAGATGCCAATCCGGATGAGGAAGAGAACACGCTTTCCCGTGCAATAGAATCAGCAGAAAAAGAGTTTAAAGCGGCATCAGAAGTAGGGAACAGGGCAGAGAACGACCGAAACAATCTCGAGTCAAAGATTGCCACGCTGCAATCTGATATTGAGAAAAATGCCATAATTCTTACTGATCTCGAGACTGCTTTTTCTCTCTGGCTGCCAAAGGCCGGATTTTTAGATGAAGCATCATTTTGTGCAGCACGGATGCCTGATGAGGAATACCGGCGGATACGAGCGGTTCAGGAAGAGATAGAGAACCAGGAGACAATTGTAACGACCCGGATATCTGCTCTTAACCAGTTATATGAGGCTGATAAGGGAAAGATTTACTCAAAAGAGCCGGTTTCTGTCCTCAGGCAGATCTTCAAAGAGAAGGAGTCAGAGCACCGGTCTCTTGCTGATGCATGTACCCTGATTGCAGATCAGCTTGCCAGGAATGAGAAACTGGCATTAGAGCGAGAAAAACTCTCACAGACACTTATCGCACAGCAGAAAGAATATGAAAGCTGGTACAGGCTGGACCAGTTGATCGGATCCCATGACGGTAAGGCCTTCCGGACGTTTGCCCAGGGACTGACCTTTGAGGTGATGATACACCATGCCAACCGGCAACTTGCAGAGATGACGGATAGATATATCCTCTCCCGGAATCCTGATCCCAAAAACCCGCTCTTATTATCAGTCATCGACACCTACCAGGCAGGAATCGTCAGGACCACGAAAAACCTCTCTGGAGGTGAGCGGTTTATTGTGAGTCTTGCTCTTGCACTTGGACTCTCATCCATGGCAAGCACCAATGTACAGGTAGATTCTCTCTTTTTAGATGAAGGGTTTGGGAGTCTTGATGAGACAGCCCTTGAGATGGCCCTCTCCACCCTTGCCGGCCTGAAACAGAACGGAAAAGTGATTGGTATTATATCCCATGTCCCGGCACTGAAAGAGCGGATCCCAACCCAGATAGTCGTCGAGAAGGGAACCGGCGGGAGAAGCAGTCTCTCCGGTCCGGGGGTTACGAGGGGGTGAGGGAGTGCATTGGCGAAACGATTAGCCGGGAGGGAGTTTCAGATACCTGAAACATGCAAAATAGGAATGAAGGCTCTGTCTGAAAACCAAGTGATACCATAACATCACGTTCAGGCAGGAATCGTCAGGATCACAAAAAACCTCTCTGGAGGTGAGCGGTTTATCGTGAGTCTTGCTCTTGCCCTTGGGCTCTCATCCATGGCAAGCATCAATTGCGGTTCTCTATCGGGTAATGGGATGGAAAACAGCGCTCATGGTCTCTGCATATACCCTGACACTTGGTATGGGAATTGGAACTGTAATCAATCTTTTAGCAGTCAATTTCCTCTGAAATCAGGGATTCACACATTTTTCCTGTGTCTGTTCCATGTATCGTGAATAAAATGAACGGTCATTCGTGGAGAAACGGTATACCACCAGTGTAACAGGCGATGCTAATGCGGAAAAGAATCGTTAATCCGTTCCTTCGGTCAGAAAAATAAACCAGTTCCCTGCTCATATTGGTGTGCGGGCTCCGCCAAAAAAAACAATGGAAATCAGATGTCAGAAAAAAGGAGAAGAATCATGTTATTGTTACATGACGTTCCTGTTCTCCAGATACGAATGGATGCGATCGCCGACATTCTCTCTCAGGTTCTCGTAAAAAATTGCATAGTCATACATGTGGTAGACACCCTCAGGGAAGGTGACACTGCTCGCAGGCAATTCTTCAGGGTTGGATATGTTTGTTATCACCAGTGCATTGTCCACTACCTGAGCCGCTGCAAAGTTTGGATATCTGTCCGGACTTTCGGGATGCTCGTGTTTGAAAAATGCTGCTTCACTATTCAGGGAAGCTGATGCAAACGTGGTATCGGTCTTCCAGGTCAAAGGATTTACCACAAACGTTCCCGGAATGATTGTTGGCCCCTCCTTCTCCTTTCCTTCTTCATCGGATATGGTGTTGTATGCAATAAAACAGCCCGTTTCCGTCGCATTTTCACTAATCTTCATAAGCGGATTTAGATCCAGATCCGACTGCGTGATCGAATACCCAATAACATACGCCGCCACCAGTCTCTTCAGTGATTCGGCATCACCGGTCAGCAGTTCTCCTGCCTTTGACAGTTCAACGACCCTGACCGACCCCTGACTGTGGGCCGCGAGGATAATAGGTCGTTCTCCCTTATTGAAATGTTCCAGGAAATAGTCAAACGCACGGATAAGATCCTGCTGCCCCAGATCAAAGATAGGTTTCGCATCGGTTAACATCTGGGGATTGATTTTGACATTGTTCTGCCGGTAAAATGGTGCATAAATATTTGCCTGACCGTCAAAGATACTGGCCTGTTCCACCAGCGTCCATTGTGCTTTCTCCCGTAATACCGGATCACTGATATCCATTAGATAGGTCGTATTATCTGAGAGAATGGTAGGATACACCCAGAACACATCGACAGGCTGCTCTTCATCGCTGAAATATGCGGGCATGGTGAGCCAGCTATCGGGATTGGTATAATCCGGGGCATCCGGCAGATCGGTATCCGGATTAAAGACAGGTAACGTTGTCGGGATGCCTAATTCCTGTCCTCGTAACTCTTCGAGTATCAGTATACCATCGTCTTGTTGAGGGGATTTTTTTGTCATACAACCGGCACATATCATCGCTGCTACGAATAGTTAACTCATACAGATCATCAGAAAAAATATTCTAACCTTTCATATTTTATCATCATAATCTGTTTATTTGTTCAAAGATACTTATTTAGTTTATTTTTTCTCAGTATTACCGAAAAAAATGACAAATAGAACGGAAAACTGATTGGTATTATATCCCATGTCCCGGCATTGAAAGAGCGGATCCCAACCCAGATAGTCGTCGAGAAGGGAACCGGAAGAAGCCGGTTCTCCGGGCCGGGGGTTACAGGAGGGTGAAAACAGAACTGAACAGCATCGATCTGCCATTGTTTTCACCAGGCCTAATTTCTTAAATGATTGCATTTCAGCATTGGTGTATACTTCTTCTGCACCTGATAAGCAAAGATGCCAATGAAAGAACCAGAAGTAAGAAGAAGATCAGGATCACACCTTACCGCACAGGAGGTTGATATGAAGAGAGTATACCGGACAGTGACCACCATCCTTGTGGCCATACTCATGATAACCACAGCAACGACAGCACAGCCACTTTCAGTACCGATGATTCCTCCACCCCAGGGAACTGGATTACCGGGATCGGGAATGAATTATCAGGCAACACCAGAAACCAGCCCGATGAGCAGAGGACCGGGTATGACAGGACCTATGGCCCAGGGACCATATCTCCACAATGTCACAAGTGCCAGCAGTACTGACGGCCTCTTCTTTACTGCCGATGATGTCATCCTCATCAGCCACGGATCAGTACCTTACTCAATTCTCGCTCCTGACGGCCGGATACTGCTTTATTACGTAGATGCCACAGGCTTGATGCAGAACACCCTCGAGACCACAGCAGTTGCAGCCTCTGATGATGAGGGAAAAACCTTCAAACCGCTTGATCTGGTTATTCTGGGAAAACCTACCGACAAGGCACTTGACCCGGCAATAGTATCCCTTCCTGACGGGACGTTACGGCTCTATTACTATGCTTCAGACAGACAACCGGCAGGGGAAAAGAGTGTTCATGAGATACGCACAGCAGTCTCACAGGATGGAGAAACTTTCACTGATGAAGGAATCGCGTTTTTCTGGCCTGGTCTTGTCGATCCTGATGTCTGGTGGAATGGCACCATCTGGCAGATGTATGTCTATTCCATCGCACAAAGGGAGACGATTGTTGCCGTGAGTGATGACGGAGTACACTTCACCTATCAGGGACCCCTTGGCATCGGAGAGGTAGGCACCACCGCACCGGTACCACTTGATGACGGGTCATTTCGGTTGTTTGCCTTTGAACAGACCGGAAAAGGAAATATCATCAGTTTCAGATCAGAAGATGGATACACCTGGAAAAAGGAGGAAGGAGTAAGACTCAAAAAACCTGATACAACCATGATTGCCGACCCCTCAGTCGTGCAACTCCCGGATGGAACCTGGAAACTCTTCTACAAAACTTCTCCTCTGATGGAAGGTCCGGGGGAGCCTCCAATGCAGATGTCACAAGACCGGATGATGCAGGGTCAAAACCTGCAGGGACCGGCAGGCCAGCCAGGGATGAGTGTTCAGGGAGAACAGTTGCCATGATTCCTTTCATTTTTCTCTGTCCTGGCACAATGCCTCGTTTACGACAACATTGTTCTCGGGAAAGAGGTAGTATTACCCATCACCAGGACAAACAACTTTCTTATATTGCCTTCCGAAAGCGTAGGGTTATCCTATAAAAATCTTGTTGAGGCTTTGCCTCTGGCTTGACAGATGAAAATCGACAAATTGAGCCCTAAAATTTATTCCGTGTTGATTTTAAGGTGAAAATAATAGTCATTTCAACCATCATACTACGCTCAGTAGATATCAATAAGTAAAATGCAAGTACAGTATAAAAAATGCATCTCATAAACCAGAAGCGAATCTGGTGGATCCTGGCAATCGTGATTATTGCCTATATCCCGTACGGATTCGCAACATCAGATGTAACAGATTCATCGAGTTTAGAACCAAGCGTGGATTTACATTTACAAAACGTGAAATATCCATCCTCAGTCAATATCGGGAGTGAATTACCGCTTACCTTTACCATAGAAAACAAAGGAAGTGCCACCTCTGAAAAGACTAATATGCAGATAATGCTGTCTAATAATGTGGCAATGATTCTTCCTGATATCATTCCTTCCCTAGAAGCCGGTGAGAGCATCGAAATCACTACCACCATCCAAGTACCGCCACATGCATCCAGGGGTAAAGGTTTTTTTCAGGTTATAATTGATCCCAGCTATCAGAATAGGGGATACGTTTCCTCCCACAACAGTTATTATCATAGCACCCTGCTTATTCTCCCCGAGGGTATGTCAGCGAAAAGATATAAGGAGCTGACAAACCCAGGGCCATTTACCAAGATTACAGAGTTGAATCGTGACACGGGATCTTCATCTGCCTGTCCATAACAACATCCACCTTTTTTTTATGTAAAAAACAGACCTATTTATGGGTAATGGGCAGCATGTTGCAATCTACTCTGGAATGTATCAGAAAGATTTGGATATCGAAGAACCTACTCAGTTTAGCGATGAACCGATCTTTGTATTTTCCGCAACATATACCACATACAAATCAGCTTCTGAAACCTGCTTATATTCACCCTTTTTTTCTCCAATGAGAAGTAATCTGGAAATATTCATTGCATTTTTGATTGTAATGTTACTCCAAAAACGCAACGGTTCGCAAAGTAAGAACACCATGTAATACCTTTCTTTAAATAGATACTTGAACTAGTTGTATTGTAAAAAATGAGAAGTTTATTGCGTATATTGATAATTATCAGCATTATCATGGTTTTAAGTCCGAATGCAGGCGCAACCAAGTGGTATGTTCCCGAGATTACATCTCCGGATCTGACACCATCTAATCTCCTTTATCCTTCATTAATCTCCGCAGGAAGTGATCTTACATGTACATTCACCGTTATTAACAACGGAGCAATTGCATCGTTCGAGTCACCGATTCAGATTGTTCTGCCTGGCGCCTATATAAATAATCGGACGGGAACAATTCCACCTCTGCAACCTGGTGAGAGCTTTACAATAACAATAACATTTCCGATTCCGGTAGATTTATCCGGCTTTGGTCTATTTCAGATCATTCTTGATCCTGATAATGTGAATCATGAACATCATACAATAGATAATACTATAGGTGGATTCTTACGAATTCTGCCCCCGGGTATGACGCCGGAAGAGTATGAGAGGTTAACAGACTCAAGGCCATTTACCAAGATTACAGAGTTGAATCGTAACCCGGCACCGGCAGTTGGTATCATTGACTAATAATCTCGTTTTTTCCTGAATTATGATTTTGTATCCCTTCTGATGCAAAAGAGATGCTGACATCTTTGAATTTTCCACAGTGGAATACTTAAAGTATCGGACTGTCAGATCTCTGTATGCGACTCTGTATCTGGGCCTGTGCGGCCATCATCGTTATTGCATGTATTCTGTCAGTGTATCTCTATCCGACCCTCCCTGATGAGATCCCCTCTCACTGGAATGTTGCAGGGGAAATCGACGGGTATATGAATAAAGAAGTTGGAGTCTTCTTTTTCCCGGCTCTCATGGCTGGAATAGCTGCTCTGATGATACTGCTCCCCCGGATTGATCCAAAGAAAAAGAATTATGCTGCATTTCAGACAGCCTATGACGGATTTATCCTGCTGACAACGATATTTCTTTTCTGTCTCTTTGTACTGACACTCCTTGCAGCATACGGGATTGATATCCAGATGAACCGGGTCATATCACTCATCTTTGCTATCCTCTTTGCAGGGATTGGTCTCCTTTTAGG
>Ga0265594_1000559_pt1 | contig 30623 bp, 40 predicted proteins | sample saktaG_11_FD_190147 | JGI IMG/M metagenome (GOLD analysis project Ga0265594, IMG submission 190147) | Saline water microbial communities from Sakinaw Lake, British Columbia, Canada - sak_2011_5_24_80m | ecosystem: Environmental > Aquatic > Non-marine Saline and Alkaline > Saline ... | reverse complement strand
AGGAGATAAAAACTCTTAGGCCTTCTCATTTTAGAGAATTTATTCTTAGGGCTTTTATAAAAGTCTTTTTTTGTTTAGAATAGATTAATATGAAATCTGCAAAATTTATCTGGCACAACTTATCAATTCAAGAAATAGCTAAAGTTTTTGATATAGATATAGAAAAAGGACTTTCTGAAAAGCAAATAAAGATAAATCAGGAAAAGTTTGGTTTTAATGAGCTCCCTCAAAAGAAACCTTTATCTCAATTACAAATATTCTTAGATCAATTTAAGAATATTTTAATTTATATTTTAGTAGTTTCTGGAATAGTGACATTAATATTGAAAGAATGGGCAGATATGATAATTATTTTCTTTGCTGTTATATTAAGTACTGTTGTAGGTTATATCCAGGAGAAAAAAGCATCAAATGCCCTAAGAGAATTAAAAAAGGTTTTAATGATAAATGCTATTTGCATTAGAAATGGAAGAGAAAAACAAGTTTTGCAAAAAAATCTAGTTCCGGGAGATATTATAATTTTGAAAGGAGGGAATAAAGTTCCGGCTGATGCCAGAATTATTAAAAGTTCAAACCTAAAGATTAATGAAGCACCTTTGACAGGTGAGTGGTTAACTGCTACCAAGCATTCTCGTACTCTTAAACAAGACATATCAGTAGCTGATAGAGAAAATATAGCTTATATGGGAACGATAGTAGAAGGAGGCACGGGGATAGCAATAGTTGTAGCCACTGGTCTGGATACGGAAATTGGGAAAGTAGCTCTCTTAATTAGAGAAACAAAAGAAGAAAAAACTCCTTATCAAAAAAAACTATCTCATTTTTCATCTATTGTGGGAGTTATTATCAGTTTTACTTGTTTTTTTATTTTTCTGGAAGGGTTAATAAAGGGAAAAGGATTTATTGAGATGTTTACCACTGCCATAGCTGTAGCCGTAGCATCAATACCCGAAGGGCTACCAGTGGCCATGACTGTCATTTTGGCTTTGGGCATGCAAAGAGTTTTAAAGAAAAAGGGACTGGTTAGAAAATTATCAGCAGCAGAAACATTAGGAAGCACTTCTGTAATTTGTACGGATAAAACTTTAACCCTCACACAAGGGAAAATGCAAGTTAGTGAAATAAAAACAAATGATAAAAAATTCTGTTCTACAATTTCTATTCTTTGTAACGAAGCATTTATTGAAAATCCAGAAGTTCCAAAAGAATCATGGAAATTAAGGGGCAATCCCACAGGCAAAGCCCTGATATTAGGAGCAGAAAAAATTGGGTTACTTAAATCAGAATTAGAAAAAAAGTTTGTTAAAATTGATGAAATTCCGTTCAATTCTAAGAACAAATTTTTGGCTACGCTTCATAAAAATGAAAATAAAAATCTTTTGTTTCTGGCTGGTGCTCCCGAAAAACTCATTGCTTTAAGTTCTTCTATTCAGATTAAGAATGATAAAAAAGCAATCCTTAAAAAAACAGAATTATTAAGACTAGAACAAGAATTAGAAGAGTTAACAAGTAAGGGGTTAAGAGTAATTGCTTTTGCTTATAAAAATGTTGAAAAAGAGGGGATAAAGAAAAAAGATATATCTAATTTAACTTTTGTTGGGTTTATTGCCCTAAAAGATCCTTTAAGAAAAAATACGAAGAAGGCAATTGAAATTTGTATAAAAGCAGGGATGAAGCCGATTATTGTTACGGGAGATCACTTATTAACTGCTTGTGCTGTAGCCAGAGAGTTAAATTTAGATGTGAGGAAAGACAATATAATAGAAGGGAAAGATTTAGACAAATTGTCTGATAAGGAATTTCAAAAAAGAATAAGTAAAATCTACGTTTATGCCCGAGTTGAACCCCGTCATAAATTACGAATTATAAGCGCTTGGCAGGAAAGAAATGAAGTTGTAGCTATGACTGGTGATGGAATTAATGATGCTCCGGCTCTTAAAAGAGCTGATATTGGAATAGCTCTTAATTCTGGGACTGATGTTGCTAAAGAAGTATCAGACATTGTTTTATTAAATGATGATTTCTCAGTAATTGTTGCTGCTGTTGAAGAGGGACGATCTATTTTGGAAAATATTAGAAAGGTTATTACTTATTTATTATCGGATACTTTTACCGAAATTATTTTAGTTGGAGCAACTATTATATTTGGCTTTCCTTTGCCAATTAGTGCTGTCCAAATTTTATGGGTTAATTTGATTGAAGATGGTTTTCCAAGCATTGCTTTGGCTTTTGAGTCCCAAGAAAAAGGCCTAATGAAGCAAAAACCCTATGGACATGATTTTCCATTATTAACTCGGGAAATGAAGGTGATAATTTTTATTATTGGTTTAATTACAGATTTAATACTTTTGGCTTTGTTTTTCTGGCTTTGGAATCAAGATCATAATATTGCTCATATTAGGACAATGGTTTTTGCGGCTCTAAGTATTGATTCTATTTTTTATATTTTTTCTTGTAGGAGTTTACGAAGAAATATCTGGCATATTAATATTTTTTCTAATAAATATTTAGTAATAGCTTGGGGAGTATCATTTTTTGCTCTTCTGGCTACTATATATTTACCAATTTTAAATATCTTACTCAAAACAGTTCCCTTAGGAGTTTATGATTGGATGCTTTTAATTGGATTAGGATTGGTTGAGTTGGGGCTGATTGAAGCAGCTAAACATTATTTTATTGTGAGACATGAAACTAATATCTAATTTATGTTAATTTTATATATTTTAACTTTTATTGTGTCCTGTCTTTTATTAATAAAATCAGGCACCTGGACTGTTCAGTCTTTAACCCGCATAGCTAAATCCTTAGAGTGGAAAGAATTTATTTTGTCCTTTATTTTAATGGCTTTTGTCACTTCTCTTCCCGAGTTTTTTGTAGGAATTAGTTCCGCTTTTCACAGCAGGCCCGAACTTTCTTTTGGAAACATTATTGGTTCTAATATTATTAATTTAACCTTGGCCATAGCCATAGTGGTTTTATTAGCCAAAAAGTTAGACTGTGGAACAAAGCTGATTCAACGAAATTCTATTTATACTGCGCTTATTGCCTTCCTACCAATTCTCTTAATGTTGGGAGGTGGAATATCAAGAATGGACGGAATAATATTACTGCTTGTTTTATTTTTTTATGTTAAATTTCTTTTTAAAGAACAAGCAAAATATAAAGAGATTCTGGTTAATAAATTTAAAAGAGATTGGACAGGATTTAAATTATTTTTAAAGGATTTAGCAATGTTTTTTGGAGGGATAGCATTATTGTTATTAAGCGCCGAAGCAGTCGTTTGGAGTATCTTAGCCTTATCAGGATCCTTGAATCTTCCCTTAGTTGTTGTGGGAAGTTTGATAATTGCCCTAGGCACTAATCTGCCAGAGATTGTGTTTGGTTTAAAGGCAATCACCATGGGACACAAAGAGATAGTCTTAGGTGCCTTGATGGGCTCTGTAGTGGCTAATTCTACTTTGGTTCTTGGTTCAACGGTTTTAATCTCTCCTTTACACATTACAGAATACTTTCCGTATATTATAGGAATTCTTTTCACTATAATTACTTGTTTATTTTTTGCTATCTTTTCTAGGACAGAAAAAAAGATTACTGAAAAGGAAGCAATTATTTTATTGGTTGTTTATATTCTTTTTATATTTTCTCAACTTGTAATAAAGTAAGAATTTTATTAATATAAATATATGTCTGATCTTATCTTTATTTTAATAGTATTTTTAATTTCATTAACAGGTATTGCTGTTTCTATTTTTTTTGTCAAGAAGATGACAAAAGAGCTTAAGGAATCTAAAAAGGATGACGCACCATTAGTAGGGATAATTAAACAAGATATTGAAAACCTAAGAAAAAAGTTTGAAGATGGATATTCTAAAATGGCTTATGAACTTGGTAAGGTTCAGGAGGTAGGACATAATATAAAAGAGTTTCAAGAATTTCTGCGTTCGCCAAAATTAAGAGGCAATATTGGAGAGCAGATTTTAAGAGATTTATTGGAACAAATGTTGCCCAAGGAAAACTTTTCTTTACAATATCAATTTCACGAAGGACAAATTGTTGATGCCATTGTCAAAACAAATCAGGGGATTATCCCAATTGATTCTAAGTTCCCAATGGAAAATTTCAGATTAATGAGAAAATCAAAAGATCCTGCGGAAAAAGATATAGCCAAAAGAAATTTTGTTAGAGATATAAAAAAGCATATTAATAATATTTCCAAGAAATATATTTTACCAAACGAAGGAACGGTTGATTTTGCCCTAATGTACGTGCCTTCAGAACCAATTTACTATGAGATCACATTGAATCAACCAGAGATATTAGATTATGGATATAAACAGAAAATTTATTTTGTTTCCCCAAATTCCTTTTATTATTTTTTAAAAATAGTTATGGTTGGCCTAGAGGGAGCCAAGATAGAACAAGGCGCCAAAAGGATTTTAAATGGTATGAAGGCAGTCCAACAAGAGTCCTTAAAGTTTGAAGAAGAGTTATCGGTGTTGACTTCGCACATTAATCATGCTAAAACATCATCAGATAGGACTCAAAGTAGATTTGAAAGATTATCAGGAAAAATTGAAAGGTTGGGGGAGATAGATGAGCCCAAAAAGAGAAAATTAAAATAATATTATGTTTGCAGTAATAAGAACTGGTGGAAAACAATATCTTGTTTCCCCCGGCGATAAAATTAAAATTGAAAAGTTAGATAAAGAAGAGGGGAAAGAAGTAACCTTTACCGATGTTTTACTTGTAGAGAAAAGTAATAAATTAGAAATAGGAACTCCTAAGGTAAAAGGAGCCAAAGTTCTTGGAAAAATTCTGAAACAAGATAAAGCCAAAAAAATTATTATTCTAAAATATAAACCTAAAACTCGTTATAAAAAGAAAACTGGGCACCGTCAGCCCTTTACAGAGGTAGAGATATTAAAGATAGAAAAATAATTTTTTAGTTATAATTAAGCGGTCATTTAGGCCGTTTTGTTTTTGGAGAGTTGACAAATCTGTAAAATATGATATAATAAGATATAGGATAAAATAGTTCTTAAAAAAATAAAAAGGAGATAGATAATGAAAAAAATAATGTTTTTGGTCCTTATTCTTTGTTTATTTTTTGTTTCTGACTTAGGGTTTTCCCAAGAGAATCAAGAAGCAGAAGATATTGAAGCTTTAGTTGAAGCTTCAGCTGAAGAAGTAATTTATAAAATTGCTTTTTTAAGGGCAAAAAAAACAGAAATTCCTGCCCTACAAAGAGCGAGAAAGAAAGTAATAAAAGACAGGGTGAATAGCGAAGTTAAAATTTTTGCTCTTCGCTTGAAACTTAATGATTTTATTAGCACCTCACTTTCTGGCTCGATTGGGCCAGAGGACATGAGAGTCGCTTTATTGACTCTCGTCAAACCTTTCTACTCTTTTCTTGAAAAAGAGTACGAAGGTAACCTCAATCTCATGATTGAGGAGTGTCCAGGTTTTTCGGATCTCCTTCGGTTAGCTGAAAGATACAGTCTAATCAAAGACTCTTCCGAGAAAGAGTCGAACAATGACTCCTCGGAAGAGGAAGAATAGTAAACCCTTTCTAGGGTTTACAAAAAAAATAATGCCCCGTCATAATACTTCGGGGCATTTTTAATTGATAAATTATTATTTTCTACTTTCTAAAGCAGAAGAGATCGTTTCTCCGTCAGCATACTCTAGCTCTCCACCAACAGGCAAACCACAGCCTAGATGAGTGGTTTTTATATTTAGAGGTTTTAGTTTTCTTTGAATCCACAAACAAGTATTATTTCCAGCAGGAGTTGGATTAATAGCTAAAATTATTTCATCTAATTCGGGTTGTTTTTTAATTCGGCCTATTAATCTTTCTATTCTTTTTTGGATATCCTTCTTATCCTTTTCTTGTTCTGCTGATAAAAAAGTTCCTCCTAAAATAAGATAAGTTCCTTTGAATCTTTTTGTTTTTTCGATTGATTCTAGGTCAACTTCTTTTTCTACAACACAAATGACCTTCTTGTCTCTACGGGTGTCAGAGCAGATTGAACAAAGCTCTGATTCTCCTTCAAAAGATTTAAAACAAAAAGGACAGATTTTTACTTTATTCTTTAATTCCGCAATAGAATTTATTAACTCTTTTACCTCTGGTTTTGGTGTTTTCATTAAATAAAAAACAAACCTTTCGGCAGTTCGTCTCCCCACGGTAGGGAATTTTGAGAAATGCTCCATGAGTTTTTGGATTGTTTTAGAGTACATGTTCTTTATTCTTCGTATCCTTTTTCGATATCTTTAAAGCTCACCCTTGGTTCATCAAAATAAAGTTCTATTTTTCCAACAGGGCCATTTCTATGTTTAGCAATCATAATATCAGCGATATTCTTTCTTTCACTATTGGGTTTATATTTATCTTCTCTATGGATAAAAAGGACTACATCCGCATCCTGCTCGATAGATCCGCTTTCGCGAAGGTCAGATAATCTTGGGATCTGAGGTACTCTTTGTTCTACTGCTCTGGATAACTGAGATAAAACCAATACGGGTATATTAAGTTCTCTGGCTAATCCTTTAAGTGCTCTGGAGTTTTCCGTAACCTGCTGAATCATAGTGGAATTAGGGTTTCTGGATTCCATTAATTGCAGATAATCAATTATTAAAAGTCCCAGACCTTGATCGGCTTGTAATCTTCGGGCCATTGCTCTCATTTGAAGAACATTAGAGCCAGCTGTGTCATCGATATAAATAGGGGATTCTGATAAATTTGCCATTGCTCTTTGGATTCTTTCAAAGTCGTTGTTTTCTCCTTCATCAGAAAGTCGTCCGGTTCTTAATTTCCATAAATCAATATTTGCTTGGACAGCTACTAAACGATCAATAACTTGGTCTTTGGACATTTCTAAACTAAATATTCCCACCGGTATTTTCTTTTCACAAGCCACATATTTGGCTATATCTACTGCTAGGGCTGATTTTCCTAAGCTAGGACGGGCAGCTAACACTATTAAATCTGATTTTTGGAGACCAGCTAAAACATTGTCTAATTTTTTAAAACCAGTTGGTATTCCTCGTAATGTACCCTTATGTTTGGAAAGTTCATCTATCCTTTCAAACGTTTCTCCTAGTATTTCTTTAATTGGAACAAATCTTTGGCTCAAAGATTTTTGAGCAATACTAAATATCTTTTTTTCCGCATCATCTAGTAAAATATCAGCATCTTCTGATTCTTGATGTCCCATTTCTCCAATTTCATAACTAGCACTAATCAAATCTCTTAATATTCTTTTTTGCTGAACTATTTTGGCATAATTTGCAATATGAGATGCTGTGGGAACAAAATTAACTAAAGTTGTCAGATAACTTGCTCCGCCAATTTTTTCTAATTCTTTTTTCTCTTTTAATCTTGAGGATACACTTAAAAAGTCAATCGGCTCTCTTTTTTCAGAAAGTTCAGTTATGACTTGATAAATTTTTTGATGAGTATCTTTATAAAAATCTTTAGTTAATAAAAAATCAACCACTTTAAAAATAGCCTCTGGGTCAATCATTAAACTTCCTAAAAGAGATTTTTCGGCCTCAATATTCTGAGGAGGCAATCTGCCTTCTCCTGTTTTAGAATTTGAATCAGCCATATTATGTGCTATTATCCTAAATCTTTAAATGTTTAATGTCAATTTATTTTTGTTCCTTTTTTAGTGTCTTCTATGTTGTAACCAAGTTTCTCAATTTCTTTTCTAATTTGGTCTGCTTTTTCCCATTGTTTTTCAATTCTATATTTCTCTCTTTGTTTAACTAATTCTTTAATCTTTTTAGGAATGTCTTGTTTTTTTATATTGTTTAGGTTTAAGCCCAAAACTTTATCAAAATCCAAAGCCAGGAGATACTTTTCATTATTGGATAGTTTTTTACTATTAAGCACTTTCCAAAATAAAGCTAAGGCCTGGGGCATGTCTAAGTCATCATTAATAAGTTTAAGAAATTTATCTTGATATGGTTTAATCTCTTTTTTATTAATTGGTTTAATTGTTTTAGTTTTTAATTCTGGTATCTTATTATAGATTTTATCCAAAGCATTTTGGCTGGCTTGTAAGTTTTGTTCAGAGAATATTAATTGGGAACGATAATGAGCAGTTAAACATAAATAACGATAAGCCAGGGGATTAATGCCTTTTTTAATTAAATCATCCAGGATAGTGAGGTTTCCTTTGGATTTACTCATTTTACCCTTATTCAGCAATAGAAACTCACCATGGAGCCAAAAACGGGCTAAAATCTTATTGTAAGCAGTTTCTGATTGGGCGATTTCATTAGTATGATGGATTTGGATATGATCTATGCCTCCGCAATGAATGTCAAAAGGAATTCCTAACTCCTTTGCTCCCATAGCCACACATTCCGTATGCCAACCTGGGAATCCAACCCCCCAAGGAGATTTCCATTCCATTTGTCTTTTAGTTGTTTTCGGACTGAATTTCCATAAAGCAAAATCAGTGGGGTTCTTTTTGCCTTTAACCATCTTGATTCTGGCTCCGGCTTTCATTTCTTGTTTTATCTTTTCTATTTTATTTCCCCAAAGCCGTCCATAGGTTTTAAGTTTAGAAGTATCAAAATAAACTCCATCATTAATTTTATAAGTAAATCCTTTTTTTTCTAAAGTTTTTATTAAATCTATTTGTTCTTTTATGGTGTCGGTCGCTTTTATCCAGACACTTGGTTCTTGTATGTTTAAATTTTTTAAATCCTTTTTAAAATGTTTAGTATAAAAATCAGCAACTTGCCAAACAGTTTTGTTTTCTCTTTTAGCTCCTTTTTCTAATTTATCTTCCCCTGTGTCAGCGTCCGAAGTTAAGTGTCCCACATCGGTAATATTCATTACCTGTTTTACTTTGTATTTATTATATTCTAAAGTTCGCCTTAATATATCTTCAAAAAGATATGTTCTTAAGTTTCCAATATGGGCATACAGGTAGACTGTAGGTCCACAAGTATAAAGACCAACCTTTTTATCTTTTAAAGGTTTAAATATTTGCTTTTTTCTATAAAGAGTATTATATAGTTGAATCATAAGGATATTATATAATAATAAACTATTTTCTTGAAAGTCTCAATGATTGACAAATTAGGACATATTAGTTATGGTATAAATAGTTTAAAAGAATTCTTAAGATAATTTAAAAATTTAAAAGGGAAAGAGGTGATAAGCATGAAAAAGATTCTTAAAGAAATAGACAAGATACTCAAAGAAGTGAGGCAAGAGGGAAAAGTAGAAGTTCAAAACAGAGTCGATCTATTGAATGAATTAATAAGACGGACACAAGAAAGAAAAATAACCTTAACAGCAACTAGTTCTAAAGGAGAAAGAGAGATATTAAGGATTACCCCGAGAGGAATATTTCTATGGGATGAAGGTAGATATATGTATGATAAAATGATAGACCTTACTCGGGGAGGAGATATAGAAAAGTGGGCCAATAGTTCAGGAGGCGTAGGCAGTGTTCTACAAAAAGCCTTAGGAGGAGAAGTAGAAATAGAAATAACGTAGATAGAAAGACTCAAGTATGTCCCGGAAGTTGGTCTAAACACCACTTTCGGGACTTTTAAATTATGTGTTTTTGTGATAACATAACCAAATAATAAATAAAGAATAAGATGGCAAATTTAGCATTATATCGTAAATACAGACCTCAGAATTTTTCGGAAATTATAGGACAAAAGCATATAGTAAAGATTTTGACCAATGCTATTGCTTCTGACATGATTTCTCATGCTTATCTTTTTTCAGGTCCTCGCGGGACTGGAAAAACAACCATGGGAAGACTTTTTGCTAAAGCCATAAATTGTAAAAACAGAAAAAAGGGGGAGCATGAACCATGCAATAAATGTGAATCCTGTTTAGAAATAAACAAAGGAAATTCCATGGATTTGATAGAAATAGATGCGGCTTCTAACAGGGGGATTGATGATATAAGAGCACTTAAAGAAACAATTCGTTTTGTGCCTAGCAAGTCAAAATATAAAGTTTTTATTATTGATGAGTGCCATCAATTGACCAAAGAAGCGTCTAATGCTTTGTTAAAGATTCTGGAAGAACCGCCAGCCCATGCTATATTTATTCTGGCTACTACTGAAATTCAAAAAATGATATCAACAATTATTTCCAGATGCCAAGCATTTAGTTTTTATAAACTATCAGCAGAAGAGATTGTGGAAAGATTAAAGATTATTTTAGAGAAAGAAAAGATAAAATATGAAGAACCAGCTTTATTTCTCATTGCGGCCGAAGCAACTGGTTCAATTAGAGATGCGGAAAGCTTACTTGATAAAATAATCAGTTTTTCTGGGCCAGGAGAAAAGATTAAAAAAGAAAATATTGTAAAAATACTAGGGAATGTAGAGAATGAAGTTATTATTAAATTTATAAGATATTTATTGGAAAAAGATGTTAAGAATGCAATTTCTTTTCTGAATGAATCAATTGATAAAGGAGTTGATGTCCAGCAGTTTATTAAAGTATTGAATAATTATTTAAGAGAAATTTTACTTTTAAAAATAGATGCAAAATTTGAAGATTCTTTGACTTCAGCTCTATCAAAAGAAGAAAAAGAAAAAATACAAGAATTTGCTGAAAAGTTCTCTTCGGAAAAGATTTATGAATGCTTACAAGAATTTCTAGAAGCAGAAAGTAAAATCAGATATTCTTCTATCCCTCAATTACCAATAGAATTAGCTATTGTAGAACTTTGCCAAAAGAAATAAACACAGATGCCGGATCGTCTAATGGTAGGACGCTGGGTTTTGGTCCCAGTAATTTTGGTTCGAGTCCAAGTCCGGCAGCCAACTAGAGCTAGCACTAAAAGCGTTCGAGTCCCATATTCTCAGCAACCTTGAGCGCAATTCAAGCGACCGAGAGAGGTTCGAGTCCTAGCCCCGCAGTATACTTAAATATACTGCAAGTAACCGAATTATATATTAATATAATATGAAAAAAAATAATTCAAGTGATTTTGTAAACATTGGAACATATATAGCAGAAGAAGCTGATATATTAAAACCAGAATTCGAAAAAGTAGGAATTCCTGTAAAAGTTCTATATCCTGGGACTAGTTTTGGTAAAGAATGCACAGCTGGAGCGAAATGGACTGCCTATACGCTTTTAATCCCCGCTAAAGATTGTAAAACTGCTTTTAAAATATGTGAGAGATTGAATATTAAAGCTAGACATAAAATTCCTGTACCTAAATTTCTTTATACAAAAATCAACCGTTATATTTTTGGTGCACTTCTTTTTTTATTTTTAGTTATTATATTAGGAAGTTTAGGAATAATAAAAAACACATCATTATTTGCTATAACCATCAGTATATTATCTTTTAGTTATATTTTGTTTCTAATCATTACTAGTTACAAAATTATTAAAGATTCAATTAAAAAAGATAACTAATTCACCAAACAGGTTCTAACATCGTCCACTACCCGCAGCAAATTAAATCGCCTTTTTATTCAGGCGATTTTTTGATAAAATAAAGACATGAATCAAATAATTAAAATAGGAGGTGCCGGAATTGCCGGTTTGACGGCAGCGATTAATTTAGTAAAAGGCGGATATAAAGTTGAAATATTCGATGTTGCAAAAAATAGTGGCCAGCGATTTAATAATGATTTTCAGGGCATAGAAAATTGGAGTTATAGACAAGACGCTTTGGATTTTTTGAAAGATATCAATGTTGAATTAAATTTCTATTGCCAAGGTTTTAATAAGCTTTCTATATGGGCGCCGGACGACTATCATCGAGATTTTAAATTATCTCGTCCTCTTTATTATTTAGTGAAAAGAGGAATTGTGAAAGATTCATTAGACCAATGTTTAAAAAAACAAGCTTTATCTCTAGGGGTAGAAATATTTTATAATCGCCCAGTGAGACCGGAGGACGTAGATATTGTTGCAACAGGGCCATTTTTAAATGATCCAAACACAGACGTAATGGCTTCAGGTTATACTTTTGAAACCAATTTAGAGAACTGTCATATAGGAATATTGAACGATAAATACGCTCCAAATGGTTATTCTTACTTTCTCACTCATGATGGTCAGGCTACAATTGCCACTTGTATTTTCAGAAATTATAAAGAGCTCGAAGAATATAGAAAAAAAACACTGGAACTTTGTAAACACTATAAAAATTTCAAAATGAAAAATGTTAGAAAATTTTCTGGAATAGGTAATTTCTTTTTACCAAAAATACCAAAGGACAGGAAAATTTACGTTGGAGAATCTGGCGGATTCCAGGATTATTTGTTTGGGTTTGGAATAAAATATGCGATGAAATCTGGATATTATGCTGCAAGGAGCATTATTAAAGGTAAGGATTTTTATAAACTTTGCCAAAATGATCTTATCCCAAAAATGAAAGCAGTCATAACAAATCGTCTAATTTTTGCGATATTAGGTAACAGATCCTATAAGTGGTTTCTTAAAAATTATTCCGATAGAAATATAACTAAATTGATGTGGCAATCTTACGATTATTCGTTATTAAAGAAAATACTTTTTCCGATCGCCGCTATTTTTTTAAGAAAAAATATTAGAGATCCAAGAAATTTATAAATTATTTGAAATTGTTCTGACCGAGAGAGGTCAAGATATCTACAAAAAAGTACCTAATAATGCCTTATGGGCCTTGATTCTTTGAGGTTCTAGACCGACTAGGGCAGCAGATTTAAGTGTAGCTAGAGCGCGATCGAGAAGCATTGTTTTGTGCACTCAAACGACTCAAATCTTCTCTTAACTGACAAATTTAAGATTGATACTATCTTTATATTTTATTATAATAAAGGCAAGTATAATATAGATAAATATGGATCAAAAAAGCACCAAACAAGTCCTTGAATTTTTGCACCAAATAGAACAACTGAAGAAGACTATTAGATTTGATAGTGTTAGAAATGCTTTAAATGAATCTGTGGCTGATCATTCCTGGCGCTTGGCCATGATGACTTTTTTAATAGCCGAAGAGCTTAATTTGAAGATAGATAAATGTAAAGCTGTTAAATTATCATTAATTCATGACTTGGGCGCTTACGCTCAAGGAGATGTTGATCATAGAAAAATTGTCTCTGGTGAGATTTTGAAAAATGAACAACAAAAAGCTGAAAAAATGGGGATTGATAAACTTAAGAAACTTTTGCCTGTAAGCTTAGGACGGGATTTAATAAGCTTATGGGATGAACTTGAAAGCGGTTTGAGCCAAGAAGCGAAATTTGTACGGGCCCTAGAGAAGCTGGAAACATTGAGCCATATCTACGAAGCAGGTTATCAAACATACGATCAACTTGAACAAATTCCTAATTATGCCAACAAGGCAGTTAAAAATTTCCCGATATTAACTGAAATGTTAAGAGAAATAAAAAAACAATTGAAATTGGAATTTGAAAAAGGAGGTTTTGTCTGGAAAAAAGAATATAATCGCTTTGATTAATTAAAAACAATAAACTTTATACTATGATAGAAGTAGAAATTAGAGCTAGGATTAAAAATCCTAAAAAAATTAAGGAGAATTTACAAAAAATCGGAGCAAGTTTTGTTAAAAGCAAAAAACAAATAGATAAAATTTTTGGACATCCTATGTTTTTAGATTCCCGAAAAATGATTATTGAGGGCGGTTTATCAGCTAGAATAAGGGGAGAAAATAACAAACAAACTTTGGAATTTAAAGAGATTTCAAGAAAAGAAGGAGGAATAGAAATAAGAGCAGAATTGGATAACATAGAAGAGGGCTTAAAATTTTTAGAAAAACTTCAATTTGAAGAAGCCTTTACAGTAGCTAAATTAAGAGAATCATACTCCTATCAAGATTTTAATATTTGTCTTGATAAAGTGGAGCAGTTAGGAGATTTTATAGAAATTGAAAAAATGCTTTCTATTGATGATGAAGACATGAAAGATAAAGCAAGAAAAGATTGTCTTGATTTACTTGATACTTTAGTGCCAGAATCAAAAGTAGAAGACAAAAAATATGGAGATTTAATGCAAGAGCTTATAGACCAAAGAAAGAATACCTAATAAGCGAATTTTACAAAACTTTAAATTTTTATAAACAAATTTTAAATGAGCAAGTAATTGATAAAAAAATGACGTCATTTCTATTTTCTAGTTTATAAAACAGGTTCTAATCTCGTCCACGACCCGCAACAAATTTCTCAGAAATTTGATTAAGTTTATTTTTTATATATAATTATAATAATGAGTGATTATTTAGTAATACGAATGCCATTTAATAAACCATCCAAGCCAGAAATTGTTAAATTTTTAGCTGTTGTTCCTATTGATTGGAAGAAATATTTAAAAGAAATAGCAGAAAAAGAAAAAAAGGATGGTCGATATATTGTTGCTAACCTCAAATACGACTTAGATTATTTTTATCCCGAAAAGAAAAAAGATATATATATAAGTACAGAAAAGAAAACCGAAAATGAACTTTGAAATAAGGTTGTAACATCATTCACAACCCGTAATCATAACTAATCCTATTTGATAGTAAAAGGTCGAATTTAAATAAATATAAAAGAGAAAAATATGAAGTTTTTTCGATCAATTGGTTCACTTGCTTTTGTAATAGGACTTTTTACTGCTATCTTTGTAGGAGGGCCTTGGTATGTATATCATGACCCCATGCTTTCTTGGTGGTTAAAGATTGCGGTTTACTGTCTTTTTGGAGGTATTTTCCTAGTATTATTAACAGTAGCTATTGAACAACAGAAAGGCAAAGCTAAGGAAAAGAAACTCCCCCCTATCAAATCCCAAACTCGTATATTGCTCCAAAACTCTGCAGAAATACCTGATCGCAAAGTTAGTGAGGTTTTAGGTTTGGTCCAAGGACATACTATCTTTGCTATTTGGATTGGAAAAGATTTATCGGCCATAGTAAGACTTATTCTTGGTGGTGAGTTGGTTGAATATACCGAAATGATGGGAGGAGCTCGCAAAGTAGCCACAAGTCGTATGATAGCTGAGGCTGAAGAACTGGGGGCTGATGCTATTATTAACGTACGTTTTATGACCACCAGTGTTATAGGTAGTGCTGCTGAACTTTTAGCCTATGGTACAGCTGTTAAGCTGAGTAAACAGGGAATTTGACTTAAATATCAAAAGTGAGTTTACCAGGTAGTAACCATTTTTAAAATAATAATAAAACTTTGGAAACCACTCCTTAGCTCAAATTAGTATTGGCATACTATAATTGCACTATTAACAGCGATAAAACAATTTTATACAATACTTATTATAGAAATAAGCATTTTTAAGCTTTTATCAAATAGGTTCTAATATTATCCACGACCCGCAACAAATTAAATCATCTTTTGATTCAAAAAATTTTTTGATATAATAAAATAATTAATTAAAAAATATGAAGAAAAAAAATATTATAATATTATTAATTTCTTTTTTAATATTAGTATTCTTTTTTGTAGCTTATGTTTCTCAAAAAGAAAACAACCAAAAAGAGACAAAAGAGAATCAAAAACCTAAAGGAATTATGATCCTTATAGAATTTAAAAATACTATTGGGTTAAATAATTTTACTAGCGAGATGGAGAAAAGAGATATAAAAGGATTATTAATGGTCACGCCTGAATTTGTTCAAGAAAATTGTAATGATATAAAAGAAGTTATCGAAAGAGGGATAGAGATAGTTGGGACTAATGTTGAAGAGCCTTTTTGGGACATCTCTTATGAGGACCAAAAAGAAAGAATTATTAAAATAACAGAAGGAATAGAATCTTGTACAGGAGTCCCAGTTAGAATTATTTCTTCTTGTTATATGGCTTCAGACATGACTACTTTAAAAGTAGCTGATGAGTTAGGTATCTCCTATATTATGGCTAGAGGGACAACTGACACAAAAGCAACAGTTTATCAAGTAGAAGATTATAATACAAAAATATTGTCAGTCTCTAATATACCAATAGCTACCTTTAAATATGGAAGCCTATGCGATTATTCTTTTTTCGAAAGAGGGGGAACTCCTAGCGATATGAGGGCAGAGTTAGATAGAGCTCTTGAACCACTAACAGATAAAGAAAAAGAGAGATATGGTGCTAATCATAAAGTTACACCAGTCTCACATACTTGGATAGGTGGACAATTAAAACCTTGGAATGATATGTGGCTTGATTTTTGGGATGACTCAAAGAATAATATAGAGTGGGTTTCCTTAGATGATTTTATGATTGATTCAGATTGGATATTGCCTTCATGGCAAATACCTATTAATAAGAATGCTCCATATACTCCAGAAAAAATTAGACCCTTAATCCCTTTTGAGAAAGAAGAAAAAGTGCAGAATGTTTGCAGATAGTAGAAAATAGAATATTCTTTTATTTTTAAAATATAAATATAAACAATTAAGTCTTGTGCAACTTTAATGTCACTCATAACATAAAAATTTTAAAACCCATTTAAACTCGAAAATTATTTCAATAATATAAAAGATAAAAAAGGTCAACTTAAAATTAATAAATTTAAAATTATGGAAAAAACACCTCAAAAAGAACAAGTAAATATAATGGCTATTATTAGCTATGTCAGCGGTCTCTGTTTAATTCCTATTCTAACAAAAGAAGAAGATGAATTTGTGAAATTTCACGCTAAACAAGGATTAGTTCTATTCATTGGTGAAATAGCTACTTGGCTAGCCTTTGGTTTTGTTCCTTTTTTCTGGTTTTTGATTAATCTCTTGGGAATCTTTTGGCTAGTTTTAAGTATTATTGGGATTATTAATGTTATGAATAAAGAAAAGAAAGAAATTCCATTAATAGGTAAGTTTGCTGAAAAAATTAAAATCTAAGACTAGAAAAGAATAAAAAATCGCTACTTAGGCGATTTTTTGATAAAATAGATGCTATGAACAAAAAAGTTATTTTAATTATTATCTTTTTATTATTCTTACTTATAGTTATCAGTTTGACTTATATATTATTTTTTATGGAGAAAAATAATCAAAAACAAACTTGGTTGTGTTTTGAGAACAATTGTTTTGATGTTGAATTGGCTTTAACTCCAAAAGAAAGAAACCAAGGATTAATGTTTAGAGATTGTTTGAAAGAAGACGAAGGAATGCTTTTTGTTTTTATTATAGAAGAAGAACGTGCTTTTTGGATGAAAAATACCTTAATTCCTTTGGACATAATATGGCTTAACCAAAATAAAGAGGTAGTTTTTATAAGTAAAAATAATCAACCTTGTAAAAATGATGCGTGTCCTACAATTAATTCTGATCAAAAAGCAAAATACGTTTTAGAATTAAATGCAGGGATAATAAATAAAATTGGATTAAAAGTTAGCGATAGAGTAAATTTTGATATAGAACAATAAGTGCTATTATCCTAAAAAAGAAACATAATATATAATATGATTTTTGAATTTCAATCAAAAAACAAAAAAATTCTATTTATTATATTTATAACACTATTAATTGGTGGAACTTGTCATTTGATTTGGCTGAATTTTATTAGTCAACCTAAGCCAGTTTTTTGTACCCAGGAAGCCAAGCTTTGCCCAGATGGTTCGTATGTCAGTCGCACTGGACCTAATTGTGAATTTGCCGAGTGTCCTCTAGAAAACGATCAAATATTATCTAATTTTGGCAATGATCAAATAGAAAAAGTTATTAACAATTATCTTTTAACCCAAAAATACTTTAGCTGGAAAACAAGAGCTGACAGTTATAATTTTTGTGCCATTGAAAATCTTAACCCAGAAAATGACTTATTCCCTTTATATGTCTGGGCATATTGTGGAGAATATGTTGTCCAAGGTAACAAACTGGAAACATTAAGCGGATCGTCTGGCCCAGTTAAAATAAATTATCCCAATGAATTATCTTTTTACGATTTGAATAAATTTTCTTACGAAGCACCAGGAGACGGTTCGTATTATTCTGAAGATATTAAGAAGATTTTTCCTGAAAACGTTCAACAGCGAATTTCTAACTTTGACGTGGAAGATATTGTTAAAAAGGTTGAGACAATTGTCGTCGCTAACAATTTATCATGGGAATCAATTAAACAGGCCATTAATAATTGCGAGGTAGAAGAGGTCTGGCAGATGCATAATAGGGAAGTAACAGTAAAATTAAAAGATGGAGAAGAATTAACTGCTGTTGAGCCCCAACTAGATGATGTGATAATTATGACTGAATCCGTAGAACAGAAATGTGGTAAAGTTTTAATGGGGACAGAATAAATACATTTAAAAACTTGGCTAGAATCGTCTTTTTATTCAGGCGGTTTTTTTATGTCAGCTTGACAAAATAATATGATGTACACTATAATGTACATAGATATATAAACTAATAAATAATATTATTTATGAATACAAAAACAATCTTGCCAATTTCAGAAGCAAGAAAAAAAATATTTGAGATGGCTAAAAAGGTTCAGAAATCTTCAACTCACTACATACTAACCGAAAGAGGCAGGCCAAGAGTTGCCTTCATGTCTGCCGAAGAGTTTAACTCATGGCAAGAAACATTAGAAGTAGTGCGTGATTTTCCTAATTTAGAAAGAGACATTAAAACAGCAGAAAAAGGATATAAGCAAGGACATTATTCAACTCTTGAAGACATATTACTTAAGCAAGGATTTGTCTTAACCAACAAACGAAAGAAATAAATATGTATCAAATAGTTTTATCAAGAATTGCAGAAAAAGATTTAGAAAAAGTTAATAAAAAATATAAATCGCATATCTTCGCGGCTTTGTTTGATTTGAAAAAAGACCCTTATTTAGGAAAGAAATTAAAAGGCAAGTTTTATACTTGTTATTCTTTGCGAATTGGCATTTATCGGATTATTTACAAAATTTACAAAACTAAACTGAATATTCTTATTATCCGTATTGGCTCTCGCCAAGGAATATATAAATAATATATTTTTAAAATCGCCTTTTTCTTCAGGCGATTTTTGCTTATATTGTCTTAATAAATATAATTATTGCAATGTATCAGTAAATAAGTTATCTTGAAATAAGAGTTTTATAATATATTTGAAAATTATGAAAATAATAACCGATAAAATATCAATTGGAGAACTCAAAGAAATGACAGAAAAGATGTTTGGCAATTTAATCAAAGCTGTGGTTGATGTAGAAAAAGAAGTTATGGCGGTTGATGGTGAACTTCATGCAGATGAACAAGCATTATTGCTTGAAAATGAGTCAAAACAGGAAGATCTTTGGGGGATTAACATTTATCCAGAAAAGATTGATCAAGATTTTATTGAATTTGATTCTGTTATCAACATTAGACCATTTCAGCAAAATCGCAGTCGTGGAGTGGATAATCCTGAGATTAAAGAAAAAATTCTAAAAATAGTAAATAAATTAGTTCAAAAATGAATTTTCAACATAAAGAACTCAGCCAGGGTAGATGGGAAAAACTTTCTTTTTTTGAGCAAATGGCAAATATTGGCAGTGAAGTAGAAAGAGCCATTAATTGGAAAAATAAAGAAAATAAAAAATATAGCGAACTTGCCTTTGAAAGAGCATTAGAACTAATGAATTTAACCATAACAGATAAAAAAAACTACAGACATTTGCGAGAATTAACGAGAGTACAAGAAAACTTTATTGATTATTTTGCTTGTGGCAATAATTATTCTTCCTCAGAAGAAAACTGGAAAAAATATTTTTATTCTTTTGCTTTTGCTTCCAAAATAAATGCTTAATTTTAATAAGCATTATATAATCAAAAAAATAACAAAAATCGTCTTTTTATTCAGACGGTTTTTTGATAAAATAAATTAATATGTCAACTCTTTCAAATTTGAAAAAAGAACTAAAAACTAAAGCAAATTCTAAAAAAGCAAAAATTCTACAGAGATTTTTCAAAACAGGACCTGGAGAATATGGCGAAGGAGATGTTTTTTTAGGTATTGTTGTCCCAGATATAAGAAAGTTAGTTAAAAAATATAGTAATCTAAAGATGAAAGAAGTAATAAGATTATTGCATTCTAAGATTCATGAAGAACGCTTAATAGCCCTTTTAATTATGATAGATAAATTTCAAGTAGAAGGAGATAAAAAAAAGATTTACAATCTTTATTTAAAAAACACTAAATATATTAACAATTGGGACTTAGTAGATTTGTCCGCTTACAAAATAGTGGGGGATTATCTTATAAACAAACCGAAGTTAATTTTATATAAATTGGCCAAATCAAAAAGCATCTGGGAAAGAAGAATAAGTATTATAGCCACTTTTAATTTTATAAAGAATAATGAATTTAAAGAAACATTAAAAATAGCTAAAATATTATTGAATGATGAACATGATTTAATTCATAAAGCAGTGGGGTGGATGTTAAGAGAAGTTGGCAAGAGAGATCTAAAAATAGAAGAAAGTTTTCTTAGGAAGTATTGTAAAAAAATGCCCAGAATTATGCTTCGATATTCTATTGAAAAATTTCCAGAAAAAAAGAGAAAACAATATTTGTTAACTTATAGTTCTCTGGTATAATAAAACAATTAACAATTAATATTTATGAAAATTTTAATTAGCTCTTTAACCTATCCTTTGCGAAATGGCGTAACTGTTTCCATAGATGCGACTGTCGATGGACTCCTGGCTAAGGGAGATAAAGTTCTTGTTGTAGCTCCAAAATATAAAAAAATTAAACATAGACCTGAACATCGTCCTGTGCCTTCTTCAACTGTAGTTAAGGCTCTGGGATCTTTAATAGGGAAGGAAGAAAAAACATTTGGGATTACGGCTCGTTATCATATAGATAAAATTATAAAAGAATTTAATCCAGATATTTTTTGGATGCATACTTTAAGTTTTGTGCCCAATGCTTTTGAATTGACAATACTTAAATCAAATAAGCCCAAAGTGCTTACATACCACACTTTAGTTGAAGAATATGGAAGAATGTATGCAGGTAAAATTGGAGCTGCTTTAATGCGTAAACGCTCTAAATCAGTTTGCAATAAAATGGATGTAGTTATTACCCCCAGTAGTGTGATAAAAGAGAAATTACGCAAATATGGAGTAACAAAACCAATATATCCAATTCCAACTGGGATAGATATTGTTAAAAAGTATTTTACAAAACAAGAATTATATAAGAAATTTAATATTCCTTTAGGTTCAAAGATTTTACTTTATGTAGGGAGAATATGTAAGGAAAAGAACTTGGAATCACTTTTAAAGGTAATGAAAAGAATTAAGAAAAAAGACGATAATATATTCCTATTAATTGTTGGACCGGGTGATGTTGAAAAATTTAAAGATATGACTAAAGAAATGAATATTGCAGATAGAGTTATTTTTACCGGACCTCTTCCAGCAGAAGAAACACATAAAATATACGGTGGAGCAGATGTTTTTACTTTTCCCTCAACATCAGAAACTCAAGGACTCGTTATAGGGGAAGCAATGATGGCGGGAACACCAGTTGTGGCCTTTGGATGTCAAATCCAACCAGAAATATATCCTAAAAACTTGGCCCTTGTAGTTAATAATCAATTAGAATTTTCAAATGCAGTTTTGAATATTCTTAAGAATGACAAAAAAAGAGAAAAAATGACCAAGGATGCCAAGAAGTTTGTTTTAGATAATTTTTCCAGAGAAGCCATGACTAGAAAACAAAGAGAATTGTTTGCAAAAGTCCATGAAGGCCTTGACTTTTAACTAGAATTTAATATAATAAAAGCAGAATAAAGAATAATCTTTCAGATTATTTTTTATTTTAATTTTGATATTTAAAAACAAAAAAAGGAGCAGTAAGTTATATGAAAAGAATAATGCAGTTTTTCAGAGCAGTAAGGTTAGTTTCCAAATATGGAGAAAAACGAATACTTAAGGATACTTTAACTGGATGTTATGCTAGGCTATTATTAGAGGAAATAGCAGAAAGAGAGATTAATATGGCCGAAAGATACAAACATAAACTTTGTCTTATTATTGCTGATGTTGACGGATTAAAAAAAATCAATGATGAAAACGGACATCTAGCAGGAGATAATGCCCTGAAAAAGATAGCTCAAGTATTAAAAGAAGTAGCCCGAAAAACTGATTTAATTTTTCGATGGGGAGGCGATGAATTTATTGTTATCATGTCGAATACAGATAAGCTTGGGTCACAACGCTTTATAAGAGAAGCATCAAAAGAATTAGATAAATTTTCTCTAAACATTAGCATGGGATATGTTTTTTGGGAAAAGGGTCTAAATTTAGATGATTTAATCTATACAGCTGATCTTAAACTTTTAGAAAAAAAGAAAATAAAAAAAGCTCAAATTTAATAATTTGAGCTTTTTCTTTTAAAGAGTTGAAAATATATCTAATAAGAATTAAAATAAAAGTATAATGATTGACTTTGAAAAATTAATTCAAGAGGCAACCTTAACATTGCCCAAAGAGATTCAAAAAAAAATGGAAAATGTTGCTATTTGTGTTGCTCAAAATCCATCTAATCTCGAACTTAGAAAAGCAGGTACTAGGATTAATGACACTCTTTTAGGTCTTTATCAAGGATTTCCCAAAACAGTTTGGGGCAGAAATAATATTTCAGGCAGATTGCCAGATAAGATTACGATTTTTCAAGATTCAATTATAAAATTATCTAAAACAGAACAAGACATTAAAGAGTTGGTCAAAATTGTTGTTTGGCATGAGATAGCTCATCATTTTGGGTTTAATGAAAAACAAGTAAGAACTCTTGAATTAAAATGGAGAAAAGATAAAAATAAATAAAGACATAAAAGAAAGTAAAGACCTTATACTCCTTTACTTTTTTGAAAGAATCTGGTATAATATAGTATATTAAAAATAGAATAAGGAAAAATACAAAAGGAGGTTCTGAGAATGAAGCAAAGAAAAACGAGACACACTAAAGAATTTGAGTTCTGTATTGAAGGACCAGCCAAGCTTAACAATGACAAAGAGTACATATCGGAAAAAGTGATAGCATACTCTGAACGGCAAGCATTTTGGAAATTAGCCAGAAGACTTGAGAAACAAAGGAATCAAACCGTATATCTAGGAAATTGTAAAACTTATATCATAAAAGTTTTCTTTCCAGACAAAGCAACTAGGATATTTGAAACAAAAAATAGAAAGAGAGAACAACTTGTATTTCATTTTTTCTAAACAAACAAAAAGCTTCTTAATCCTTTATTGTGTTAAGGAGCTTTTCATTTGTAAAAATTATCAATTTATAGTTTGATAAGCCTCTCAAAAAAGCATAAAATATAGAAACAAAGCTTTAAAGTATGAAAATCATATCTTGGAATGTTAATGGGATTAGGGCTGCAACTAAAAAGGGATTTTTAGAATGGTTTCAAAAAACTAAGGCTGACATTGTTTGCTTACAAGAAGTAAGAGCTGATCTAAGCCAAGTGCCTGCTGATTTAGTTAAACCAAATGGTTATTATGTTTATTTTAATACGGCTCGTAAAAAAGGTTATTCTGGGGTAGCTGTTTATACAAAGGAAAAACCCTTAAAAGTGGAATATAAATTAGGGATGGAAAGATTTGATCAAGAAGGACGAATTCTTAATTTAGAATACCAGAATTTTACTTTAATTAATATTTATCTGCCTAATGGGGGACGACAAAAAGAAAATTTAACTTATAAATTAAAAGCCTATCAATATCTTCTAAATTATTTAAAAGAAAATAAGAACAAATGTATTATTCTAACTGGAGATTTTAACATTGCCCATCAAGAGATTGATTTAGCTCGGCCGAAACAAAATTACCATAATACTATGTTTACTGTTGAAGAGAGAAAGCAAATAGATAAAATAATTAGGATGAATTTGGTTGATACTTTCCGTGTATTTAATAAAAAGGGTGAAAATTATACTTGGTGGACGAATTTTGCTAATGCTCGCAATAGAAATTTAGGTTGGAGAATAGATTATGTTTTTATTTCCCAGAAATTAATCCCCAATCTTAAAAAAGCTTTTATTCTACCAGAGGTGAAAGGTTCTGACCATTGTCCAGTAGGAATTGAAATTTAAATCAAAACTTATGATTACTGATCATAAAAAATATTGGTCAAACAAAGTAACCAGAGAAAGTAATGCCCTTGATTTAGAACAAGGAATATTCAAATTTAAAGACCCCAAACGAATTGCCTCTTCTCTTAAATATTCTGCTGAAGCAAGTATTCGACGAAAAGGCACATCGTTCCAGTCAGCAATGTCTATGCTTAATTTTTATATCAACCGAGCAGGGAAGAATTTATCAACAGAACAGAAAGAAATCTTAGAACAGGCTAAGGAAGAATTAAGAATAATTTTTGCTAAAAAATATTGACTTTTTAGTATAAATATTATATAGTATGAATGGTTTAAATAAGGTTTATTTAGATTTAGTATTTTAAAAATTTAAGGAGGTTATGAAATGAATAAAAGAAAAAGGAAACAATTAGTAGTTTTTTTTAATAAAAAAATAGAAGAATGGGCAAAAGAAGAAGAAGGAGAACATTGGTACTTAGAAATGAAACTGGTAAATTTAATGTCTGAACGAGCATTATTCGGAAGTAACATCTTTTGGGAAAGAGTTGTAAGTCGCGTCTTGATTAAGGCAGAAGAAATAAATGTTTCTCCAAGAGAAATTATCGAAAATCTTTTCCGTCAAAAAAATTCTGATGCCCTAATATCGGAATTTCAAATTCCTAATAAATTTCTTAAGGAATAAAAAAATGGAGGACACATAGAATGAGTAAGAAATTGTATAGAATGAGTAAAAAAAGTAGACAGTTAAAAGCTCTCTTTCACCGAAGATTAGATAAATGGGAGATTGGAGAACGTCGATCTTTAGTAGCGAAATTGCTAGAATGGGGATCTGCAGCAGTATCGTTAGGGAAAATTACTCTCTGGCAAATGATTGAAGAACAATTTCAGTTTAAAGCAGAAAAAATGAATATTTCTTCAAAGAAAATTATTGAATATCTTTTTGATCAAAAAGACTCCGGAACCTGGATGCTCAAGTTTCAGTAAGCCCCAAAAACGAGAAAGGGAGGCCAAAGAAGATGTATGTAGAATTAACCGAAACAGCGGCAGGGTTTTTAGTTAAAGATGTAGGAGAAAAAGCTACCCGCTACCTTGTTATCACAATGCCTAAGATGTTATTAGAAGATAACTTATTTAAAGACAAAAATTACGGCACATATTGTTGTAATGCTTCAACCGATCATCGAGCTTCTTTAGAAGAAGCCGAGAAAACGTTTAAAGAATTGAGAAAATCTTTAAGCAAGGACTATGAAGTAATAATGGTTGATGCCGTATTAACTAGAAGAAAATAGAAAATATTTATTAAAAAGGGTTATGGTTTTATATCGTAACCCTTTTGTATTGTTTACTTTTTCTGTTTTCATCTTTTAATAAATCGCTTTTCAGGCGATTTTTTGGTAAAATAGATAATTATGGAACCATTAGCTTCAAAAATAAGACCGAAAACTTTAAAAGGATTTGTAGGACAAGAACATTTAGTGGGAGAAAACAAACCTTTAAATATTGCTATAAAACAAAAGCATTTATTTTCTTTTATTCTTTGGGGGCCTCCAGGCACAGGAAAAACCACTTTGGCTAAAATATACGCTAACAGTTTAGACGCTCGTCTTTATGAATTATCTGCTGTTTCAGCAGGCAAGGCAGATATTAGAAAAATAATAGCTGAAGACACAGGGGAACAACCTAAAATCTTATTCTTGGATGAAATTCATCGTTTTAATAAAGCTCAACAAGATTTTTTACTTCCCATTGTAGAAAGAGGCGAAATAACTCTTATTGGAGCCACTACAGAAAACCCAAGTTTTGAAATAATTTCACCTCTGCTTTCCAGATGTCGGGTTTTTGTTTTGAATGAACTTTCCAAAAAAGAAATGCTGGCTATTATTAAGCGAACTGGATTTAAACTAGATAAAAAAGCAAAGGATTGGCTTATAGCTATGGCCAATGGAGATGCCAGGCAAACTATTGCTATGCTGGAGAATACATCTGAACTTTATAATCAGATTACAGTCGAAACGTTAAAAGATACTCTCCAATCAAAATTTCTAAGATACGACAAAAAGGGAGAAGAACATTATAATACTATTTCTGCTTTTATTAAAAGCATGAGGGCTTCTCAACCAGATGCGGCTTTGTATTATATGGCTAGGATGATTGATTCGGGAGAGGATCCTAAATTTATCGCCCGCAGAATGGTTATTTTTGCGTCCGAAGACATTGGAATGGCTCAACCAACTGCTTTAGTAGTGGCCAATGATGTATTTAGAGCCGTAGAAACAATTGGATTACCAGAATGTGCTATCAACTTAGCCCATGGAGTGGTTTATTTATGCCAAAGCAAAAAAGACAGAAGTGCTTATAATGCTTATATGAGTGCGATGGAAGATGTAAAAAAATATGGAAATTTAAAAATTCCTTTATTGCTACGCAATGCTCCAACAAAACTTATGAAAAAATTGGATTATGGAAAAGGATATCAGAAATATACTAAACAAGACTTATTGCCAGAGGAACTAAAAGGGAAAAAATATTTGATTAATTGAAATAAAAAATATGATCGAAAACATTATAGTTTCAAATCCAACAAAATTAGAAAATTTAAAAAAATCAATTTCTGAAGATGGAATTGAGAATTTTCATGTTTTAACTGATTTTGATAGAACTTTAACAACTTCATCCGTTAACGGAAAAAAAATTCCTTCTCTCATATCAATTTTACGTGATGGAAATTATTTAACACCTGATTATGCTGAAAAAGCGAATCAACTTTATGATAAATATTATCCTATTGAAGTCAATCCAAACATTTCAATGGCAGAAAAGAAAAAAGCAATGAATGAATGGTGGACAACCCATTTTGATTTATTAATAAAATCTGGCTTAGATAAGAAAGACATAGAAGATGTTGTTAAATCTAAAAAAATCAAATTTAGAGATGGATTCTCAGATTTTATTAATATCTTGAAAAAAAATAATATTCCCTTAGTCATAATGTCTTCATGTGGCCTAGGTGGTAATGCGATTTCAATGTGTTTGAAACAGGAAGGAAAATTATATAATAATATACATATTATCTCCAATTTATGTAAATGGGATGAAAACGGTAATGCCGTCAGTTTCAAAAAACCAATTATCCATATAATGAATAAAGATGAAACCGTCATTCAGAAGTTTCCAGTCTTTGAAATAATAAAGAATAGAAAAAATGTTTTGCTTTTAGGTGATAGCCTAGGAGACGTTGGAATGGTTCAAGGATTTGATTATAATAATTTGATAAAAATAGGATTTCTTGATGAAAACGTAGAGGAAAACTTAGAAAGCTTTAAGGCAAATTATGATGTTTTAATTCTAAATGATTCTTCAATGGATTATATAAATAAACTATTAAGAGAAGTTATTAAATAAATTGACCCAGAATTAAAAATATTGTATTCTTAAATAATGTCTACTACAAAACATTCTATTAATAATCTGATACTCTTTGCTATTCACTCTCTTTCTAAGAGTAGTAAAAAATGTACTTTTCAAGAGTTGATTAAAGAATGTTTCTCTTTATTCCCTAAGGAATTTTGCTTTTCGAAATATCCTAAATGGCCTGATGCTAGAAAATTAGATCGTTCTTTAAGAACATTAAGAGAAAAGAAAATGATTTCTGGAAATCTCCAGACTTTTTTTGGATTAACATCTTCTGGTAAAAAAATAGCTGAAGAAGTTACTAGAACTTTTTGTCAAAAGAAACTTTTATAATTAAAATAACAAAAATATGAATAAAACTTTAATAACTTATTTAATTATTGCTTGTATAATTGTCCCTATCTTTTTTATTCTTATTTCAAGGGATAAACAAGAAGACGAAACATTTGAACTCACTTATATTGATCAAAGCATAGAAGAAGAAAATAATAATACCCAAAGTATGGAAGATCAAGAATTAAAAATAGAAGTTTTACAGGAGGGGACAGGGGAAGAAGCTAAAAATGGAGACAATGTATCTGTCCATTATGTCGGCACGCTTCAAGACGGAACAAAGTTTGACTCCAGCATAGATAGAGGAACTCCTTTTAGTTTCGATCTGGGGGCTGGTAAAGTTATAAAAGGATGGGACTTAGGAGTATTAGGAATGAAAATAGGGGAAAAGAGAAAATTAACAATTCCTTCAGACCTGGCTTATGGAGATGATGGAATACCAAATGTAATTCCTCCAAAAGCAACTCTTATATTTGAGGTAGAACTTTTAGATATTAATAAATAAAAAATTTATTAAAACTATTTAAGATAATGAGTGATAAAAACATAAAAGACAAAAGAATCCCTAAAATTGGTTTGGCGTTAGGAAGCGGAAGCACTAGGGGATATGCTCATATTGGAGTAATAAAAGTTTTAGAAAAAAATAAAATACCCATTGATTTTATTGCTGGTTCTAGTGTGGGAGCTATGATTGGTTGTGTTTATGCATTTTATAAAGATAGTCAGAAATTAGAAAAAATCATTTTATCTCCTTCTTGGCGTCAAGTTATTTCTTTTATTGATCCTTCTCTCAAAGGAGGATTGATTGATGGTAATAAAATAAGAAAATTTATTAATGATAGTATAAAAAAATCTACTTTCAATAAATTAAAGATACCATTTAAAGTGGTGGCCACTGACTTTAAAACAGCTGAACCAATTGAGATATCAAAAGGAAATGTTGCTTCTGCTGTCCAAGCCAGCATATCAGTCCCTTTATTTTTTAAACCCGTATTATTAGAAGATATGATGCTTTGGGATGGAGGATTATCTGAATCTGTACCTGTGGAAACAGTAAGAAAAATGGGAGCAGATATCGTTATTGCTGTAAATCTAGATAATAAAAGCCGTTTTAGTGATGAAAAAAATATAGGAAATAATCCTTATTTGGTAGCCCTAAGAACTATCAAATATTTCCAATATCATCTAGCAAAAAATTGTGTAAAATCAGCTGATATTGTCATAAATCCTTTAATTAAAGATTCTTCTTTACTGGGCTGGAGAAAAGTTTTAAAGGGTGAGGGTGAAACGGGCATCTTAGAAGGACAAAAAGCAACTAAACTTGTCTTACCAATGATAAAAAAAATAATTGAAAATGAAACCTATTAAAATTCTTCCTACAATTACAACAATTAGCAAAGGACTCTGGTGTAACAAAATAGAAGAAGTAAAAAAACTCAAATTAAAAGAGGTTTTTCTTTTTTTAACTGCCTTAGATAAAAAAGAAAGAAAACAGCTTTATAAATTATTAGAAGAAACAGAAGTTGAAAAAATTCCTTTTGTTCATATCAGATCAGATATGGAAGTATCAGAGTTGGATTATTTAATAGAAAACTATCAAACAGAAGTTTTTAATATTCATACGGAAAAACAATATCCTCTTATATATGATTATGGTAAATATAAAAATATAATTTATATTGAGAATACTGTCGCTTTCCCATTGGACGAAAAAGAAATAAAAGATTTTGCTGGAATTTGTTTAGATATATCACATTTAGAAAATGTTAGATTACTAGATATTAAATCATATAAACATAATATCAAAATCTTAGATAAATATCCTATTGGATGTAATCATATTTCAGCAATTAGAAAAGAACCTTTTTTTGAAAAAAGTAAAATTAAGTATAATTGTCATTATCTACAAGATTTATCGGAATTAGATTATTTAAAAAAATATCCTGCAAATTATTTTTCAGATTTTATGGCCATTGAGCTTGAAAATAGTATCGAAGAACAATTAGAAGCAAAAAATTATATTATTGATTTGTTAAAAAATAAATAATTAGAATAAATTTTATTGTTTATCTTATATAGAAATAAATCGCTTTTGAGGCGATTTTTTGGTAGAATAAAAATAGATTACATACAAATATATGTCCTATATATTCCCTAAAAAAATGTTTCCCAGCACGTTGAATAAATATCTTCAATGTCCTTTCCAATTTAAATGCCATAATGACCAAGAAGTAAAAGCTAAATTTGTGGAAACTCCAGAAAACTTTATCGGAAATGTAGCTCATATTATGCTTAAAGATTTCTTTGATATCTCCAATGTCCCAATAAATGAAAGAAAAAAACAAGATATAGGTCAAATGGTAAGATATTCTTGGGCTAGAGTCCCTCAAAATAGCTTTACTAAAAGTTATTGGACTGCTGAGCAAAGAAGCAAATTGTTTAAATCAATAGAACAAGAAAAAGCATTTGGATTAAAAACTATTGCCCTGCTTAGTAATTATATTTCCAGTGCTGATCTTTCAGTTATACCTTTATCATTAGAAGATTGGATGGAATCTCATATAGGAAAATTTTTGATAGCTGGGAAAATAGATAGGATAGACCAAGGTTCTAAATCTTCTATCTCGGTATGGGATTATAAGACTGGGAAATTACCTTTTTTCAGTACCATAGAGGAAATAATTGAAAATGATGTTCAGCTTCCTATTTATGCAATTATTGCTTCCAGGCTTAACCCTTTTGCTAAAAAAGTAAAAGCGGGATTAATTTATATTAAGTATTCAAAAGTTTATGAAATAGAATGGACAAAAATACAGTTAAAAAAAATTGAAGAAAGAATCATTAGCATTATAAAAAAAGCTGAAAATGATAAAGAACTT
>Ga0265594_1000557_pt1 | contig 30643 bp, 29 predicted proteins | sample saktaG_11_FD_190147 | JGI IMG/M metagenome (GOLD analysis project Ga0265594, IMG submission 190147) | Saline water microbial communities from Sakinaw Lake, British Columbia, Canada - sak_2011_5_24_80m | ecosystem: Environmental > Aquatic > Non-marine Saline and Alkaline > Saline ... | reverse complement strand
TAAAGTGTCCTAAATGTGGTGGCCAAGCCAAAAGAGAAACAGACACTATGCCTAATTGGGCTGGTTCTAATTGGTATTTTATGCGTTATATTGATCCTAAAAATGACAAAGCTTTAGTTGATAAAAAGAAATTAAAATATTGGATGCCAGTTGATTGGTATAATGGCGGCATGGAGCATACAACCCTACATCTTTTGTATTCTCGCTTTATTTACAAGTTCCTTTATGACATTGGAATCTCTCCAAGCTCTGAGCCGTATCAAAAAAGAACTTCCCATGGTATGGTTTTGGCTGAGGATGGCCGCAAAATGTCAAAATCTTTTGATAATGTAATTAATCCTGATGAGATTATTAAAACTTATGGAGCTGATACTTTGCGGATTTACGAAATGTTTATGGGGCCTTTTGATCAAGCCATTGCCTGGAGTTCTCGGGGTGTTAAAGGGGTTTCCCGATTTTTAGAAAGATTTTGGAGATTAATTTTGGAATGTAAACAAAATGAAAAAAGCAGTTCAGAAATTATTAGAGCCGTTCATCAACTTAATAAGAAAATTGATCAGGACTTAGAAAAAATGAAATTTAATACTTCAATAGCTGCTTTTATGGAATTTGTTAATTTTGCTTCTCTGAACAAAGAAAAACTTGGTAAAGATGTTATTGAAAGAGCTTTGAAAATGTTAGCTCCTTTTGCTCCTCATATAACTGAAGAGTTGTGGCATGAATTAGGGTTTAAGGATTCAGTCCACAAACAAGCTTGGCCTAAACATGATTCTAAAATAGTCCAGGAAAAAATAGTTACTCTAGTAATTCAAATTAATGGAAGAGTGCGAGATAAAATAGAAGTTGAAATTAACCTTTCTGAAAAAAAAGCTAAAGAAATTGTTTTATCCCGAGAAAAAATCAAAAAATGGATAAAGGATAAAGAAATCAAAAAGACAATCTTTGTCCCAAATCAATTAATTAATTTTGTAATTTAATTATGTGCGGCATAGTTGGCTATATTGGTAAAAACAATAATATTGAGTTAGGCCTTAATGCTCTGAAGAGATTAGAATACAGAGGATATGATTCAGCCGGTGTAGCTTGGTTGAACAAAGATAAAAATGAAATTTTCTGTTGTAAAAAAGTAGGCAGAATTAAGGTTTTAGAGGAAGAAATAACTAATTGCTCTTTTTCAAAAACAGGCAATCCGTTTATTCTACACACAAGATGGGCTTCTCATGGCGGAATTACTGATGCTAATGCCCACCCTCATTGGGATTGTAATAAAAACATTTTCTTGGTTCACAATGGAATTATTGAGAATTATAAAGTTTTGAAAAAAAGATTATTAGAAGAGGGACATCAGTTTTCTTCTGAGACTGATACAGAAGTTTTAGTTCATTTAATTGAGAAATTCTTTAAAGGTAATTTAGAAGAGGCCGTGATAAAGGCTTTGAAATTAGTAAGGGGAACTTATGCCTTGGCTATAATTGCTAAACAAGATCCAGGAAAGCTTATTGCGGCCAGAAATTCTTCTCCACTTTTAATTGGAGTGGGCGATGGAGAGAATATGTTGGCTTCTGATGCTTCAGCTGTAATTAGTAGAACCAAAAAAGTAGTTTATCTTGATGACGACGAAGTGGCTGTTTTAACTCCTGACAGTTTTTCCATTTTTGACTTAAATAATATTAAAAAGGAAAAAGTAATTAATGAGATTGATTGGGATTTAGAAGAGGCTCAAAAAGGAGGTTATAAGCACTTTATGCTAAAAGAAATAATGGAAGAGCCGGAAGCAATAGAAAATGCAATTAGAGGAAGGTTAATGCCTGAAGAAGGTTCGGTAAAATTGGGTGGTTTGGATAGCGTTCAAGAACAATTAAGAAATGTTAAAAACTTGATTTTAACTGCTTGTGGTACAGCTAGTTTTGCAGCTCGGGTGGGCGAGTATATGTTAGAGGAATACGCTGGAATTTCTTGTGAAATTGATATTGGTTCAGAATTCCGCTATCGAAAACCGGTTTTAGACAAAAACACAGCTGCTGTCTTTGTTTCTCAGTCTGGAGAAACTGCTGATACATTGGCTTGTTTAAGAGAAGTTAAGAAAAAGGGTATTTTAACCTTAGGAATTACCAATGTGGTTGGTTCTTCTCAAGCAAGGGAAACTGTAGCTGGTGTGTATACTAGATCAGGACCAGAAATTGCAGTTGCTTCCAGTAAGGCTTTTCTCGGACAATTATCCACCTTAGTTCTTTTTACTGTTTATTTTGGTAGACAAAGACAAATGAGCTTAGTTATGGGAAAAAGAATTGTTTCTGAATTAGCTAAATTGCCTAATCTGGCAAAAGAAACTCTCAAAATAGCTCCTGAAATTGAAAAATTAGCAGAAAAGTATAAAAATTTTAAAAACTTTTTCTTTATTGGTCGGAAATACAATGCCCCAATTGCTTTAGAAGGAGCTTTAAAATTAAAAGAAATTTCCTATATTCATGCTGAAGGAATAGCTGGCGGAGAATTAAAACATGGCTCTTTGGCTTTAATTGACGAAAACTTTCCAACAATTGCAATTTGTCCTTCAGATTCTGTTTATGAAAAAATGATGTCTAATATTCAAGAAATCAAAGCCAGGAAAGGACTTGTCATTGCTATTGCCACACAAGGTGACGAAGAGATTAAAAAAATAGTTGATGATGTAATTTATGTTCCCAAAACCCTGGAAATGCTTACACCAATATTAACAACTATTCCTTTACATCTTTTTGCGTATTATGTGGCTAACTTATTGGGTCGTGATATTGATAAGCCCAAGAATTTGGCTAAATCAGTTACAATAGAGTAAAATATAAAATATGGAAGAAATTTTATCAGGAAAAACTGGCGAAAAAATTATTCTTTTAGGAAACAATGCTATTGTTCGGGGCGCCTTAGAATCAGGCGTTCAATTTGTGTCCACTTATCCTGGAACCCCAGCTTCAGAGGTGGGTAATACTTTTTTTAGAATTGCCCAAGAAGCCGGTGTTTATTTTGAATATTCAACTAATGAAAAAGTGGCTTTGGAGGCGGGAGCAGGAGCTTCCTTTTCTGGTTTGAAAACTTTAGTAGCAATGAAGAACTTTGGTTTAAATGTGGCTTCAGACTTTTTAATGCCTTTATGTTATTCAGGTATTAAAGGAGAAATGGTTATTTTGGTAGCTGATGACCCTAGTTGCTGGAGTTCAGCTCAGTCAGAAGAAAATACCAGGGGTTTTGCTAATTTAGCCCATATACCAATTTTAGAGCCATCTGATCCTCAAGAGTGTAAAGACTTTACTAAATTAGGTTTTGAGCTTTCTAAAAAGTTTAAAATACCTGTTATGATTCGGGAAACAACCAGAGTGGCTTTACAAGCAGCTCCAGTTAGATTGGAGAAAATTGTTAAAGCAAAAGGAAAAGCAAAATTTGTTAAAGACCCTCATCAGTTTTCAACAATGCCCCCTCGGGTTTTAGAAATGAAGAGTGAGCTTTTGGAAAAGATTGAGAAAATGAGAAAAATCTCAGAAAAATCTCCTCTTAACCAAATTAAGGGAGGCTCAAAGTCCGCAAAAATGGGGATTATTACTTCAGGGATTTCTTATTTATATGTTACTGAGGCTTTGAAAGAATTGAATCTTAAAATGCCTGTTTTTAAATTAGGATTTTTTAATCCTTTGCCAGAAAAGAAAATTCAAAAATTTATCAAAAAACTTAAAAAAGTTTTAATAGTAGAGGAGTTAGAGCCTTATTTAGAAAAAGAAATAGAAAGGTTATCTAAGAATATAAATCCAAAACTTCAGATTTGGGGTAAAAATGTTTTACCCGTGACTGGAGAATTAAAACCAGAATATGTAGTTTCAGCTCTTACTAAATTTGCAAACACAAAATCAAAGTTCAATTTTAAATCTCATCTTAGAAAATTTAAAAAGTTAGAAATAGAAAAACGTTTTCCTCAGCTTTGTCCTGGTTGTCCTTATTGGTTGATATTTTCTACTGTTAAAAAATTAGCTCCAAAGGGAACAATTTTTGGTGGAGAAATTGGTTGTTATATGTTAGCTGCTTATCCTCCGCATAAAATGCAGGATTATTTGTTTTGCATGGGTTCGTCAACCGGAATTGCTCACGGGATTAAAAAAGCGACCAATCAAAAAGTAATTGCTTTTGTGGGCGATTCGTCATTTTTTCATGCTGGGATTCCTGCTTTAATCAATACAATCTCCAATAAATCAAACCCTTTAATTATTATTATGAACAACAGAACCACAGCCATGACCGGTCAGCAACCTCATCCCGGTTCTCCTGCAAAAGGCGAAGGCATTAAAATTGAAGATATTGTTCGTGCCTTAGGAGTAAAATATGTAAAAACAATTGATCCAATAAATGTAAAAGAGTTTGAACAAACTATTAAAGAGTTTTTAGAAAAAGAAGAAGTTTCAGTAATTATTGCTCGAAGAGCATGTATTCGTTTATGAAAAAGAAAAATTTTAATATCATTATCACTGGAGTAGGAGGTCAGGGCTTAATAACCATAACCAAAATTTTGGCCAAAGCAGCTTTGATTGATGGTTTTGATGTTAAAACCTCTGAGCTTCATGGTTTATCGCAAAGAGGAGGTTCGGTAGAAACAGCTATTCGTTTTGGTTCTAAGGTGGATTCGCCTCTAATAAGACAGGGTGGGGCTGATTTAATTATTTCTCTTGAACTTCAAGAAGCCTTAAGAGCTTGTTACTATGCTTCCAAAGATTCTAAAACCATGTTTTTGATTAATGACTTTGTAAAGCCCATTCCAGGTATAAAAAAACCAGACAAGAATCAGGTTTTAAAACAACTTAAAGGATTTTCAAACAAAATAGCGTTAGTTCCAGCTACTAATATTTGTAGAAAAGAGCTTAACAAAGAAGTGCTGGCTGGTATTTATTTAATAAGTTTAGCAGTGCTTAAAGGTTTAATTCCCTTAAAAGCATTTTCTGTTTTAAAAGCTGCAAAAAAAATAGTTCCAGATAAATATTTGGAACTTAATTTACAAACCTTTCAATTAGCTCAAAGTTATACTCTTTCTATTTGAGCTCCTAATTTTCTTAATTTTTGATCAATATTTTCGTAACCTCTTTCAATTTGAGAAATATCTGCAATTAAGGTTTTACCCTCAGCTATTAAGCCGGCTATTATTAAAGTTGCTCCAGCCCTGATGTCTGGGGCTTTTATTCTGCTAGCAATTAACTTAGTTTTTCCAAAGATTAAAGCTCGATGAGGATCAGTAATTTCAATATCAGCTCCCATTTTTCTTAATTCATATAAATGATTGAATCTATTTTCATATAAAGGTTCATGAATCAGGCTTTTCCCCTGGGCTTGAGTAAGCAAGACTGAGGTTTGGGGTTGAAGGTCGGTTGGAAAGCCGGGATATGGTAAGGCCTGAATTTTAGTTGGTTTAAATTCTTGAGTTTGAAAAACATGAATTTCATCTCCCTGAACTTTAAAATTTACTCCAATATCTCTCATTTTTTCTAAAAACAAAGATAAATGATTAGGATTTACTTTTTTGATTTTTCCCTGTCCACCAGTAACAGCTAAAGCAATCATAAAAGTGCCTGCCTCTAAGAGATCGGAGCAGATAGAAAATTCTGTTCCAGAGAGTTTTGGTTTACCAATTATTTCAATTGTGTGGGTTCCAGCTCCTTTTATCTCAACCCCCATTTTTCTCAGAAGATTACCAAGATCTTGAACCTGTGGTTCAGCAGCTGCAATTTCAATAATTGTTTTACCATTAGCTAATGCTGCCAGCATCATTATATTTTCGGTGGCAGTAACAGAAAATTCTTTTAAAACAACTCTTGTTCCCTGTGTTTTTTCTGGTGCTTCAAGACTATAAAAACCATCTTCTCTTTTTATTTTTATCCCTAATTTTTTAAAAGCTTCAATATGTGTTGTGATTGGTCTTAGTCCAATTTTGTCTCCTCCGGGACTAGGAACTTTTATTTTTTTGAATCTTGCTAAAAGAGGACCCATTAATAAAACAGAAACCCTCATTTTCTCAAACAAATCTGCTGGAATTTTTTGAGGATGAATATTGGCTGGATTAATTTTAATTTTGTTTTTATCCAACCACTCAATTTCAGCCCCCATTTTTTTAAGGATTTCAATTTGATTTAAAACATCAGAAACCAAAGGAAGATTATCTATAACAGATGGTTGTTCTGAAAGCAAAACACCAGCTAAAATAGCCCCAGCCGAATTTTTATAGCCAGATACAGTTATTTCTCCAGAAAGTGGTTTGCCCCCTGTAATTAAAAATTTGTCTGCCATTTATTTTGACTTTAAGATAATTTTATTTTACTTTAAAGTAAGAAAATGTCAAAAATATGATTGAAAAAGTAGTTATTGCTGCGGCAGGTAGAGGCACTCGGATGCTTCATCTAACCAAAAATAAATCAAAACATCTTATTAAGGTTCTCAAAAAACCATTTTTAGTTTATTTTTTAGACAATATTTTAGAAGCGGGTTACAAAGAATTGATTTTAATAGTTGGCTATAAAAAAGAAAAAATGGAGGAATTTTTAAAAGAATACAAATACGGCGCTAAAATCAGAGTTGTCAATCAATTTGAAATTTTAGGAGAGAAAGAATATGGAACTGCCTGTGCCCTAAAGTGCGTTAAAGATATTATTGGAAAAGATAATTTTTTAATGGTTTACGGTGATAATCTTTATTCGGTAAAGGATCTTAAGGCCTTTAATATCAAAGACAAATATAATTATGTAGCTGGTTTTTATCATCAGAAACCGGAAAAATACGGAGTTTTAAAGGTAGAAAATGATTTTTTAAAAGAAATTGTCGAAAAACCCAAAAAATACATTGGCAACTTGATTAATACTGGCTTATATAAATTTACTTCCGAGGTCTTTGAAAAAATTTCTCAAATTTCACTCTCTCCAAGGGGGGAATACGAATTAACCGATGTAATTAATCTTTTAGCTAAGGAGAAAAAAGTAAAAGTAAAAAAGATTGAAGATTATTGGTTGGATTTTGGTGATCCAGCAGATATTATGAGGCTTTCCCAATTCTTAAAAAGATGATAAAAAGTAAGAATGTAAAATGAGAAAAATTAGTATTATTGATAGTTTAGAAGAATCAATAAAAGTAATTAAAGAGGGTGGAGTGATTGTTTTTCCAACTGACACTGTTTATGGATTAGTTTGTGATACTACTAGTCAAAAAGCAATTCAAAAACTTTTTCAGATTAAAAAAAGAGACCTTAGAAAACCAATTCCTGTTTTTGTAAAAAATATTGAAATGGCTAAACAAATAGCAACTATTAGTGAAAAACAAGAGAGATTTTTAGAAAATGTTTGGCCCGGTAAGGTAACAGTAGTTTTAAAAGCTAAAATTGATTTTCCTCAAGGAGTTTTGGGAGAAGATAAAACAATTGGATTAAGAATTCCTGATTATGCTCCACTTAATGCTTTGTTTAATAAAATTAATAAACCGTTAAGCGGCACTTCAGCTAATTTGGCTGGAGAACACTCTTGTTTGGATGTTAATAATATTGTTGCTCAATTTGCAAATGAAAAATTACAACCAGATTTAATTATTGATGCTGGAACTTTAAATCCTTCCCAACCATCTACAACAGTTGATTTAACTGGTAAAGAGTTAAAAGTCTTGAGAAAAGGAGATTTAAAAGAAAAAGAACTAATTAAAATGTTTTAATGAATTTAGACTTGTATCTTTTTGGAGAAATAAATAAGTTTGCTGGAAAATATTTTTGGTTGGATACTCTGGCTATATTTTTTGCCCAATATTTTGAGTATGTTTTTATTTTTCTTTTGATTTTATTTTTAGCTAGAAACTTTAGAAAATATATTTACATGATTGTTGAGGCATTTTTTGCCGCTATTTTAGCTAAAGAAATTTTTGTAGATATTATTCGTCAATTATGGCCAAAGTTCCGTCCTTTTGTAGAAAAACAAATTTATTTATTGATTCAGCATCCGGTTACTGCTTCTTTTCCCTCTGCTCATGCTGCTTTTTATTTTGCCATAGCAACAACTATTTATTTTTATCATAAAAAAGCTGGCCTTGTTTTTTTAACATCAGCTTCATTAATTTCAATAGCCAGAGTTTTTTCTGGGGTTCATTGGCCTTCAGACATTTTGGTTGGAAGTTTAATCGGAGTTTTGTCTGCCCTTATTGTAAGGAGGGTGGCCAAAGAAATCTATAAGGAATAATTCTTGTAATCTTAATTGAAAAACCCGCATAGATAGCGGGTTTTTTTAGTGCCGAAGGTGGGAGTTGAACCCACACGAGATTGCTCTCATGGGTTTTTGAGACCCACGCGTATACCAATTCCGCCACTTCGGCTTATTATGCTTAAAAATTAGCAATTTTTAACATAATCGTCAATTCTTTCTTTGACATTTTGAATGAATTCTTTAATATAAATAAAGTGAAGCGGATTGATCAGTTTTAATGTAGGGCAAAACTCTTTGCTTGGAAGAACAATTAGGTGTGCGGCCCTCTGGCTAGTTGTGGATAACAAGCAAGAACCAAAAGTACTTTTAAAAAAATGGGACAGACCAAGCAATACTGATAAACTGTACGTTCCTTTCTTTTCTGAAAAATGGTTGAAGGGATGCGATAACGGAAGCGAAGTAACAATGCTTCGCAGAGAGGCTGGAGATTTGTTTGGCGAACTGTTTTTACAAAAAAACCTAACAACTAAACGTTATCCTTTTCCAAACTTGCTTTATGTAGATGCTAAAGAGTTTATAGTTAGAAACGGAAGAAAGGGTGTTAGACTTCATTACTTCGGGAGAATAACAGAAAATCAGCTGAAAAGAATTGAGGAACGTCTACAAGGTCTATGCAACTCTCCATTCCCCCATACTAAAAGGGTAAGAATTACGACTTTAACAGCAAATGATTGCTACAGAATGCTTAAATTGGGGTCGGAAGAGAGTATTCGTAAAGACTCAATAATCCTTTTTCCTGATGATTTTGATGTAATCTTTCCTTTTCTGGAAAACGATGCCGAGGAAATGCGTTTAATCCTAGAATACGACTGGCCATAAAAGAGTGAGCACAATCTCACCTCTTTTTTTTGAAATCACAACTTTTATTTGAGCAGATTATTTGTCTACCTTTTTCAATTAACAGAGAATTACACTTGGGGCATTTTTCTCCAGTTGGTTTATACCACAAAGCAAAATCACATTTAGGATATTGATTGCAAGCATAAAAGATTTTTCCTTTTTTAGTTCTTTTTAAAACAATTTCTCCTTTTTTGCATTTGGGACACTTAATATTTAAGCTTTGTTTTTCTAAAGGTTCGGTGTATTTACATTTTGGAAAATTCGAGCAAGCATAAAACTTTCCAAATCTGCCCAACCTGATTAATATTGGAGAACCACACTTCGGGCATATTTTGTTTGTTGTTTCTTGGGCAATATCTTTTTTAGAAATTTCCTTTTCTTTTTGTTTTAGGTTCTTTTCAAAAGGGCCATAGAATTTTTTAATTATAGGTACCCACTCTTCTTTATTATCAACTATATTATCTAAATCTTTTTCCATTTTAGCTGTAAAACCAATATCAACTATTTTGGGAAAATGTTCCACTAAAAGATTATTTACTACTGTTCCAATTTCGGTTGGTTGAAATCGTTTGTTTTCATTTTTTTGAACATAATTTCTGTCTTGAATTGTTGACATAATGGGAGCATAGGTGGACGGCCTACCAATTCCATGCTCTTCCAGAGATTTAATTAAAGTAGCTTCAGTATATCTGGCGGGAGGCTTGGTAAAGTGTTGAGAGGGGATTAATTCTGTTAGTTCTAAAATTTCTTGTTTCGCAAGTCGGGGTAACTCTTTTTGTTCATATTGGATTGGATAAACTTTTAAAAAACCATCAAATTTTAAAATCTGTCCATTAGTTCTAAAAGTAAAGTTTTTAGCAGAAATATCTATTGAGGTTGAATCAAAAATAGCCTGGCTCATCTGAGAAGCAACCAATCTTCTCCAAATAAGATCATATAATTTAAACTGTCTATTATCTAATTTAGTTTTCAGGTTTTCAGGTGTTTGGCTTATAAAAGTAGGCCTGACTGCTTCGTGAGCTTCTTGGACCTTTCCTTTAGCCTTATATTTTCTAAAAAATCCTGCCCAATATTCTTTGCCAAAATTTCCTATAATATATTTCTTAGTTGTAGTTAATGCAAAATTGCTTAGATTGACAGAATCGGTTCTATGATAACTAATAAATCCTTTTTCATATAAGTTTTGGGCATTTCTCATGGTCATTTTGGCTGACCAATGAAATCTTCTCCAAGCTTCTCTTTGGAGAGAGCTGGTAGTAAAGGGAGGTAGGGGATTCCTCTTTACTTCTTTTTTCTGAATATTTACTATTTTGTATTCAGCTCCACTTAAATCTTTTAAGATTTGATCTGCTTGTTTTTTGTTTTTTATGTCTAATCTATTAATTCTTTCTCCATCTTTTTCAACGAGCAGGACCTCAAATTCTTTTTCTTGTTTCTTGAGCAAAGCTGCGATAGTCCAATACTCCTGAGGAATAAAAGCTTCAATCTCTTTTTCTCTTTCAGACACCAATCTTACTGCTATTGATTGAACTCTTCCAGCTGATAGTCCTCTAGCCACTTTTTTCCATAAAAATGGAGATAATTTGTAACCAACAAGTCTGTCTAAAATTCTACGCGCCTGTTGAGCGTCAACAAGATCAATATTAATTTTTCTTGGATTTTTTAAGGCTTTCTCAATAGCTGATTTGGTTATCTCATGAAAAGTAATTCTCTGATATGGTTTTTTTCCATTTAAATCTAAAACTTGAGTTAAATGCCAAGCAATTGCTTCTCCTTCTCTATCTTCATCAGTAGCCAAGATAACCAAGTCAGCTTTCTCGGCTTCTTTCTTAAGGAGGTTAAGATTCTTCCTGGCCTTAGTTGGAATAATATATCTTGGCTTGAAATTATTATCAATATCTATTCCCAATTCCCCTTTTGGTAAATCCCTAATATGCCCCATAGTTGCGGCTATTTGATAGTCTTTACTAAGAAATTTTGTTAGAGTTTTTGATTTAGTTGGACTCTCAACTATTATTAATTTCATGTTTAGGTATTTGACTTATTTTTTCAGCAATTTTCTTAATTGTTTCTTTTATAATCTCTTTTTCTTTTTTTGTAAACTTCTTGAGAACAAATTTTTCTGTTTCTTCGGGTTTGCCTTTTGTTGGAAGAATGCCAATTCTAAATCTATAGAAATCTTTAGTTTTTAGTTTATCAATGATTGACTGAACTCCTTTGTGTCCGGCAGAACTTGAGTCTTCTGATATTTTTATTTTTCCCAAAGCAACATCAATGTCATCGTGAATTACGATTAGGGCTTTTTCTTTAACCTTATAATAATCAGTCAATTGTTTTACTGATTTTCCTGAATCATTCATAAAGGTTTGAGGTTTTGCTAAAATAGTTTTTTCTTGATTTAAAATTCCTTCTGAAATTTGAGTATTGAACTTTTTAGAAAAAGCAAAATCAGGAAAATCATTCTCTTCCTTAATTTTATCTAAGACCTCAAAACCAATGTTATGTCTTGTATTTTTGAACTCTTGTCCTGGGTTGCCTAAGCCAATGATAATAATCATGTTTTTATTTTAGCATTTCTTCTTTAAAATTTCTTGATATATCATAAAAAATGAGATATAATCAAAAAGTATGAAAGCAATTTTTTCGTTTTTTACATTCATTTGGGAGGTTTTTAAAATAGTTATTATTGCCTTAATAATAGTTGTTCCTATTCGCTATTTTTTATTCCAGCCATTTTTTGTAAGGGGACAGTCAATGGAACCCAGTTTTGAAGATGGCGATTATTTAATTATTGATGAGTTATCTTATAGGTTTTCAGAAATTAAAAGAGGGGATGTTCTGGTTTTCAAATATCCCAACAATCCCTCACAGCGTTATATTAAAAGAGTTATCGGTCTTCCAGGAGAACTGGTTGAGATAGGGTCTGGTTCGGTTATGGTTTATTCTGAAGACGGCAAACAGGTCTTAGATGAAACAGAATACCTTTCTTCTGATACAAAAACCCCGGGACAAATAAAAATTTTGTTAGACGAAAACGACTATTTTGTTTTAGGAGACAACAGAGGTCTTTCCTCTGATTCCAGAAGCTGGGGAGCTTTAAATAGAAAATATATTATTGGAAAAGTTTTTATAAGAGCTTGGCCGCTTACCGCTTTAGCCAAGATTGAAGCTCCTCAATATTAAAACTTATGGCCAGAAAACTAAAATTTCAAACCCCAACCGGAATGCATGATATCTTGCCAGAAGATCAGATTTATTTTCGGAAAATATATAATGTGGTTGAGAGCATTGCTAGTTTTTATGGTTTTGGAAAAATTGATACCCCAATTCTTGAACAATCAGAGCTTTTTTCAAAAGGAGTGGGATTAGATACAGATATTGTTCAAAAAGAAATGTTTAGTCTAAAAACCAGAGGGGGAGACCACTTAAGTTTGAGACCAGAGGGCACAGCTCCAGTGGTAAGAGCTTATATTCAAAAAGGCATGATTAATTGGCCTCAACCAGTTAAGCTCTGGTATTTTGGTCCCTTTTTCAGACATGAGAAGCCACAGGCAGGTCGTTTTCGTCAGTTTTGGCAGTTCGGTCTTGAGGTTTTGGGAGAAAAGGGTCCAGTAATTGACGCTCAAGTTATTCAGATTTTCTATAATATTCTAAAAGATTTAAAGTTGAAAAACTTATTGGTAGAAATAAACAGTATTGGAGATTCACAGTGCCGACCATATTATAAAAAACTGTTGAAGAATTATCTTCGTTCTAAGGAAAGACTCCTTTGTACAGATTGTCGGAGAAGGTTAAAAACAAATCCCTTAAGGATTTTAGACTGTAAACAAGAAAGATGCCAAAGTATTATTAGTCAAGCGCCTCAATCAATTGATAATCTTTGCGATAGTTGCCATCAGCACTTTAAAGAGGTTTTGGAATTTTTAGATGAAGCTGAAATTTCTTATCGTTTAAACCCTTATTTGGTTAGAGGTTTAGATTATTATACCAGAACTGTTTTTGAAATAGTTGAAGATTCTGCTGAAGGAAGAGAATTAGGAGTTTTAGTTGGAGGAGGAAGATATGATAATTTGGCAAAAATTTTAGGACGAAGAGATATACCAGGTGTAGGAGGAGCTGCTGGGATAGATAGAATTATAACTTCAATGAAGAAAACTGGAAGCAGTGTTTCTCGGGTTATACCTCCTAAGATTTTTTTGTCTCAAGTTGGTAAGTTGGCTAAAAGAAAAAGTTTAAAACTGTTTGAAGAATTTAGGAAAGCTAAAATTTCAATTATTGAATCTCTTGGCAGAGACTCTTTGAGAGCTCAACTGGCTAAGGCTAATAAACTTGGAGTATTATATACTTTAATCTTAGGACAGAAAGAAGTTATAGACGGAACAATTATTGTTAGGAACATGAAGACGGGAAAGCAGAAAAGAGTAAAAATGGATAACGTGGTAAAAGAAATGAAGAAAAACCTTAAAAAGTAATTTATGGAATGTCTTTTTTGTAAAATTGTAAACAAAGAATTACCTTCTGAGATTGTTTATGAAGACAAAGAGATTTTAGTTTTTAAAGATATTAATCCTAAAGCACCTGTTCATCTTTTAATTGTTCCCAAAAAACATATTCCTTCAGTCAATGAATTAAAAAAAGAAGATAAAGATCTAATTGGAAGTTTGTTTTTAGTTGCTAAAAACATGGCAGAAAAAATAGGAATTAAAAAAACTGGGTATAGACTATGTTTTAATGTCGGAAAGGGAGCTGGTCAAGTGGTTGATCACCTTCATTTGCACCTTTTGGGTGGCTGGACAGACGCTGTTCCAAAGCATAATATTTAATTTATATGGCAATAGAAATTCAAAAAAAAGAAAAAGAAACATCTCAATCTTTAGTCCGTCGTTTTTCAATAAGGCTTCGCAAAAGCGGTATTTTGCTTCGAATGAGACGATCTCAGTTTCGTAAAAGATCTAAAAGCAATCAATTGAAAAAAAGAGCAGCTCTTAGAAAAGAAGAACTGAAGAAAGAGTACGAAAAAAAGAAAAAATTGGGCAAACTTTAAAAATGTTCAAGGATAAAATTAGTCAAAACCTAAAAATTGCTCTGAAAGAAAAAAGAGAAATAGAGGTTTCTGTTTTAAGAATGCTTTTAGCCGCGATTTTGAATAAGGAAAAAGAAAAGAGGTATAAGTTGAATAAAGAAAAGCCTGATTTGAGCCAAGGAGAATTAGAGAAAGAAAGTCAGTTGACAGAGGAAGAAATAACCTTAATCACTTCTATTGAGGCAAAAAAAAGAAAAGAAGCAATAATAGCTTTTGAAAAAGGAGAAAGAAAGGATTTGGCTGAAAAAGAGAAAAAAGAATTAGATATTTTAAAAAAATATTTACCAGAACAGATTTCAGAAGAAGAGCTTTCTCAGATAATTAAACAGGTAATTGTTGAAACAGGAGCCAAAGAAATGAAAGATATGGGAAAAGTTATGAAAGAAGTGATGCTAAAAGTAGTGGGTAGGGCAGATGGAAATCAAGTTTCTGGTATTGTGAAAGAGTTGTTAAAAAATGATTAGTATTACCAACCTTACTGCAAATTCAATAGATAAAAGTTTTTTTGAAAAGATTGCCAAACTTATTTTAAAGGGAGAAAAAAAGAGTGAAGAAATATCAATTGTTTTGATTGGACCAGCAAAAATGCGAAAATTAAATAAGCAATATTTGGGCAAGAATAGAACAACAGATGTTTTGTCTTTTGCTAAAGTTCAACCATTAGAATTTAAATTTCCCCCTGGCAAAGAAAAAGAATTGGGCGAGATAGTTATTTGTTTGAGAGAGGTTAGAAAAAATACAAAAAGATTAAAATCTATTTTTGGAACAGAACTAGCAAGAGTGTTAATTCATGGCATTTTACATCTTTCGGGATATAATCATGAAAAATCAGAAAAAGAGGCAAAGAAAATGCAAGAAAAAGAAAATTATTATTTGAAAATATGGCAAAACCCCATTTCATAACTAGTTTAGATATTGGGACAAGCTCAATAAAGACTTTGGTTGTTCAACAGAATCCAAATTCAGAACTGGAGACCATTGCCTTTTTTCAAAAACCAGTAAGTGGTGTTAGGAGAGGAATAGTGATTAATGTTCAAGAAGTTGCTAAGGCGCTTGGAGATGTACAAGAGGAAATAGAAGTTCAGACAGGCCAGAAAATTAATTCTGTTTATATTAATATTGGGGGCAGTCATATATCTTGCACTTCTTCAGAAGGAAAAGTGGCTGTTTCAAGGGCTGACAAACAGGTTTCTGAAGAAGATATTGACAGGGTTTTAGAAGACGCTAAAACCTTTTCCCTTTCTCCGAATAAAGAGATTTTAGGTGTTTTCCCTCGAAACTTTATAGTTGATGGAGAAAAAGTAAAGGAAGCTGTTGGAATGAAAGGAATAAGGTTAGAGGTAGAAGCTTTGGTCGTTTGCGTTTTTTTCCCTTATTTTAAAAATTTAGAGCAAAGCATTTTAAATTCGGGCCTTCAGACAACAAATGATATTATTCCTTCACCAATAGCTGCTGCCAGGGCCGTGCTTTCGTCTCGCCAAAAAGAATTAGGAGTAGCGCTTTTAGACATAGGAGAGGGAACATCAAGTTTAGCTGTTTTTGAAGAGGGAAGCTTAATTCATTTAGCTATTTTGCCAGTTGGTTCAGCTAATATTACTCATGATATTGCTATTGGTTTGAGAATAGATATTGATGTTGCTGAAAGAATAAAAAAAGAATTTGGTTCTTGTCTTGTTTCTGAAAAAGAGAAAAGAGAAAAAATTGAAATTAAAGAGCCAGAACCCCTTGTTTTTACACGCAAAATCCTAAATAATATTATTGAGGCAAGGGTTTCACAGATTTTTGAAGAAATGAATAAAGAATTGAAAAAGATTTCTAAAGATAGTTTATTGCCAGCTGGTATAGTTTTAACTGGAGGGGGCGCTAAGTTACCAGGAATAGTAAGGTTAGCTAAAAGAGAATTACGATTACCCTGTAAGACTGGAAGGCCACATGGTTTTGTTGGTCTTAGCAAAGATCCTAGTTTGGCCACTGTTTGCGGCTTAACTTTAATGGGGATTGATTTAGAGGGTGTAGAATCTTCTCCTTCTATCGTTGGAGAAGCAATCTCTAGAGTTAAAAATTTTTTTAAAAGTTTAATTCCATAATATTATGACTGGTCCAATAAAAATTAAGGTAGTTGGAGTTGGGGGTTCGGGAGGCAATGCTGTTTCTAGAATGATGCGAGCTAAAATCAGGGGCGTTGATTTAATTGCTATCAATGCTGATTTTCAAGACCTTAAAAAAACTAAAGCTCATGTTCGGCTTCAAATTGGAAGAGAATTAACCAAGGGGCTGGGTACAGGAATGAATCCAGAGTTGGGAAAAAAAGCAGCTTTAGAGAGCAAAGAAGAAATTTCAGAGATTTTAAAAGATACAGACATGGTTTTTATTACTTATGGGAGCGGGGGTGGCACTGGCACTGGAGCAGGTCCTGTTGTAGCTGAGATTGCCAAGCAGTTGGGAGCTCTAACAGTAGCTGTTGTTACAACACCGTTTTCTTTTGAAGGTCAGGCACGAAAGAAAATAGCTGAACTGGGCGTAAGAAGATTAAAAGAAAAAGTAGATAGCTTAATTACGATTTCTAATGACAAGCTTTTGTCAATCCTAGACCCCAATATTCCACTTCTAAAAGCTTTTTGGTTTTGTGATGATATTCTGCGTCAAGCTGTTCAGGGTATTTCTGATTTAATAATGCTTCCAGGCATTATTAATGTTAATTTTGCTGATGTTAAAGAAATTATTGAAGATTCTGGAACTGCTTTATTTGGTATTGGTAGGGCCCAGGGGGAGAAAAGAGCTGAAACAGCTGCTCGTTTAGCAATTAACTCTCCTTTGCTTGATAGTTCTTGCAGGGGAGCTAATGGTATTTTGTTTAATATTTCAGGAGAGGACATTTCTCTTTCAGAAATAGATGAAGCAGCTAAGGTTGTTACTAAAGAAATTAATCCTGGGGCTAAAGTTATTTTTGGGGCGATTCAAAATGAGAAGTTAGGCAAGGGGCAAATAAAGGTTACGGTTATTGCCACTGGTTTTTAGTCATAGTATTTTCCAAAAATTTGACCGAGTTTTGACTCGGTTTTTTGATTGTAGTAAAATGGACTTATTAAATTACTAACAACTTAGAAAAATGACCAGAAAAACAAAAAAGATAGAAAACAAAATCACAAAGGTTGAAAAAAGAGACGGCACAATTGTGCTCTTTGACCAAGAAAGAATTAGAGATGTGATTTTTAAAGCCCTTACTGCTACTGGTCAGGGAGATGGCAAAAAATCAAACAGGCTTGCCGAAAGAGTAACCCAAATTTTAAACAGACGTTTTAAAAAAGACGAAATTCCTCACGTTGAACAAATTCAAGATACTGTTGAGGAAGTTTTAATTTTAGAAGGCTTGGTTGAAACAGCCAAAGCTTATATTTTATATCGAGAGCAAAGAAGAAGGATTAGAGAATCAAGTTTTCTCTTGGATGAATCTAGTAAGGCAGTAGATAAATATTTAGACGAGCTTGATTGGCAGATTAAAGAGAATGCTAACATGACCTATTCTTTGCAAGGATTAAATCAATATGTTAATTCTTATGTTGCTAAAAAATACTGGCTTAATAAAATCTATCCGAAAGAAATTAGAGAAGCAGCGGCTAATGAAGATTTTCATATTCATAATTTAGACAGCATTAGTACTTATTGTTGCGGCTGGGATCTTTATGACATTCTTATGAGGGGCTTTGGCGGTGTGTCAGGCAAGTTGGAGTCTCGGCCACCAAAGCATTTCGGAGTAGCCTTGGGACAGCTAGTTAATTTTTTTTATACTCTTCAGGGAGAAAGCGCTGGAGCTCAAGCAGTTTCTAATTTTGATACCCTACTTGCTCCCTTCATACGATACGACAACTTAAGCTATCCCCAGGTAAAACAAGCAATGCAGGAGTTTCTATATAATTGTATGGTGCCAACAAGAGTTGGTTTCCAAACTCCATTTTTAAATGTTTCAATTGACATCAATCCTCCCAAGTTTTTGGCTGATCAGCCGGTTGTGATTGGTGGTAAGCTTCAGAAAGAAACTTATGGCGAGTTTCAGGACGAAATAGATATATTTAACAAAGCTTTTTATAAAGTGATGATGGAGGGAGATGCTAAAGGAAGACCTTTCACTTTTCCAATTCCAACTGTTTCTATTGGTAAAGACTTTGATTGGGACAACCCAGTCTTAAATCCTCTTTGGGAAGCAACGGCTAAGTATGGCGTAAACTATTTTTCTAATTTTGTTAATTCAGACATGAATCCAGAGGATTTTCGCTCAATGTGTTGTCGATTGCGTTTAGACAATAAAGAGCTTTACAAGAGAGGTGGAGGATTATTTGGTTCAGCCCCTTTAACTGGTTCTATTGGCGTCTGTACGATTAATATGCCAAGGATTGGTTATCTTTCAAAAACAAAGAAAGAGTTTTTTCAAAGATTGGGTCGGCTTATGGATTTAGCTAAAGAGAGCTTAGAAATTAAAAGAAAAGCCTTAGAAGATTTTATGGAAAAAGGGCTTTATCCCTATTCAAAGTATTATTTGGCTTCAGTAAAAAAAATAAGAGGAACTTATTATGGAAATCACTTTTCAACTATTGGTTTATTGGGTATGAACGAGTCCTTATTAAACTTTATCGGTGAAGACATTGGTTCTCGTAGAGGCAGAAGGTTCGCTTTTGAAGTATTAGGTTTTATGCGCAAGAAATTAATTAAATATCAAAAAGATACAGGGAATATATATAATCTTGAGGCCACTCCGGCTGAAGGAACTAGTTATCGTCAGGCAAGAATAGACAAAGAAAAGTATCCAGATATCATTACTGCTGGTACCAAAAAAGAGCCCTATTATACTAACTCCACTCAATTACCAGTTGGAAAAACCGACGATGTTTTTAAAGCATTAAAGCTTCAGGATAAATTGCAATGTCTTTACAATGGCGGTACTGTCCTTCACCTCTTTTTGGGAGAACAGATTTCTGATGTTAAAGCTGTAAAAAGCTTGGTTAGAACGGTTTTTGAAAAATTTAATTTACCCTACATTACCATTACCCCCACTTTTTCTATTTGTCCGGTTCATGGTTATTTATCCGGAGAACATTTTACCTGTCCCCTGTGTACTGTAGAGCAGCCTTGTGAGGTCTATTCTCGTATCGTCGGCTATCTTAGGCCTATTTCTCAATGGCACGATGGAAAAAAGAGAGAATATAAAGAAAGAAAAGAGTTTAAGGTTAAAAAAACTCAGCTTACCAAATAATTTATGGAAATTGCTGGTCTTCAAAAATTAACACTGATTGATTATCCAGGCAAATTAGCTTGTACTGTTTTTTTAGCTGGTTGTAATTTTCGTTGTCCTTGGTGTTATTCAAAAGAGCTTGTTTTGCCAGAGGAAATTAAAAAACAACCCAAAATTTCTGAAAAAGAATTTTTCAATTTTCTAAAAAAGAGAAAAGGTTTATTAGAGGGGGTTGTTTTGTGTGGAGGGGAGCCAACTATTTTTAAAAATCTGCCTAACTTCGCAAAAAAAATTAAAAAACTAGGATTTTCTGTAAAACTTGATACCAATGGTTCAAATCCAGAAATGATAAAAGAAATGATAAACAAGCATTTGATTGATTACGTGGCTATGGATGTGAAACTTCCCAAGGAAGAGTATTCTAAGGTGTTTTTTGACAAAACAAAAGTAGAAGATATTAACGAATCTATTAATATTTTAAAAAAAGGAAAAGTTGGGTTTGAGTTCAGAACAACCGTGGTTCCAACAATTCATAAAAAAGGGGATATATTAAAGATTGTTCATTGGATAAGGCCTGCTTCTAAATATTTTCTGCAAAATTTTAGAGCAGAAAAAACCATTGATCCTGGTTTTGAAAAAATCAAACCATATCCTAGAGAATTTCTCTTGGAAATTATAAAAACAATTGCTCCATTTTTTGAAACCTGTGAAGTAAGATAGGTTTATTGAAATGACCTCATCAAAAATTCTTTTCTATTTTTGTCTCTTCTTTATTGGAGGAGTTTTTTTATATTCATTAAATGTAGATATTCAGAGCAATCAATTAAAAGAGTACTTTGACAAAGAGGTTAGCTTAGTTGGAGTGGTGGTTGAAGAGCCCGACAAGAGACAAGGTACAACAAAATTAACCATTCAAATAGAGGGCTTAGAAGAGAAAATTTTGATAACCAAATGGCATTATCCTCAATACGAGTATGGTGATAAATTAAAAATTAAAGGCATCTTGCAAGAACCTCAAATTTTTGAAGGGTTTAATTACAAAGATTATTTGGCTAAAGACAAAATTTTTGCTTTGACATATCAACCCAAAATTGAATTAATTGAAAAAAATCAAGCCAGTTCTTTAAAAAGATTTTTAATTTCAGTTAAAAACAAATTAAAAACAAGTTTAAATACAATAATGCCAATGCCACAATCTGGTTTTTTAGAGGCTTTACTTTTTGGAGACGAGAGCAACATTTCTAATGAATGGAAAGATAAGCTCAATTTTACTGGAACTCGCCATATCGCTGCTGTATCTGGTATGAATATTACTATTTTATGTTTTCTGTTATCTGATTTTCTTCTATCTTTGAGTTTTTGGAGAAATCAATCGTTTTATATTTCAGTAATTTTAATTTCTTTTTATATCTTGATGATTGGGGCGCCCGCATCAGCTGTTCGAGCCGGAATTATGGCCATTGCTTTCTTGACAGCCCAGCACTTTGGCAGAATCTCAACTGGTTCTCGGATAATTGTTTTGTCAGCTACTATAATGTTAATTTTTAATCCATTGCTTTTAGTTTTTGATGTTGGTTTTCAATTATCTTTTTTGGCAATCATAGGCCTTATTTATTTACAGCCAATACTTCTTAATCTTTTTAAAAAAATCCCAGATGTTTTTCAGTTAAGATATAATCTTTCTGGTACCTTAGCTGCTCAGATTTTTACTTTACCAATTTTAATCTATAATTTTGGTCAAATTTCAATAATTTCATTACTTGCTAATATTTTAATTCTTCCTCTTTTACCAGCCATAACTATTTTGGGCTTTATCTTTTCTATGATAGGTATGGTCTGGGAACTGCTTGGTCAATTTTTGTCTTGGCCAGCTTGGTTTATGCTTAGCTATTTAATCAAAATAATTGATTGGTTTTCAAAAATTTCTTGGGCTAATTTGATATTTCAAAATGTAAGCATCTTTTTTCTTTTGTTTTGCTATTTTGTCCTGGCTTTAATAATTTGGCGCATTCAGGAAAGTCAAAAACTAAAATTTCTTCAATATTAATGTTAAAATAAATCTATGACAAAAAAGGCTTGGGTAATTACAGTTAACATGGGTTATGGCCATCAAAGGACTACCTATCCTTTAAAGGATTTAGCGTTTAAAAAAGAAATTATTGCTGCTAACGATTATCAAGACATTCCAGGCGGAGATCGTAGACTTTGGAGGGGGAGCAGAAAATTTTATGAAGCTATGTCTCAGTTTAAAAGAGTTCCTTTGATTGGCGGATTTGTTTTTGCAGCCTACGACAAACTTCAAAGAATTCTTAGTTTTTATCCCAAAAGAGATTTGTCAAAATCAAATTTCCAACTACAGCAGATTTTTTCTTTAATTGAAAGAGGTTGGGGTAAGCATTTAATTGAGAAATTAAAGAAAAAACCTTTTCCTTTAATAACAAGTTTTTTTACCCCAGCCTTTATGGCTGAATCTTTTGATTATCCTGGCGATATTTTTTGTATTATTTGCGATGCTGATATTGCTCGAACTTGGGCGCCCCTAATACCTCATACCAGTAGGATTAAATATTTTGCTCCCAACGAAAGGGTGGTTGAGAGGTTAAAATTATATGGAGTAAAAGCAGAAAACATATTTTTAACTGGCTACCCCTTGCCCAAGGAAAATATTGGAACAGAAAAGTTAGGTATTTTGAAAAAAGACTTGGCTCATCGGATTGTAAATCTTGATCCTAAAAAAAGATACCAACATTATTACAGTTCATTGATTAAAAAATACATAGGAAAATTGCCCCAAAAATCAAACCATCCTCTAACCCTAATGTTTGCGATTGGAGGAGCTGGAGCTCAAAAAGAGATTGGGATACAGGTTGTTAAAAGTTTATTTTCTAAAATTAAAAAACAGGAAATTAAGGTAATTTTAGTAGCTGGGATTAGAAAAAAGGTTAAAGAATATTTTGTTGAAGAGATTAGAAAGTTAGGTTTTAAAAAAAATAAGGGTGTTGAAATAATTTTTGAAAAAGAGATTAAATTATATTTCCAGAAATTTAACACGGCTCTGAGAAATACGGATATTTTGTATACAAAACCAAGTGAATTATCTTTTTATTCGGCTTTGGGAATTCCAATTATTGTTGCTCCTTGTATTGGCTCTCAGGAAGAATTTAATAAAAGCTGGCTTTTAAGATCTGGTTTTGGTATTCCCCAGAAAGATCCTAGTCATATTCATGAGTGGCTTTTTGATTGGTTGGAAAGAGGATATCTTGCTGAAGCTGCGATGGAGGCTTTTGTTGAAGGAGAAAAGATAGGCACCTTTAAGATTGAGAAAATGATTTCACAATGAAAAAGCTAAAAAAAATTATGTTTGGGCTATTGTTTTTATTTCTACTGTTTTTTAGCCTGTTTTTTGTTGGAAGCGTTCCACAAGCAGATAAAATTGCTTGGGGAGTTAATTTTTCCCAAAAACATTCTCAATCATTGGGCTTGGATTGGAAAGAAAACTATTTAGCTCTACTTGATGATTTGAAGGTTAAGAACATCAAATTAGCTGCTCATTGGGATTTAATTGAACCCCAGGAAAACCAATTTAATTTTCAGGATTTAGACTGGCAACTAGAAAAAGCAGAGGAAAAAGGAGCTAAGATTATTTTGGCAATAGGAATGAAAACTCCGCGCTGGCCGGAATGTCATATTCCAGAATGGGCTAAAAATAAAAGCAAACAAGAGCAGCAAAAAGAAATTTTAAAAATGCTTGAGAATATTGTTTTAAGGTACAAGGATTCTCCAACCATTAAGTATTGGCAAGTAGAAAATGAACCATTTTTTCCTTTTGGAGATTGTCCATGGGTTGATAAAGATTTTTTGAAAAAAGAAATAGATTTAGTTAAATTTTTAGACAAAAAAGACAGAGTTTTAATTTCTGATTCTGGCGAAGGGTCTTTTTGGATTCAGGCAGCTATTTTTGGAGATATGGTTGGCACAACAATGTATAGAAAAGCCTGGTTTCGTCAGCTAGGATTTTATATTCACTATCCCTTCCCTCCAATTTTTTATGCAAGAAAAGCTCAGATTATTAATAAACTGTTTGATAAAGAAGTAATTTGTGTGGAACTGCAAGCTGAACCATGGGGGCCGAAACTGCTTTACGATTCACCAATGGAAGAGCAAGAAAAAACAATGAACTTAGAACAATTTAAAGCAAATATTGAATTTGCCAAGAAGACTGGATTAAAAGAGTTTTATTTTTGGGGTTCCGAGTGGTGGTATTGGATGAAAGAGAAACAAAAAAGGCCTGAGATCTGGGATGAGGCTAGGAAAATATTTTAAATTATGCTTTCAATAATCATTCCAACTTTTAACGAAGAAGAGTATCTTCCTCTCTTGCTTAAACAAATCAAAAAGCAAAGCTTTAAGGATTTTGAAATAATTGTGGCTGATGCTAATTCGGTAGACAGGACAGTAGAAATCGCTAAAAGTTTTGGCTGTAAAACAGTTAAGGGTGGCTTGCCCGCTAAAGGAAGAAATGAGGGAGCAAAAGCAGCTCAGGGAGACATTTTTTTGTTTATGGATGCTGACAATATTTTCTTACCTCAGGATTTTTTAAAAGAATTGATTCAACAATTTGAAAAAAGAAGTTTAGATTGCGCTTCTTTTCCAATTTATATGGAGGGTAATAAATTAGATAAACTGCTTTATGGAATTTATAATTTCTGGGCAGATATAACCCAAAACTTTTTGCCCCATTCTTTTAATTCTATTTTAATTAGAAAAAAGCTCCATCAAAAAATTAATGGGTTTGACGAAGAAATTAAATTAGCTGAAGACCATTCTTATGCAAGAAAAGCGGCTCGCTTTGGAAAATTTGGATTTATCAAAACCAAATCAGTTTTAACTTCTTCAAGAAGATTTGAAAGAGACGGAAAACTAAAGGCTTATTTAAAATATATTTTAGCTGGTATTTATTTATTTTTCTTAGGTGACATTAAAACAGATATTTTTAAATATCGGTTTGGTTATCACTTTAAAAAAAAGAAAAAATAATATAAAATAACTTATATGATAGACTATAATTTACCTTCAACTACCGAGCTTCCGAAGGAAGCGAAGGTGAAGAAGAGAACGAAGTTCTCTTTGCCTAGTTGGAGGCCTAAAATTAAGCTACCCAAGATTTGGAAGAATCAAATTTCTTTTATGATTTTTTGTTCAATTATTCTATCTTCTGCTTTTGGGTTTTTAGCTGGAGCTCTTTCTGGAAGTATTTTCTATTTTGAAGTAAGAGACACTCTTACCAGGTTAAATATTGATTTACCTTTTGCCAGCACAATAGTTGAAAAAGAAACGATTATTGAAAAAGAATATGTTCCCCAAACAAGTCAGGAGCAAACAATTATTAAAGTGGTTAAAGATGTTTCCCCAGCAGTGGTTAATATTATTGTTACTAAAGACTTACCCATTATTGAACAATATCTCCGCGATCCTTTTGAGGGTTTTGAAGAATTTTTTGGTGGATCACCGCTTCTAATTCCCGAATATCGCCAAAAAGGGATTGAAAAAAGAGAAATTGGAGGTGGGACAGGATTTATTGTGTCTGAAGATGGAATGATATTAACCAATAAACATGTGGTCTTAGATCAGGAAGCTGATTATACGGTTTTGACTAATGATGGTAAACAATACCTGGCTCGTGTTTTGGCTAAAGACCCATTTCAGGACTTAGCTATTTTAAAGATTGAAGATTCAAACTCTTTTCCAACAGTTAAGCTTGGAGATTCAGACAAATTACAAAAAGGCCAGAGTGTGATTGCGATTGGTAATGCTTTGGGAGAATTTCAGAACACTGTTTCGGTGGGCGTGATTTCTGGTTTAGGCAGAACAATTACTGCTTCTGGTGGAGGAATGGTTGAGACCTTGGAAGATGTTATTCAAACAGATGCAGCTATTAATAAGGGTAATTCAGGAGGACCACTTTTAAATTTAAAAGGAGAAGTAATTGGCATTAATACCGCTGTTTCTTTAGAAGGAGAAAATATTGGCTTTACCATTCCTATTAACAAGGCTAAAAAAGACATTAAACAGGTTCAAGAATTGGGCAAAATTGTTTATCCTTTTTTAGGTGTAAGATATGTTGTTCTTAATGAAAAAATCCAAGAGGATAATGATTTGCCAGTAAATTATGGGGCTTATATTACTTCAGATGAAAGTTCAGGTAAAGCAGCTATCACTCCTGGATCTCCAGCTGAAACCATTGGATTAAGACAGGGGGATATTGTTTTAGAATTTGACGGTCAAAAAATTACAACCGATAATTCTTTAGCTGATATTATTAGAAAATATAATCCTGGAGATAGTATTATTTTAAAGGTTTTAAGAGAGGGAGAAGAAAAATTCTTTACAGTTATTCTCGGTGAAAGAAGTGAATAAACATTGATTTCTTGAGAATTTGTTATAAAATAAAAAGGCTATGATTGGAGGTAATTTTACTCAAAAAGCCCAAGAAGCAATACTAAGAGCTCAGTCAATTGCTCGTAAAAAAGGACAGCAACAGATTGATGCTTTGCACCTTTTATACTCTTTGCTCTCACAAGGGGAGAGCATTGTTTTAAGTTTACTTTTAAGGTTGAATATAGATATTGATGATTTGAAGATTAAAACAAAAAAATCTTTAGAAGGAATATCAGCTATTATTGGCCCCAAAGCTTTTGGTCAGGTTTATTTAACTCAAGATATGGCTAAGGTTTTGGAAAGAGCTCGCCAGGAATCAATTAAAATGGGTGATCAGTATATTTCAGTCGAACATTTGTTTTTAGCTCTTTTAGACAGTTTGACTAAAGCCAAAGAAGTTTTGGAAAAAGCTAATTTCTTAGAATCAAAAGGAGGTCTTTTGGAAAAAAAATCTTTGAATTATGAAACTGCCTTAGAGATTTTTAATCAAATTAGAGGAGGGGAAAAAATTACTGACCCTAATCCTGAATCAAAATATCAGGTTATTGAAAAATATGCCCGCAATTTAACTTCTTTAGTCAAGCAAGGTAAATTAGACCCAGTTATTGGCAGAGAAAATGAAATTAGAAGGTTAATGCAGGTTCTTTCTCGTAGAACCAAAAATAATCCAGTTTTAATTGGAGAAGCCGGGGTTGGAAAAACAGCTATTGTTGAGGGCTTGGCTCAAAGAATTATTCACCAAGAAGTTCCCGAAAGCTTAAAAGAAAAGGAAATTATTGCTTTGGATTTGGGAGCTTTAGTGGCTGGCACTAAATATAGGGGAGAGTTTGAAAACAGAGTTAAGGCTCTGTTAAAAGAGGTTGACAGAGCTAAGGGAAAGTATGTTTTATTTATTGATGAATTACATACTTTAGTCGGGGCTGGAGCAGCTGAAGGAGCTATTGATGCTTCTAATCTTTTAAAGCCTGCTTTGTCTCGCGGAGAATTAAAGGCAATTGGGGCTACTACTTTAAAGGAATATCAAAAATATATTGAAAAAGACCCTGCCTTAGAAAGAAGATTTCAGCCAATTTATGTTGCTGAGCCAACTATTGATGATACGGTTGCTATTTTAAGAGGCATTAAGGAAAAATATGAAGTTCATCATGGAGTCAGGATTACTGATTCAGCCATATTAGCTTGCGCTCAATTAGCTGCCCGTTATATTACTGATAGATTTTTACCAGACAAAGCAGTTGATTTAATGGACGAGGCAATGAGTTCTTTGAGATTGGAAATTGAATCAGAACCAGTTGCTTTGGAAGAATTAAAAAAGCAAATTCGTAAATTAGAAATTGAAAAACAAGCGATTAAAAAAGAGAAAAAATCTGAACTAAAGCAAAAAGTTATTGTTCGGCAATTAGCTGACTTAAAAGAAAAAGCTAAAAACATTGAAGCTAAATGGAAGCTTGAAAGAGAAACTATTACTAATATTAAGGAGCTTAAACAAGAGATTGATTTAGCTCGCCTTGAGGTAGAAAAAGGAACTAGCCAGGCTGACCTTCAAAAGATAGCTGAGATAAAATATGGGAAAATTCCTCAGCTTCAAAAAGATTTAAGGAAAACTGAAAGAAAATTAGCTCGTCTTCAAAAAAACCATCCTCTTTTGAAAGAAGAGATTGGGACTGAAGACATAGCTAAGATTATTTCTCAATGGACCGGAATTCCAGCCACCCAGCTTTTAGAAAAAGAAGCTAAAAAGTTAAAGAAAATGGAAGAGATTATTTCTCGTAGAGTTATTGGTCAGAAAGAAGCAATTTCAGCAGTTTCCAATGCTATTCGGCGCTCAAGAGCTGGGATTTCAGAAGAAAACAAACCTTTGGGCTCTTTTCTGTTTTTAGGACCAACTGGAGTAGGGAAAACAGAAACAGCCAGGGCTTTAGCTGAATTTCTGTTTAATGATGAGAATGCTTTGGTTCAGCTTGATATGTCAGAATATATGGAGCGTCACACTGTTTCTAAAATGATTGGCTCTCCTCCTGGTTATGTTGGTTATGAAGAAGGAGGCCAGCTTACTGATAAAATCAGAAGAAGGCCTTATAGTGTAATTTTATTGGATGAAGTTGAAAAAGCTCATCCTGAAGTTTTTAATATTTTACTTCAGATTTTAGAAGATGGAAGATTGACTGATGCTAAAGGCAGGACTGCTTCTTTTAAGAATTCAATTTTGATTATGACTTCTAATATTGGGTCTCAATATATTTCTAAAATGAGTTCTCTTGGATTTTTTGGAGAAAAAGAAGAAAAAGAGAAAACATCTTTAAAAGAAAAAGTAATGGAAACTTTAAAAGAAAGATTAAGACCTGAGTTTTTGAACAGGATTGATGAGGTTATTATTTTTAATTATCTTGGCAGAAAAGAAATCAGAAAAATAGTTGATTTAGAGCTGGCTAAAGTAGCCTCTCGTTTAAAAAACAAGGAAATTAAGATTCAATTCAGTGAAAATGCTAAAGAAATTTTAGCTAAAAAAGGTTTTAGCCCTAATTTTGGAGCCAGGCCTCTTAAAAGAATAATTCAGAAATTAGTTTTAGATCCTTTATCATTAAAGATTGTTATTGGCGAGGTTGTGGAAGGGGGTAATGTTAGAATTGATTCAGATAATGGAAAAATTGTTTTCTTGACTCCCAAAAAATTAGTTGAAGGTAAAAGAAAAAAAGTTGCTGTAAAATAATTATATCAAGGAGCTAAAGCTCTTTTCGATATAGTCAAATAAAATTTAACTATATGTTAAAAAAAATCTCTCAAATTCTTCTTCTTTTTATTTTTGGAATAGCCGGTGGTATTTTTGCTGATCAGATTCTCTGGCCCTATTTTGTGGAAAAACCTCTTTTTTCTGAATATCGCTTAGAACAAACTCCAATTTATGTGACTGAAATAAAAGAAATTACAGTTACTGAAAACACTGCTCTTCAAGATGCAATTGAGAGAGTAGAAAATACAATAGTCGGGGTCAGAACCCAGACTGTTGACGGCATTATTTTACAGGGTTCAGGCCTTGTTGTTACTTCAGACGGACTTTTTGTTACTTTGAATGATTTGGTTCCAAAAGGTTCTGTTTTTAGTTTTTTTGTGGATGAAGAGTTGGCTGATTTTCAGATTTTAAAAAGAGATGCAGAAGAAAACTTAGCCTTAGTCAAGGTTGAAAAATCTAATTTGCCCACCCTTAGTTTTGCTGATTTCGGGAAAATTAAATTAGGCCAAAGAGTTTTTTTAATGGGAATAGTATTTGAAAAAGCAGGGCTTAAAAAAACAGTTAACCAGGGAATTATTAAAAGTTTTGATGATAATTTAATTGAAACTAATATTTTTGAACAAAACACTTTAGCCGGAAGTCCCTTATTTGATATTCATGCTAATATTGTTGGTTTAAATCAGATTAACAAGGACGGAAAAGTTGTTTCTATTCCTGTTAGTAAAATCAAAGAATTCATCGGTCTTTAGTCAACTTGCTTTTTTAATCTTTGGATGATAAAAAGAAATTAGTGATTGTAGATATGGGTTATGATCCAATAGGCGAGACCATTCAATTTCTGCAATATAATAGGCAGCCTTTACTGGAAGAAGAACTAATCTTGAAACAGGAGAGACAAAATAGAGTCATAGAACTTTATAAAAGCCAAAATATTCTTGACCATCTTGTGGGCGCACTGTTCTGCTTTTTCCTTAGTTTTTCAACAAAGGAAATGCCAGAACTTAGGCTGAAAATCAATGAGCACGTTGAAACAATCATTGACTTGAGAGATAATAGGCTTGATAGAGCGATTCAGCTTTTGAAGTATTGGGAAAATTATTTTGCTTATGCTGTTGAAACAGGAATACTTTTAAAAGCTGGTCCCAAAGGAACGCAGCTTGAAAGAGTTCATAGGCTTAAAAGAGAACTGGTTTGGTTGCAAGACCAAATGCAATTAAACCGTTATAACTTGTGCTATAAGTTCCTGAGCTGTGTAGCTTAAAACTAACACGGCTTTTTTTGTTGTTAAGCTGTTTTCTGTTAAACTAAACTTGTATGATTAAAAACATTCTACTTGATTGGTCGGGAACTCTGACAGACAACCTGACAACAATTTATAGGGCTACAATGTATGTCTTTGAAAAATTGGGTGTTAAGCCCATGTCTTTTGAAGAGTATAGAAAGAAATTCTCTTTACCCTATATGAATTTCTGGAAAAAACATTTTCCAGATTGTACTAAAGAGCAAATAAGCCAGCTTTTTAGAGAAGGTCTTGATATGTCTGCTGATACAGGATTATATTCGGGAGTAAAGGATGTGCTTAAAAGATTGTATGACAAAGGAATTAAACTGGTTGTAATGAGTTCTGGTTCTCAGGAAAAAATAATCGCAGATGCTAAAAGATATAGCGTGTTTGATTATTTTCAGGAAATAAATGGGAATATTCTTGATAAAACAGAAGTGATTACAGGGATTCTTAAAAGAAATAATTTTCAGCCACAAGAAACCATGTATGTGGGGGACATGGCACATGATATTGAAGCTGGAAAAAAAGGAGGCGTAGTATCAATAGGGATATCTTGGGACCACAAATCAAAAGAAATGTTAGAAGCAGCCAATCCAGACCATTTAATTTTTGATATTGCTGAATTGGAAAAGCTACTTGATTGATGGATGCGACTCATCAATTAGAATATTTTACCCGAGAGTTTTTCTCGGGTTTTTGATTTTAAAAAAGTAAGATATAATGAAAATGAGTCTATTTTTAAGTATCCACAGTTTAACTATTGACAATATATCATATATGATATATGTTTTATGAA
>Ga0265594_1000555_pt1 | contig 30685 bp, 24 predicted proteins | sample saktaG_11_FD_190147 | JGI IMG/M metagenome (GOLD analysis project Ga0265594, IMG submission 190147) | Saline water microbial communities from Sakinaw Lake, British Columbia, Canada - sak_2011_5_24_80m | ecosystem: Environmental > Aquatic > Non-marine Saline and Alkaline > Saline ... | reverse complement strand
TTAAAAGGTAGCCCTTCAGCTATTCCATCAAATGTTATAATTCCTCTGCTTTCAGCTATATTTCTCATTTTATTTGATGGTTCAAGTCCATACTTAATTCCTAAAGGTTTAGCAAACCTTCCACTTCCAACTCCTATCTCGACACCATTTTTAAAATCAGATAAAATTTCTTTTATAGCTTTAACTTCAGATTTATAAACATACTTATTTCCATCAAACCATTTTTCATATTTTTCTGTGTATTTTTCGAACGGCTCAATTCTTGCCATAAATTAATTCTTTATATCATTGATAAAAAATAAATAATATTATATTTATTTTATTTTCTTAACTCTTTAATTGCCATTTCAGCTGCATTACTAATTTGATAAGCAACTGGTGATGCAGTCAGCACAGGATGTGTTCCCATTTGAAAAGTAGCCATATTGTTAGCAGTCATCTTTTCGTGAATACAAGCACTTATTAAATTTATCATCTCTCCACCTGACTTAGCCCCTATTAACTGACCACCCAAAATTATACCTGTTCCTTTTTCAAATATTAAAATTACCTTTAAATTTTTTCCACCAGGCATACATCCAGGATGAGTATTTATAGATTCGGCAGTTCCTATAACAACATTATATCCATTTTTCTTAGCTTCTTGTAGTGATAGACCTGCTCTAGCTAATGCAGTTTCTCCAAAAGCTGTTGCAAAAATTCCAATTTCCCCTTCATTTGTTCTATTAATTTTATACAAATTGGCTCCAGCTATTCTTGCTTCATTACAAGCTATCGAAGCTAGCATTATATTTGATATTTTTTTTGTAAAGAAAGATATCTTCTCACAGCAATCTCCACATGCAAATATATCTTCATCGCTGGTTTGCATATATTTATTAACCTTAATAGAACCATTTTCTCCAATTTCAATGCCATCACTTCTGGCAATTTGTGTATTTGGCCTGGATCCTATACCTATAAGGACAACATCTGCTTTTATTACTTTACCATCTGAAAGCTTAACTCCTTCTACTCTACCACTGCCTGTTATAGCTTCAACTTTTGCATTTGTTATTATATCTACACCATTTTTCTTCAAAATTTCTTCACCCTGCCTGCAGATATCTTTATCAAATGCAGCCATTAAGCAACAGGATAGCATTTCTACCACAGTTATATTTATATCCCTATTTTTTTTGCATTCATCTGCAAATTCCATTCCTATAAACCCGCCTCCAATAATAACCATATCCTTAGAATCTTCTATCTTATCCAGTAAACTTTGCAGATAATCTACATCTTTATTAACAACATAAACATTTTCTTTGTCCGAACCACTAATTGGGGGTACAGCCGGAATAGAACCGGTTGCAATTATTAATTTCTCATATTGTACTTTATCGCCTTTTTTTGTTTCAACAGTCTTGTTATTTCTATCGATTCCAATTACATTACCAATTAATAATTCAATATTATTTTTTTCTAATAAAGCATCTGGGATTAAATTTTTTGAAGGAGTACATACAGTACCGAATATATATGGAATTCCACATGGAATAAGTACCTTCTCCTCTTTTCTTATTATTAGAACACTTTTTTCAGGATAAAAACTCCTGCTGGTTATACCAGCAGTCAGACCTGCTGCACTTCCTCCGATTACAATGACATCATAACTATCCATTTACTTTCCTCCTATCGTAATAATGTAATAAATTATTAATATATTTTAAGAACATTGTAACAATATAGAAACAATATAGCAACCTATTAAATTAAATAAGAGGTTCTGGTTGATCAATAGCTTTTATTGGTAATATATCAGTTTCATATAAGTAAACAGAAAATTTACCCATATTTATCTTTATTCCTCCATCTTCATACCTATTTGAAGTTATATAATGTTTATTTTCCAGTCCGGATAAAAACTTCCCAAGACTGTCATCCTTCGAGTAGCTGGTTATAAAATTAACACCTTTTTTTGTTAAAACAAATACTGGTATTTTCATACCAACCTGCAGTATTGACTCAGGACCTATAATATCTCTAACATGCTTTGAAGCACACGCCCATATTAAATCGCCACTAATTTTAATATTTGTGGCCTGCTCTTCATCTATTCCTGTATTGCATACCACTAAAATAACTATATTCGCATTATATTCCTGTTCTAAATTCCTGATTTTAAAAATAATATCATCTTCATCTCCTCTTACAGTAACTGCAATATTTCTATATCCGTAATTTAGTGCTTTTCCAACACCTTTAAGCTGATCAATTTCTGCATCAATAGCTGATAAAATATAACTATTATTTTCTTCTATCTGTAATATGACTTCCCTTATTGGAGAAGTATAAAAAATCCCATTCATGTAAGCTCCAATACCCTGTACTACTCCCGGTTCACTTGTAATTACTGTTCCTGCACCTTCACAAACTATAACTGCTGCCTCAATATTTCCCCGCTTTAGAGCATACATCATCATTTCGGATGCACCAAATGGAACTATTATTTTTTCATCACTTATTTTCCTATGGCAGGTAAACATTCCCCATTTATCTTTTTGCTTCTCAAACTTATCTATAATTGATTTTTTATTTATTGACCTATAAGAAAAAAGTGACTTAAAAAGTGGACAATAATGAACTAGTGGTTTCTCTAATTTAATTACCTTTCCATTCGATATAGCTACAAATGCACATGCTTTTCTGGTTATATGTAAATCTATAGGAAGTTTTCCAAATTCTTTTTTTATTTTATTTAAAAAGTCTCCAACTTTTTTGGCTGCATCTACCGACTCCCGCCTCTCCATCTTTTCCCCTGACATCTTCTTATAATCATCTTGCCCATATCTTCAATATTGCTGGACCCACATCTGGGGCAAATAAATTTTAAATTATCTTCTTTAACACTTTCCCATACATAACTGCATTTTTTGCACCTACTCCTGTTTTTTAAGAATGTAAAACTTCCACCTTCTATTTTTATTGCCTTACCATTTACAATTGCTTCACTTATTTTCTTCCTTGCACTATCAATAAGCCTCGTAAATGTGGGCCTGGATATATTCATTCTCTTCGCAGCTTCCTCCTGTTTGAGCTTCTCGTAGTCTGCAAGTCTTATTGCCTCATACTCATCAATAGCTAGAAATACACTACTTGATTGCTTTGATACTCCTACAGGTTTAAAATGTAATGTTCCTGGAGGGTATAGAACATTTCTTATTTTTCTGGGTTTCATTTATAAAAATTCCTATCAATATTTAGATATAAATTTAAGTACTTCATTATACTAACTTTATTAAATCCGATACAAAAACTACCAGCGTAAAAATTATTATTAAATTACTTTTATTTTATAATTATCTTTCTAAAATATCTTTTACCTTTTTGAATTATCTTATTATTAATCTCCTCTAATTCTAATTCTAAATTTGGGTCTTCAAGCTTCTTGCTGCCCAGTTTTACTGCTCCCTGGCTAATCAATCTTCTTGCCTCACCATTAGAGCTGGCAAGCCTGCTTTTAACAAGTACTCTTACTATCCATACTTTACCTTTCTTTATATCATCTTCAACTAAAACATATTCTTCAATTTTATCAGGAACAAGTTTATCCTTAAAAATATTATCAAAATTCTTTTCTGCTACTACCGCATCATCCCTGCTGTACAGCCCCTCAATTATTAATCTTGCAAGTCTCCTTTTAGCTAAAACTGGGTTCATGCTTTGATTATTAATACTTTTTTCTATTTCACTAATTTCAGCTATATTTAACCTGGTTACTAATCTATAATAATTAATCATAACGCCATCAGGAATAGACATAATCTTGCCAAAAATCTCCCCAGGCGGCTCTGTAACACCTATATAATTCCCAAGGCTTTTACTCATCTTTTCCACTCCATCAGTTCCTACAAGAATTGGCATAGTTATAGCTACCTGAGGACGTTGTTTGAATTCTTTTTGCAGTTCTCTACCCATAAGCAAGTTAAACCTTTGATCAGTCCCGCCAAGCTCAATATCTGCCTTAATGGCAACAGAATCATAAGCCTGCATGATCGGATATAAAAATTCCATAATAGCTATAGAAATATTACCCTTAAATCTCTTCTTAAAGTCATCTCTTTCAAGCATTCTGGCAACCGTAAATCTAGAAGTTAAGTTTAAAATATCTTCAAGTTTTAAAGGTTTCAACCATTCTGAATTTTTAACTACTTCTGTTTTTTCAGAGTCAAGAATTTTAAATGCCTGCTTCATATAAGTTTTTGCATTTTTATCTATTGCCTCAGATGATAACCTTGGACGAAGAGCTGATCTTCCAGAAGGATCGCCTATTCTGGCTGTATAATCACCAATAATTAATATAGCTTTATGACCAAGATCCTGAAACTGCCTGAGCTTATTTAAAACTACTGTATGGCCCAGATGTATATCTGGCGCAGTAGGGTCAAGTCCAAGTTTAACCTTTAAGGGGTTATTTTTTTTTATAGAATCACTTACAATACTCCTAAGTTCTTCTACCAACATGATATCTTCTGTTCCTTTTAATATCTCTTCTATTTGTTTTTTTAAGCTCTTTTCCATTTCTCCAGCTCTCTAATAACTATTAAAATCACTATCTATAAAAATTTGAATTAAATATTAACACAGCAAGCACAAGATTGTCTAATTTGGTATAAGAATAAAATTATAAAATAGGATTGCATAATTAATTAATAGCCAAAGAATCATTTTATGTGATTTTAATCTTCAAGAATGTTTAAAAACTTACCAACTAATTGAGGGTCAAACTGAGTCCCCGAGCATCTTACCAGCTCTTTTATTGCTTCTTTTCTACTTATTGGTTTTTTATAACATCTGCCATAAGTCATAGCATCATAAGCATCAATTATTGTTAATATACGAGATATCAAAGGAATACCTTTACCTTTTAATTCTTGAGGATAACCTCCTCTCCCGTCCCACCATTCGTGGTGATGCAGTATAGCTTCAGCTATCTGTAATAACCTTGGAGAGGATAATGCAATATTATATCCTATCTCAGGATGTTTTTTTACAATACTCCACTCTTTCTCAGTTAATCTGCTACTCTTTGAAAGAATAGAATCTTGTATCCCTATTTTCCCTATATCATGTAAAATTGTAAGCAGTGTAAGTTTGTTCAGATTATCTTTAGACATTCCTATCTTTTCTCCAAATTTTAGAGACAACTCCTTTAATTTCCTTGCATGTTCTTTTTCTTTACGATTTTTCCCCCAGAGTTTATTTTCAAGATTTAATATTATTAAACTTTGAATTTTTTTAGTTTCTGATAATTTACATCTATGCATTCTATCTTCAGCTTTTTTTACTATCTTTGAAATATTCTCTTCTTTGTTTACTTTTGTTGATACTCCTAAAGATATGCTTGTAGGTACCTTGTAGCCTATAGTTTTTTTACACGTTATCCTTACTCTGCTAATAATTTTATTTGCAATATCTTCAGTAGTTTTCGGAAGTAGTATTGCAAATTCATCTCCGCCCCACCTGGAGACAATATCTTCTGCCCTGCAGCAATTTTTTAATATTTCTGCAATTTTAATAAGTAGTTTGTCACCCTGTTCGTAACCAAAAGCATCATTTACAAGTTTTAAAGAATTCACATCTCCTATAACTATGCTTAATGGCAACTGCCTCACTTTATTCAACCTCTTTAGTTCCTCCTCAAAATAAGCTCTATTATAAAGATTGGTAAGTTTATCGTGGAAGGATGAATATTTTAATTCTTCTCTTTCCCTTATACGATCAGTTATATCTCTGCCTGTTGCAATAATATTAGTTATACTTCCATCCTTTTTCAGTAATGCCCTATTCTTCCATTCAACCCATCTCCACTTATTATTTACTGGCATTCTTACTTCAATATAATTTGTATATGGGGGTTTTACTACATTCTCTATAATTTTTTTTACAGCTTCCTGATCATCTTTATGAATAAATGGAATAAATCTTTTTTCCAATAATTCTTTTTCGGTCCTCCCCAAAAATTCACATAGTGATGGATTTATAAATAATACTTTGCTACTGGTATCAAATTCAGTTATAAAATCCTTCTGATTATTTACAAGTAAACGATACCTCTCTTCACTTTCCTTAAGTGCAGCTTTCCCTTTTTTCTTTTCAATTGCTCCTTGTATATTAAGCAATAGCTGTTCCATTTTGTAAGGTTTCTTTATATAGCTGTATGCACCTAAATTTACAGCTTCTATCGCAGTATCCTCTGATGCATGACCAGTAAGTATTATGCATTCAATATCCGGGCGTAATTTCTTAATCTCCTTCATTAGTTTAATACCTGATATATCTTCCAGCTTAAGATCGATCAACGCTATATCTATATTATCTTCATCTACTTTTTTAAGAGCAGCCTCTCCTGTAGTAACTGCACCAGACTTGTATCTTTTGACTCTAAAAACATCAGATAATGTTTTTCTTACCTTAGGGTCATCATCTACTATTATGATACTATCTTTTTTATTCATTTATTATTCCCTTTTAGGTAAAAGACCTGCCCAATAACATTCCCAGTTCTTTCTTTTTAATTTCTACTAACACTTCTAAGAGTTTTTCTATATGAAAGGGCTTATACAGGCAGGTATAAGCTTTAATATCAAGTGCTTTTTTTATAGATTGTGACATTTCTTTTCTATAGCCTGTAATAAGTATTACCGGCATGTCAGGATGCTTCTTCTTTATATCTTTTAATACATCCAGTCCATTAACACTGCCAAGCTTCATGTCAAGCAGGACTATCTTACTGTTTTGGACAAGATTATCATTTAAATTTAAAATATCTGTAACTTCAATAACTATAAATCCACGATTTTTTAAAATACCAGCTAAAGTTTTAGTAAATTTTGGGTCATCATCAACAATTACTATAGTACTTTCCTTTTTAAGCATTGAAAGGAAGGAAAGTATTAAATTAATATCCAGGGGCTTTGTTAAAGTAGCAACCACTCCAGCATCCAGTCCCTCTTTAACCAATCTGTCAGTAGAGTATGCAGTCATAAAAACAACTGGAATATTTGGCTTTCTAACTTTAATTTTTTTATAGAACTTAACCCCACCTATATCAGGCATTTTTACGTCTGTTAATATAAAGTCAAAACTGCAACTTTCTACCTTATTTATGGCTCCTCTTCCCGAGTAGGCAACTTCAGTATTGTATCCTTTCACTTTTAAAATATCTGAAAGTGTGTTTGCCATCCTCCTGTCATCATCTACTACAAGTATGTTCAGAGCTTCTTCCTTCATAATGCCTCCTTTGTAGGAAGTATTACTGTAATTGTACTTCCTTTGCCTTTAGTGCTCTCTGCCTTAATGCTTCCATTATTGGCTTCTACTAAATTTTTAGATACAGAAAGGCCAAGTCCAATACCACGTGCTTTTGTTGTGTAAAGGGGCTCAAAGATCTTTTCCATGTCTTTCTTTGGTATTCCACAACCTGTATCTATTATATCAATATGTACCTTGTTTTTATGTTCCCTCACATTTATTGTAAGACTTCCACCATCTGCCATAGCCTGGTAAGCATTAGTTATAAGATTTGTAAGTACCTGACTTATCTGGCTGCTGTCAACAAATATATAATTTATATCTTTTGGTATATTAGTAGTTACCTTGATATCTTTGGGTGAATGTTTTTTATCAAGTATCTTTAATATAAGCTCAGAAACTGCCACTTCTGTCCTTTCTGATGGTTTTGTCCTGGATAAATCTAGCAGGCTTGACACTATCTTTTCTGCATTAATAACTTCTTGTGAAATAATATCAAGATACTCCTTTGTAGTTTTATCAGCATCAGTTAATGTTTCCTTTAAGAAATATGCAGCATTTGATATTACTCCCAGGGGATTTCTTAGCTCATGACCTACTCCGCCAGACAGCTGTCCCAGTACTGCAAGTTTTTCTTTTCTTATAAGTTCTTCCTGTACTTCTTTTAGCTTTTTTGTCCTATCCTCCACCATTTCCTTGAGATTCTTGGAGTATTTTTCAAGCTCTTCTTCTACCTGTTTGTATTTATTAACCATATTAGATAGATCCTTAAACTCTTTATATCTTAATTTTCTCTTATCTATCTTTTCATAAGCTGTTACCAATTCTTTAAAATATGAGGATAACTGGTTAAACTGCTTTCTTATATTTCTTTTCCTAACCATATCTTACCTTAAATATATTTTATTATATTATGCTACTTCTTGCTACTTCACTTTTTTTTTACTGTAATTAATTATTATAATAATTTTTTATAAAATTATTATAATAATTAATATCATTGTATATCTATTATTATTATACTTCAACCTTAAATTTATGCTTGCAATTTATATTTAAAAATAATTTTATATCTATCTTATTAACTATTAATATTATATGAACCAACCAAGAAACAAATTGCTTGAATTTTGAAATTTATACTATATATTAATAGCAATATGAGTAAAAAAGCAAAAAGCGGATGCTTGAAAATTTTCTTAATTTTTGTAGCATTTACAGTATTTATAATCATAGCAGTTGGAGGTATTTCTTTAGTGGTCCTATTTAGTTCCCTTCCTTCCATAGAGGAACTTACTCCTTCAGCAATTGCCGAAACTTCCAAGGTTTATTCACTGGATGGCAGCCTGATAACTGAATTTCATGCTGAAGAAAATAGGGAAATTATACCATTTGATAAAATGTCCCAGCACATTAAGAATGCAATAATATCAGTTGAAGATAAAAGATTCTACGAGCATCAGGGAGTTGATTATATAAGAATAATTGGCGCACTGATAGCTGATATAAAATCAGGTGAGATAGTTGAGGGTGGAAGTACGATAACACAGCAATATGTAAAAAATGTATATTTTAGCCCTGAACAGACACTTAGAAGAAAGATAAACGAGGCAGCTATATCCATACAGCTGGAAAGAAATTACACAAAAGATAAAATACTTGAGATGTATTTAAATACAATAAATTTTGGATCAGGTTCATATGGTATTGAAAAAGCATCTCAAAATTACTTTGGAGTTCATGCTGATGAACTTACTATTTCTCAAGCAGCTTTGCTTGCCGGCCTGCTCAGAGCTCCTGAAATTTATTCACCATTTAACAACCTGGAAAAAGCTAAAGATAAAAGAAACCTGGTTTTAAAGCTAATGTATGAACAAGAATTTATTAACAGCAATGAATATCTTGAAGCATTAACCGAACCTATCATTTTAAATGAAAGCCAACAGGCAGCTATCGGACATTATGGAAGTAAAATTGCTCCTTATTTCATAGACCTCGTAAAACAACAGCTGTATGACAAGAAATTTACAGACTATGATGTATTTAAGGGCGGACTTAGGATCTATACAACATTAGATATGGATTTACAAAAAAAGGCAGAAAATGCAGTAAAAATTGTTTTTCCAGAAGAAATCGAACCGTCATATTCATTAATTTCAATAGATCCAAGTAATGGATATATTTATTCATTATTAGGTGGAAAGGATTACAGTATTAGTAAATTTAATATAGCAACACAAGGTAAAAGACAGCCAGGCTCTATTTTTAAAACACTTGTTTTGATGGAATCACTAAAACAGAATATTTCACCTAATAATAAATATAATCCGAATGGTCCTATAACTATCGAAATGGAAGAAGGTCCTGACTGGGTAGTTGATAATTACGGAGGAAATAAATTTGAGGGAGAGATGTCTGTAATTGATGGAACTATTAATTCTGTTAATGTAGTATATGCCCAATTGATGATGAAAGTTGGTGCAGAAAATGTTGAGGAACTCTGCAGTGAAATGGAAATATATGACATTGGAAACAACCCAGCTATTGCACTTGGCGGACTTGAAACAGGCGTAACCCCTTTAGATGTGTGTAAGATATTTTCAACACTTGCATCAGGCGGAATCTATAATCAACCAGTATGTATTTTAAAAATAACAGATTCAAATGGAAATATTTTATATGAATATGACAAGGATTCAAATGAAAATAATCGTCGCATACTTGAAGAACCAATATCCTACTATATTACTAAAATTCTTGAAAGGGTAATAAGCGAAGGGACCGGAAGAGGCGCAAATATTGGAAGACCTGCTGCTGGTAAAACAGGGACTACAAGTGATTATAGAGATGCATGGTTTGGGGGTTATACACCTGAGCTTGCAACCGTTGTATGGATTGGTCATCCAGAATCCACTAAACCAATGGATGCTATTAATGAAAGAATAGTAGTTGGAGGAACGTATCCAGCAGATATATGGAGAGAATATATGATTGCTGCCTTAGAAGGTAAGCCAGTAACTGATTTTAAGATTCCTGATAAAAAGCTCGTAGACATTGAGGTTTGTTCTGATTCAGGATTACTTCCGATTCACTGGTGCCCTAAAGAATCGCTTGAATGGAGGATTTTTATAGAAGGCGAGGAACCTGCCGAATTCTGTGACATACACAATAAAATTGAAATGCCCAATATTGTTGGTATGAATATAGAAGAAGCAAGAGTAATGCTTGAGGATCTGTTTTTTGAAATAAATGAACAATATGAATTTGATGAAACTTATAATCAAAATATTGTATTTAGGCAGGATCCGGAAGCTGGCAATATTATTGAATCATCAAATGGCCAAAAACCAAGTATAATCTTATTCATTAGTAAGGGAGAGCAAACATTTGAGATACCCGACATTGTAGGAGTAAAAGTAGATATTGCAAAAGAAATAATTAATAGCCTGGGACTTATACTTGAAAATACAATATATGAATATAATGCAGAGTACGATCTTGATAAAGTATTTAAACAGGAACCTGCTGCAGGATCAATAGTTACCAGATCAACTTCAGTTACCATACATATAAGCAAAGGCAAAAACCCAGAGTCAACTGTTCCAAATGTAATAGGAATGACAGAAGAAGATGCTATAAATACGCTACATACTGCTGGTTTTAGTACAATTACTACAGTAGAAGGTGAAAATTTCGAGGAAAATAGTAATGAAAAAGATAAGGTATTTGCTCAAATTCCTGAAAGTGATACTACCTATAATAAATCTTTTGAAATAATTATAAAAATAAGCAAAGGCATAGAAGTCCCTGATGTAATAGGTATGGAAAAAGAAACAGCAGTAGATGAGTTAGAAGGCCTTGGATTTATTGTTGATATATTACCTGATCCTGAAGAAACAGGTGAAGTAATCAACCAGCTGCCCGAATCAGGCACTTTCCTTGATTATGGTTCAATAGTAACTATAGAATTATTTAAAGAAGAAGAGGAAGAAGTAACAGAAGATGAATTGTAAAATTGAGAATAGTTTTTAAATTTTACTGAACTCCTCTTAATAAGTGGCCTTTTGTATAATTTTTAAATAATAAATTATCTTTAAAATAATTAATATATTCTTTATACTCTTTCATTCCCTTATTTAAAAATAGACTAATTGCCTTTTTATAACTCCTAATAATCTTTAACAAATCAGTATTATTAAAAAATCTTGAGTCAATTATCACAGAACTCAATCCACTGCATATTATCCTATCTAATTCAAAAAAAGTGCACATATTTTTAGAATTTGATATTAAAATACTACCATTGTAATCAGAATCTATCTGGAATCTATAGCCTTTTATATCTTCCAGATAATATTCGTCTCTCTTACTATAATCATCAATAATATACTCTGCCTTATATCTTGAATTTAATATAGGATATTTACCATGACCATAAACAAAAAAATCCATCTTGCTATTAAAAGTTTTTTTAGCTTTATGAATAATTTCTGCAATTTCGTTCAGATTTAATTCAGAAGAAAGAGCAACTCCTTTTATAGACTTATACTTACCTGAAAATTCTCTAAAAAAATTTAGGGCCAAACTATTAAATATATTAAAATAAAAACTTAAAAAAATATTTAAATCTATTTTTTTTAAAGATTTTTCGTAGTCCAGTAACTGCAGAACACCCATATTTGAAATAAAGAAACTTTTTACACCGCTATTAACCAAACTATAAAAATTCTCTTTAAATTTATTTATATTATCATCATATAATACTGGCGGGATATTTATTACAAGCTCTGCTCCGCAATTTTTGCAATAATCACCTAGCTTCTTAAACTTTCTTTTGGAAAATAATTTCTTATCTATAAATTCATTAAAATTATAATATATAATATAAAAAGCCCCACTGTCTGCTGCACTTCTTAACTGATCTTCATTATAAGCAATAGCTGATAATTTAAAATCTAATCCATCCAATTTATTATTAGGTACATAATCACAAGAAACAGCTCCAATTCCTCTTTCATCCTGGTTTTTTCCATCTCTAAAACCATATCTATTTAAATATTTTCCTAAAGCAGATTTATCCTTAATAAAAATATTTTCATTTTTGCTTTTATTTGTTTTATTCCCCTCCATTACCTTATTTGAATAAAGTAAAGCTTTGTTATTACTATCTTTATGATAATTATTTTTAAATAAACTCTTTGCTTCTGCGTCAAGCTGACTATCAAAAAATTTAAACACCCTGTCATTTAAAGCTATGTTTATTTTTTTATTAACTGCAATCTTGTATATAGTATCCTCCTTTACTTTATCTATCATTTGAAAACTGCTAATCTTTATATGCTCATTTCCTCTATTAGTCCAAACCTCAATAATATCTCCCTTACTTATACACCATTTACTTTTCATACAAAAAGATTTATCAGTATAATTTATTTTAATTATCCTTCCCAAAAAGTTGCCGATGCTTCCAGATCTCTTAATAGAAATTATTTCCTTAGGATACTTATTTTTAAAATATCCTGTTCCCAACTCTCTGGAAAAAATCTGGGTAATTTTATACAAATCTTCTTTTTCAACTCTAAAGTTTTTTGGATTCTCATAATACATGTCTATATATTTTCTATATGTTTTTATAACAATTCCGACATATTCTGCAGACTTCATTCTTCCTTCAATCTTAAGAGCATTAACACCTGTATTGATTATTTTTGGAATTATCTCTAAAGTGCACAGATCGTTTTTACTTAACAGGAAATTACCCTTTTTAGCAATATAATGAAATCCATTGCTATCCTTTTTCAAAATTTTATACTTCATTCTACATGGCTGGGTGCATCTTCCTCTATTGCCACTTCTTCCTCCGATAAATGAACTGAAATAACAATTGCCAGAATAGCAGTAGCATTGAGACCCATGCCCAAATATTTCTATTTCAAGAAATCTTTTGTCAGTTATATCTTTAATTTCATTAAGTGTTAGCTCCCTGGCAAGAATTGCTCTTTTAAATTTTAATTCTTTAAGCAGCTTAAGAGAATACATGTTATGTATACTTAATTGGGTACTTGCATGTACGGGAAGAAAGGGAAATAAATCTTTTATTAATTTATATACACCAAAATCAGTAATTATAACACCATCAATACAAATCTGTGTATAATCCTTTAAGAAGAAAATAACCTCTTCTATTTCACTATCTTTTATAAGTGTATTTAACGTTAAATATATCTTTACATTGTTTTTATGAGCAAATTCTATAGCTCTTTTTAACTGCTTTAAGTCAAAATTTTCAGCATATGCTCTTGCCCCAAATTTTCTATAGCCAAGATATATAGAATCTGCACCTGCATTTATTGCTGCAACTAATTGGCTCCATCCACCTGCCGGAGCTGTTAGCTCAATTTTTTTAATACTGGTACTCATTTAGAATTAGAAAGTAAGACCTATAATATTTTAAGAAGTAATTTTATAAAAGATTCATCTTAAAGTCTTATTACATAGCATTACACAAATTAACTAAAAAATATAATTCTGGTATTCGTTCTGTTAATTTTTTTTGCTCAGAAAATAATTCATTTATCGTCTTTTTACTTGACACTATCTTTCCAAGTACATTTTTTTTACTTGTCCCGCAATCCACTTTCCTGTTTGAAATGCATGATTCAATTTTTACCATTTCATAAATATCGCTGCTAAAATAAGGTGAATAATTCTTAAGCTCCTCTATTGTTAAATCTCCAAAGGAAATATTGTTGTCAGCGCAATTTTTTACTATTTTTCCCACAATATTATGAGACTTTCTAAAGCTTTCACCTTTTTTTACAAGATAGTCAGCAATATCAGTTGCTTCTAAGAAACCCTCACTTAAGCTTTCTTTAATTTTTGCCTTATTAAATTTTATTTTTTTAAGTAACTCAGAGAATATTTCAATACTGTCTATGGTTTCCTGATAAGCACCAAACATAATTTTTTTATCCTCCTGAAGATCTCTATTATAAGTTGAAGGTAATCCTTTCATTAAAATCATAGACTGCATAAGGCTGCCGATAATAAGGGAGCTTTTACCACGTATCAACTCCAGAATATCAGGATTCTTTTTTTGCGGCATTATACTGCTGCCGGTACAGAAAGCTTCATCTATTATTATAAAAGAAAATTCATTTGTATTAAACATAATCAAATCTTCACAAAATTTACTCAAGTTCAGCATAATTTTACTTAAGGAATATATAAAATCCATTATAAAATCTCTGTTTCCAACAATATCCATACTATTGGAATCAGTATTTTTAAACTTAAGTAATTTTTTCAGTAATTTTCTATCCAACTCATACCCGCTGCCTGTACAGGCCGCAGCTCCTAAAGGAAGATAGTCGCAGTCTTCAAAATTTCTAAAAAGACTACGCACATTCCTGTTAAATTTTTCAAAGAATGATAATAAATAATGTGACAGTAGCACAGGCTGAGCTTTTTGCATGTGAGTATATGCAGGAATAATAATGTCTATTTCCTTTTGGGCAATTTTTATTATATTCTCCTGCAGGCTTAAAACTTTATCTATAGTATTAATTATTGCATCCTTAATAAACAATTTCTCATCAAGCACTATTTGATCATTTCTACTTCGGCCTGTGTGAATTTTTTTTGCAAACTCTCCAATCACTTTTTCCAGTTCACATTCAATAAGACTATGTATATCTTCATACTGATCTGAGATAAGAATCTCTTCTGATTCTATCTTCTTTGTAACTTCTTCTAAGCCTTTAGCTATCTTCTTCAGCTCATTATCAGTAATTATCCCTATCTTCTTAAGTCCAATCACATGAGCAATAGTTCCTATAACGTCATACATATAAAGACTTTTATCCACATTTAAAGAACTTGTAAATTTTTCTACATTACTATCAGTATCTTTATTAATTCTACCTTTCCATATCTTTTCCATTTATTCTTCCTTTTTTTCCTAATATTTCATACGGATAACCCCATATTTTTATAAAACTTTCAGAATGTTTGGGGTCAAATACATCTTCCTTGTTATAAGTAGCAAGCTTCTCATCATATAAAGAATATATTGATTTCCTTCCTATTACTGAAAAACTCTTATACTCAAGTTTAATTTTAATTATTCCAGAAACAAACTTCTGGCTTTCTTCTATAAATTTTTTCAAGCAATCCATAAGAGGTGTAAACCAAAGCCCGTAATAAATCATCTCTGCCATTTTCTCTTCAATTAAATATTTATAATGCACAAGGTCCCTATCCAGGACAAGACCCTCTAACTGGCGGTGAGCTTCAATCAGCAACTCTGCAGCAGGAGATTCATATATCTCCCTTGATTTTATTCCTACAAGCCTATTTTCAACCATGTCTATTCTTCCAATACCAAATGAACCAGCAATATTATTTATTTTTTCTATAATCTTAATTAGTGGTATTTTTTCTCCATCAATAGCTATTGGAACACCGTTTTCAAACTCTAATTTAATATATTCGCAGTCTTTAATGCCTTTGCTTATTTTTGTCCACTTATATATTTCTTCCGGAGGCTCGTTCCAAGGATCCTCCAGAACACCACATTCAATACTCCTTCCCCATAAATTTTCATCAATACTGTAAGGACTTTTTTTTGTTACATTTATTTTAATTCCATGACTTACAGCATATTCTATCTCTTCCTCTCTTGATAAATTCCACTCTCTTAAAGGAGCAATAATTTTTAACTCTGGGTTTAAACTTCTTATTCCTACATCAAACCTTACCTGGTCATTACCTTTTGCTGTACATCCATGAGCAACTGCTTCTGCCCCTTCACTATTTGCCAGTTCAACTATCTTTTTAACTATTAATGGCCTTGCGAGAGCAGTTGCAAGTGGATAATATTTTTCATATTTTAAATTAGCTTTAATTGAAGGAAAAATAAAATCATTTACAAATTCATCTTTAGCATCAATTATTACTGCCTTACAAACTCCTGAACTAACCGCCCTGTTGTAAACTTCATTTAAATCATCAGGCTGCCCGCAATCAACCAGTGCTGCTATTACATCAATATTATAATTTTCTTTTAACCAGTTTACAGATACTGATGTATCAAGACCTCCTGAATAAGCTAGAATTACTTTACCTTTCATTTACATATCACCTTTTATACAATATTTTTTTATAATTCCTGAAATGATTTTAATATCTTTTCAGCATTCTTATTATTATCTATGACACAAATAATTGTATCATCACCTGCAACTGTGCCAAGCATTTCTTCAAAATTCATTCCATCAACTATAACAGCTACTCCCTGTGCTTCACCAGGAGTAGTTTTAATGACTAATATATTATTAGCTCTATTAATAACCAATACATTTTCCTTAAATTTGGTTCTTATCCTTTCAATGCTAATCTGTGAATTAACAGAATATTTATCCCCATATATATAGTGCCCTCGTTCTCCATATCTTCTTACTTTTGTTAGATGCAGGTAACTTACATCCCGTGAAACTGTAGATTGTGTTACATCATAGTCTCTGTTATGCAATTCCTCCATCAATTCTTCCTGAGAATATATTTTCTTGTCTTTAATAATTTCTCTAATAGCTTTTAATCTGTCCAATCTACTCATTTTTTTACACTTTAGTCTCTAATAAAAATTATATTGAATATAAATATACAAGCAGTGCTTTTTGAGCATGTAACCTGTTTTCTGCCTGAATCCATACAATTGAATTATTACCATCTATGGCTTCTGATGTTATTTCTTCCCCCCTATGGGCTGGAAGACAATGCATAATTTTTACATCAGGTTTGGCGTAAGATAATAACTTCAAATTAATCTGAAAATCCTTTAACTCTTTAATTTTTCCAGCATATTCCTTATCACCCATACTAACCCACACATCTGTATACACAATATCAGCATCAGCCACTGCTTCCAATGGATCGTTTACAATTTTAAAATTACTCCCACTTATTCCAGATTGCTTTTTAATATAATTTATTATTTCTTTTAAAGGTTCATACTTTTCTGGGCACCCCACTGTTATATTTAGCCCCAGTATTGTAAAACCAATTAGCAAGCTATTTAATACATTATTGCTATCTCCAACATAAGTAAATTTTAAATCTTTTTTTAAAAGTCCAAGTTCGTAAATAGTAAATAAATCTGATAAAATTTGGCACGGATGATAAAGGTCGGTCAATCCATTAATTACTGGAATTATACTTTCCCTTGCAAAAACTTCCACTGTTTTCTGGCTGTACGTTCTAATAATTACACCATCAAGATATTTTGAAAAGACTTTTGCTGTATCTTCAAGAGTCTCGCCCCTCTTTATCTGCAAGTTTTTTGAATCTAAATAAATACTGTTCCCGCCAAGCTGTGATATTCCAACTTCAAAAGAAAGCCTTGTCCTTGTAGAGTGTTTATCAAAAAACATTGCAAGACTCTTACCACTTAATAAATCTTTGTATAGCTTTTCATCCTTTTTGACCTCAGCTGCAAGCTTTAATATATTCTCAATCTCTTCTTTGCTGTATTCTTTTAAGGTCAATAGATCTTTATGCTTTTTATCTAATAAATTTTTCATTTTTGTAAATCTCCAATATTTTTATCTAGCCATTTCATCAATGTATTTATATTATCTTTTGTTATCATAAGCGGAGGTAAAAACCTTAAAATAGAACCTGAAACTTTATTTAGAATAATATAATCTTTTAACGCATTCCTTACTAAAATATCAGCTACTTCCTCCCTAAATTCCATTGCCAGCATTAATCCTATTCCTCTTACATCTTTAATTATGGTATATTTTTTCTTAATTCCCTTTAACTTATTTAAGAAATATTTTCCCATTTCCCTTGATTTATCAATCAGGCCATTTTTAAGAATATAGTCAATCACTGCACATCCTGCTGCACAAGATGCTGCATTTCCACCAAAGGTTGAGCCATGGTCTCCTGGATTAAATGCTGAACTTATATCATCAGTTGAAATTATTGCTCCAATGGGCATACCTCCACCCAGGCTCTTTGCTACTACCATAATATCAGGTTTTATCCCATAATTTTGATAAGCAAACATTTCTCCAGTTCTACCAAAACCTGTTTGTACTTCATCAAGAATTAAAAGTATTTTATTTTCAGAACATATCTTTCTGATCCATGTTAAAAACTTTTTATCATTTATATTAATTCCACCTTCACCTTGTATGGGCTCAATTAGAATTGCACAGGTATTTTTATTAATTTTCCTCTTAACTGAATCAATATCATTTAACCTTGCATAATCAAAACCTTCAATAAGAGGTTTAAATACTTCCTGTTTCTTGGTCTGAGCTGTAGCAGAAAGAGCACCTAATGTTCTTCCATGAAATGATTTATAAAAAGAAATAATCCTGTATTTATCAGGATTATATTTATTCTTTGAAAATTTTCTTGCCAGTTTTATGGCTCCCTCTATAGCTTCAGTACCACTATTTGCAAAAAAAACTTTTTCCCCAAAATTTGTTAGATTGCAGAGTTTTTTTGCAAGCTCAACCTGTGTTTTGTTATGATAAACATTAGAAGGCTGAATAATATTGTCAATTTGTTTTTTTAATTTTCCCATCACAAATTTATTGCTATGCCCTACATTAAGACATCCATATCCAGCAATGAAGTCCAGATATTTTTGACCATTAGCATCCCATAAATATTGCATTTCTCCTTTTACAAAAACAACTGGCAGTCTACTGTAAGTACTCATTAGATATTTACTGCCTTCATTATAAATTTTTAAATTCTTATCCATCTCCTCTGTTTTCATAAATTCTAACCTTCCATTTATTCTGTTATTATTTTTACTCTAAAGCAAGACTACTATGCTGTTATCATTGTTCCAATACCTTTATCAGTAAAGATTTCTACTAAAATTGAGTGAGCTTTTGTCCCATTTAAAATATGAGTTCGGGAAACACCGCTATGTAATGCATCCATACATGAGATAACCTTTGGAATCATACCTGAGCTTATATCGCCACTTTTTATCATATCAAGGCATTTTTTAGATGTTAATCTTGAGACAAGTTTTTTACTGCTACTTGAAAAATAGATAATACCATCAACATCAGTTAGTAAAATCATTTTCTTTGCTTTTAGAGAGGTAGCTATTTTACAAGCACAAGAATCAGCATTAATATTATAAATATTTCCATTAGCATCTGTTCCAAGTGATGTTATAACTGGAATATACCCATTATCTAAGATATTTACAACAAAATTAGAATCAATATCTATTATCTCCCCAACATATCCCAAATCAATATCTTTTCCATTTTTCTTATATCTTTTTTTTCTACATTTTATAAAACTGGCATCATTGCCAGATATCCCAATAGCTTCCTTGCCATGTTCGTTTAATAAAGAAACTACTTTAGTATTAATTTTCCCTATGAGTATCATTTTTACTATATCTATTGATTCTTTTGTAGTTACCCTCATTCCATCTATAAATTTTACATCCAGTCCCTTCTCTTTCATAAGATCTGTTATCTGCTTACCTCCGCCATGTATTAATACAACCTTTATTCCAACATATTTCATTAGAATAACGTCATCTAAAACACTCTTTAGAACTGAATCATTCTCCATCATGGTTCCACCAATTTTTACAACTACTTTTTTATCAAAATATTCTTTTATATAAGGTAAGGATTCAAGTAGTACTCTAGCCTTACTTATATATTCATCCCCGGTATTTTTTTTATTATTAGAATAGAATTCTATTTTTCTCTTATTTATTCCCATATTATCCATAATTATAATTTACTTATTTTTAACATATTTTTTATATTAAAAAATTTCTATTTTTAATAATTACTACACTTAAAAAACCTTTTTTCTTTCTACTTTATATATCTTCTATGAAAACACACCGTTATATATTAAGCCTTCCCTTTCATCAAATCCAAATGCAACATTCATATTTTGAACAGCCTGCCCGGCAGCTCCTTTCAACAAATTATCTATAGCCGAAAATATTTTTAAAGTATCAGTTCTTTTATCAAAACTTATACCAATTTGACATATATTCGTTCCAATCACATCTTTTAATTGAGGTATCTTTTTCCCCTGAAATTGAACAAAAAAAGAATTCTTATAAAATTCCTCATATACCTTATATATTTTTTCTACTTCATCTGCTAAATTATCTTTATGCTCTAATTTACAGTAAATAGAAGTAAAAATCCCTCTGTTTATAGGAAGTAGATGAGGTGTAAAACATACTTTCATTTCTTTTCCCGCAATTTTTGAAACCTCCTGTTCTATTTCTCCAATATGTCTATGTGTTTCTGCAGCATATGCAAAAAAATTATTATCCACATTACAGAATAGATAATCCATTTCTAACTTTCTGCCTGCACCTGAAACTCCAGACTTGGCATCAATATTTATACTTTTAATATTAAGATTACTGATTTCAAGAACAGGAGCAAGACTAAGTATTACAGAAGTTGGATAACAGCCCGGGTTGGCAATATACTTGCATTTTTTTATCTTTTGTTTATTAATTTCAGTAATACCATAAACAAAATCAGGAAGCATTCCTTTTAATATATGTTCTGAGCCATACCACATTTGAAAATCATCAGGATCATTTATTCTAAAATCAGAACCAATATCAATTATTACACCATCATATTTTAATAAATTTTCTTTTATGTATTGCATAGACTTTAAAGGCGGAAGACATAAAAATACTACATCAATATCCTTTAATTCATTTTTAGCAGCCTTTTCTTTAAAAGTTAATATATCGCCTTTAAAATCTGTATATGATGAAAAAGCTTTACTCACACTAACATCTTTATACTTCCTTGATGTAACAATTTTTACCTTAGTATATTTATGCAAGTTAAGTATTTTAATTAATTCCATACCTGTAAATCCTGAACCGCCAATAACAGCTGCTTTTATCTTTTCTTTCATAAATAAATCTTCTCTCTAACTTTTATTAAATATAATTTATTATTATAACTGCATATTATACAAAATAATTAAATATTATGCAAGTTTTTAATTAAAAACTTTTACATATTAATAAAATTTGAGATTTTTTGCATTTAAAATTTTTTTAGTTATATTAGCTACCATCAGCTAATACCACTATGTAAGACTGCTATTTTGTATTGCAGCTAAATATCCAGGACTATTCAATTTAATTACAAACCATTTAACTGTTTCTAGATTTTTTAATTTTTGTTATCCTGGAAACCTTCCCATCAAAAACTCCGCCTTCGTTTATGATAAGTGAATCTGTCTTTATGCTTCCTCTGACAATTCCACTCTCCATTATCTCAACCTTGCCTGATGCCTTCATCTTCCCATCATATTCTCCTTCTATGCTTGCATCAATTGTATCAATATCAGCATTTACAATACCGCTTTCCCTAATATTTATCTGCCCTTCAACTTTTAACTCACCATTTACTTCACAGTCAATTTCAATAGATTCGGATATATCCATTTTACCCTCAAATTTTGCTGAATCCCCTCCAATTTTTAATAATTGTCTGGGGTTTTTTCCTCCAGAATATTTATTGCTACTTGAATATTCTTCATTCATGTATAATCCTTGCTCCTTACGTTTAATATAAACTGTTTAATATTATAAATAAAAAAACATAATTATCCAAATGATTTTTAAAAATCTCTTACCCTTGCATTATACTTCTTGCTCAAATTTTCTAAAATTCTTTGAACAATTATCTCAACTTCCACATCTTTTAAAGTTCTCTTATTGTCCCTGAAAATAAGTGAATATGCCAGGCTTTTTTTACCAGATTTAATCTGCTCTCCTCTATAAATATCAAATAAAGTCATCTCCTTCAATATTTCAGTTTCTGTATTCCTGATCTCTTCTTCTATCTTACTATTTTCTATATTCTCATCTATAACTATCGCAAGATCAATTTCAATAGAAGGGAAAACAGGTATGGTTTTAAACTGTTTTTTATTTTTTATATTTTCTATAAATTTATCTAAATTTATTTCCAGATAATAAACATCCTGTTTAATATCCACCTCTTCTAATAAAATAGGATGAACTTTTCCAATTATTCCCACATCTTCATTATTTAAAATAATATCTGCACTGATGATCGGATGAAAAAACTTATACTCTTTTTCCTTTATACCCAAAGAATTCAAATTGTAATACTTATTATATAAATATTCTAAAATACCCTTTAGGCTATAATAATTACAATTTTTTCCTTTTCCATACCAGCTCTTAGCAGCCATTTTCCCTGTAAGCATTATACCAAGCATATTTATTTCCAGTGGTAACTTTGATTTCAATTTTTTCTTAAAAACCTTTGATATTTCATATATACTGATATCTTTTATTTTACGATTTATATTATCTTTTATATTCATGGTCATTGAAGGAAGAAGAGAAGATCTCAGATAAGCAAAATCCTCATTAATTGGATTTAATACCTTTACAGTATTTTTATATGCATCTTCAAAATCTAATTTAAATTTCTTTTTCACTTCTTCGCTTACAAAAGAATAATTTATAACTTCATATAGTCCAATATTACACAAACCTTTTCTTATATCTCTTATAATTCTTTGATAAAAACTATACTCTCCTTCTCTAAGAATAGAATTTGGAGGTGTAGAATTAAAATTATTATAACCATAAATTCTTGCTATCTCTTCTATTAAATCTATTTCCCTTTCTAAATCCTCAAATCTAAATGATGGAACAGTAGATTCTATTATATTTCCCTTTATCCTATTTTTTATTTTTAAGCCTGTCAGTATATCTGAAATATTATCTTTTCCAATATCTTTACCCAAGACTTTTTTTACTTCTCCCAACCTTAAATTAATCTTTCTTTGCCTTTTAATTTCTTTTGAATTGTCGCAAATACCTTTCCCAAAATCATGATTTGTTATCTTTTTCAATAAATATTCAAATCTTTTAATAGCAAAAACAGTCATCACTGGATCTATTTTTTTTTCAAACCTATTAGAAGCTTCTGTTCTAAGACCTATTTTTTTTGATGTTCTCATTATGGAAGGACCATTAAAATTTGCTGATTCAAGTAAGATATTCTTTGTAGCTATATTTATTTCAGTATCTTTTCCTCCCATTACTCCAGCAATAGCTATTGGGTTCTTCTCATCAGCAATTAAAATCATTCCCTTTTCTAATTTCCTATTATTATCATCAATTGTTTTTATTTTCTCGCCATCTTCTGCCTCCCTAACTATTATTTTATTTGAATAAAGCAAGTCCCTGTCAAAAGCATGGAGAGGCTGTCCAGTTTCTATCATTACATAATTTGTCAAATCAACAACTAAATTTACAGGTCTGACATCACATAAATTAAGCTTGTTTCTTAACCACATCGGAGAATTATTATCAGGAATATTATAAAATACTTTTGCAGAATACCTTGGACATAAAGAATAATCTTTTACCAATATTTTTATATCAGAATTTACATTTATCTCTTCTGTGCAGTCATATTGTGGAACTATTAAATCTATCTTTTTTATTGCACTTATTTCCCGTGCAATTCCAATAATACTAAGACAATCAGGCCTATTTGGAGTAATTTCCATTTCCATTGAGACATCATCCAGACCTGCTGATTTAGCAAAATCAGATCCTACCTTATAATCTTTACTCAAAATCATTATTCCTGAAGCATCTGAAGATATGCCCAATTCCATTTCCGAGCATATCATCCCTTCAGAAAATACTCCTCTTATCTTGCTTTTTTTTATAACAATATTGTCAACCTTTGCTCCTTCAAGAGCTACTGCAACCTTGTCTTCCTTTTTAAAATTTTTTGCTCCACAAACAATATTTAATATCTTATTTCCTATATCTACCTTACAAACAGACAGCTTATCTGCATCAGGATGAAGATAGTATTCAATTACCTTTCCAACTACAATACCCTTATATTTTTCTCCAATATATTCTACTTTTTTAACTTCAGTGCCGCTCATTGTTAAGAGCTGTGCAATATTTTTAGCATCAATCTCATCTGTATCTAAAAATTCTTTAAGCCAATTAACAGTTACTTTCACTTCCTGTGAAATCCTTTCACTTAAAAATTTAAAATTGACTGATAAACCGGATATCATTTTCAAAAAATATCCTTAAATCATCTATTCCATATCTCAACATGCAAATTCTCTCAATTCCTACCCCAAAAGCAAATCCGCTAACTTCTCCTGGGTTATAATTTACAAACTCATACAAATTTGGATCAACCATACCAGCTCCTAAAATTTCCAACCATCCCGATCTTGAACATACCCTGCATCCTGCTCCCTTGCATACACTACAGGAAACATCAACTTCAATACTTGGTTCTGTAAACGGAAAATAATGAGGTCTAAATCTAACTTTTCTTTCCTTACCAAAAATTTTATGAATAAAAGCTTCCAGAGTCCATTTTAAATTTTCAAAATTAATATTCCTGTCAATTACTAATCCTTCAACTTGATTAAACATTGGTGTATGGGAAACATCATAATCTCTTCTGTATACCTTTCCGGGAACTATTATATAAACAGGAGGCTTATTTTTTTCCATATACCTAATCTGCATTGGAGATGTATGAGTTCTTAGTAAAACATTTTCTGAAATAAAAAAAGTATCATGAAGTGATCTTGCAGGATGATCTGCTGGGGTATTTAATGCTTCGAAGTTATAATAATCAGTTTCAACCTCCGGACCATCTGCAATATCAAAACCCATACCAATAAATATCTCTTCTATTTCTTCTATAACTTGTGTAATAATATTCTTTCTGCCTAAATTTATTTTTTCCCCTGGAAGAGTCAGGTCAATCTTTTCTTTCCTTAACTGCTTATCAAATTGAATTGCTTTAAAATATTCTTCTTTTTCTTTAATAATTTCTTCAATATTTTTTCTTATTATATTTGATTGCTTACCAACTATTGGCTTTATACTATTTGGCAGGCTTCCAATATTTTTTAATATATTTGAAATATAACTTTTTTTCCCAAGATATTTAGTTTTTATTTTTTCAAGTCCGTCTAAAGTACCAATACTATCAATATCTTCTTTAAAGCTATCAAACTCCAAATTTAACTTTTGTTCTACCTCATTTATTGATATCTTCTTTTCATCCATATTTTTTTTAAAATCTTTTAAATAAAATAATGATAAAAATCATGCAGAAACTTGTTTTTTTGCAACCTTTGTTAATTTTTGGAAAGCAGTCGGATCCCCCACCGCTATCTCTGATAACATTTTTCTATTTATTTCAACATTAGCTTTTTTTAGACCATTAATAAATTCATTATAAGAGATGCCATTTAGTCTTGCAGCTGCATTAATCCTTATAATCCATAATCTTCTGAAAGTCCTTTTCCTATTCTTTCTATCTATATATGAATATTTTAAAGATTTTAATAATTGTTCCTTTGCAAGCCTATAACTTCTTTTCTTGGCACCATAATAGCCCCTTGCTTCTTTTAAAATTTTTTTATGCTTTCTTTTCTTTACAGTTCCTCTTTTGATTCTAGTCATTTCATCTAACACCTTCTTTCTATTTTCTTAAAAGCTTTTTAACTTTTTTTCTGTCATGAGACGACACTTCTGTTACTTCACTTAATCTTCTTTTTCTGTTAGCATTTTTTTTAGTAAGTATATGACCTTTATATGCTTTTACTCTAACAATCTTCCCCTTACCTGTAACTCTAAATCTTTTAGCTGCTCCTTTGTGAGTTTTAACCTTTGGCATAATTACACAACCTTTCATATATATTTAAACCATTCTATCAGTCAAATAGTCCACTGGGTAAATAATCCCCTATGAAATACCCAGATTATAATGGACCTAATACCATAATTATATTATATCCATCCAGCTTAGGTTTTTGTTCTATAATATATTTACACTCTAACTCATTAGTAATATCATCAAGCACGTTCATGCCTAATTCCTTATGAACTATTTCCCTTCCCCTAAACACAACAGTAATCTTTACTTTATTTCCACTTTTTAAAAATTTTTCTATATGTTTTCTCTTAGTATTCAAATCATTCTTATCTATTTTAGGTCTTAATTTTATTTCTTTTATAATAATTTGCGATTGTTTTTTCCTCCTCTCCTTTTCGGAAATTTCTAACTGATACTTATACTTGCTATAATTTATAATTTTACATACAGGTGGACTCGCATTTGGTGCCACTTCAACTAAATCCAGATTTTTATCATACGCCATAGAAATAGCTTCATCTGTGTTTATTATTCCCATCTGGCTTCCATCATCAGAAATTAGTCTAACCTTTGGTGCCATAATCTGTCTATTTACTCGAATATTTTTAATAATAAATTTCCCTCCTTAAATATTTTAATATAAAAAAAATAGGTAGTATGAATCATCTACCTATCTTCATATTATATTTACCAAATTAGCTGATTCTTGCACCGCCATTTGGTGAGAAATAAATGATTTCTACTTTATCTATTATTATTCTTATTATTATTTTTTTAAATAAATCTTTTTTTATTAAATTATTTTTTTATAATTTAATTTTAATTATCTTTGAAATTATACAGGTTTTTATTTTTTTGTCTATACAGCTTCCTCTTCTTCAGCCGGCACATATTCTTCTTTCCAGGCTTTATCAGCTATCTTCTTATAGCTTTCAGCATACTTGTCTATATCCTTTGCAAGAGATGTAATTATAGTCTCTGCTCCATCATGTGTAGGATAAGCCCCTGTTTCGGCAACTATATCCCTTAAAACCTGCGGGTTGTCAATTATTGTGCATGGCCTTAGATGATTTTCTGTATAGGGCTGCCTTTTTCTAAAGCCCATAAAGAAATCAGATGTCAGTACATCTACAAGGCTTTTTTCTTTAATATTGTCAGCAGCAAAATGAACAAATACACATGGTTCTACATCTCCGTTAACATTTATATGCAGGTAGTTTTTCCCTCCTGCCATGCATCCATTTACAAGCGGCCCATCATTCCAGAAATCAGCAACTACTACATTTTTAGTCCTTCTTATCTCTAAAATCCTCTTTCTCCTGTAATCCCTTTGCTCGGGAGTAGGCATGAGCTCTAAGTTAGGTTCTCTTCCTATGGGAATATAATTAAAGTACCATCCAATAAAAGCACCTTTTTTTACAAATAAATCTACAAATTCATCGCTTACTACCAATTCGTTGTTACTCCTTGTTGCAGTTACTGAGTAGCCAAAAAGAACTCCATTTTCCCTAAGTGCATCCATTGCTTCCATTATCTTTTTCCAGGTACCCTTTCCTCTCCTCTCTTCAGTTTCTTTTTTAAAGCCTTCCACACTTATGCAGGGAATAGCATTTCCGAGCTCTGCAAGTCTTTTTGCAAACTTATCATTAATTAGCTGGCCGTTTGTATAAATCTGGAAGAATGAATCATTATGCCTTTCTAGAAAATCAAAAAGCTTGGGCCATACAGTTGGCTCTCCTCCTGTTATTACAAAAAAATAGAGGCCTATGTCATTTGCTTCATCAATTACCCTATTGCAAACATCGTAGGGAAGATCCTCTATTTTTGAGTACTGCCATGCATAGCAGCCATAACATTTTAAATTACACTTCATTGTTGGACTGATTACCAAGTGATTAGGCGGTGTTAGGCCATATTTTTTAGTAAATGCCCTTCTTTTAGGCTGGCCTCCTATCATCGCATTATTAATTAAATTCATTACTACTTTTTCCCTGACAGCCGGGGACATATCTTTAGCCGCTCTCTTTAAGCTTACAAGAAGGTTTTCCATAAAATCTCTCTCTTCCCTCTTTTTTAGCTTGTAAACCCTGCCCTTTACTATTGATAGCCATCTCTCATCAGATATTTTTGTAATAACTTTGAGGGCACTCTTAATAGCTGTTTTTGTAGTAATTAATTTTACTTTCTCTTTTAAAGTCATTTTTTATCCCTTCTTACCAATTACTTATATATCTATATAAAAATATGATTTGTTTGCAAATACAACTTTTAATAATTATAATAATTATTAAGCTAAAAATAAAGTAAAAAAGCATAAAATTTAACCCTTTACTTTCTTATCTTTAACTACATCTTTTAAAATCCAAATAAATTCTTTTAACTTGATATTATTAATATCCTCACCAATTTTTCTTCTTATAGTTATAGTTTCAGTTTGCTTCTCTCTTTGCCCTGTTACAACCATATAGGGAATCTTCATAATCTCTGCCTGTCTAATTTTCTTTCCAAGTGATTCCACTCTATTATCCATTTCAACCCTATAGCCTTTATTTTTTAATTCACTAAACACTTTATAACCATAATCATAATATTTATCAGAAATTGGGAGTACTATAACCTGTACAGGCGAAAGCCAGGGAGGAAGATTCCCGCTATAATTTTCAAGCAGTATACCTATAAATCTTTCTATACTTCCTAGTACAACTCTATGTATCATAACTGGTCTGTGTTTTTTATTATCCTCTCCAGCATATTCAATATTAAATTTTTCCGGCATCGCAAAATCCAATTGAATTGTAGCACACTGCCATGTTCTATCCAGACAATCCTTTATATGAAAATCAATCTTTGGTCCATAAAATGCGCCTTCTCCTTCATTTAAAATATAGTTCAGCTTTTTCATCTCTATTACTTCTTTTAATTCCTTTTCTGCTCTATCCCACATCTTATCACTTCCAATCCTATCTTCAGGTCTTGTAGATAGTTCAACATTATAGTCTTCAAATCCAAACACTTTATACATTCGATCTATTAAATCAATTATTTTAATTATTTCTTGCTTTAATTGACTTTCAAGACAAAAAATATGAGCATCATCCTGTGTAAAACTTCTAACTCTGAATAAGCCATGCAGAACACCTGACTTTTCATGCCTGTGAACAAGCCCAAGTTCAGCATATCTTATAGGAAACTCTTTGTAGGAATGCTGATTAGATTTATAAACCAAAATTGTTCCCGGGCAGTTCATGGGTTTAACTGCATAATCAAATTCATCTATTTTCACAAAATACATATTATCTTTATAATGATCCCAGTGTCCTGATATTTTCCATAATTGATTACTTAAGATAATAGGAGTCTTAACTTCCTGGTAGCCTTCCCTCCCATGCTCCTCTCTCCAGTAATCCAAAATAATATTTTGTAGTATCATTCCTTTTGCGTGGAAAAATGGGAACCCAGGCGCTTCATCATGAAAACTAAATAAGTCTAAATCTTTTCCTATCTTTCTATGATCGCTTCTTTTTGCTTTCTCCAGCTTTTCTAAATAATTATTTAAATCTTCCTTTTTGAAAAATGCAGTCCCGTAAATTCTTACAAGCATTTTATTTTTTTCATCGCCCCTCCAATAAGCTCCTGCAACACTTAGCAGTTTAAAAGCACCAACTCTCCCTGCAGCTGGTATATGTGGACCCCTGCAAAGATCTACAAAATCCCCTGTTTTATATATACTTACCTCTGAATCTTTAATCTCATCAAGCAGTTCCAATTTATACTGATTATCTTTAAATAATTTCTTTGCTTCGGATTTTTTTATTTCTTCCCTGGTAAATTTTAAATTTTCATTAATTATCTTTTTCATTTCTCTTTCAATGGCAGTGAAATCTGATGTAGAAATATTGCAATCTATATCAAAGTCATAATAAAAACCATTTTTTATGGAAGGACCTATGGTAAACTTAACTTTTTTGTATATTCTTTTTATAGCAGATGCCATTATATGCGCACAGCTATGATTTAATATATCATTAGCTTTCTCATCCTTGCTGTTTATTAAATCTATCAGGATATTTCTATTAATTTTATAATCAACATCCACCAATATACTGGATTTCTCATTACCGCTATAGTCAATTATTTCTGCAGCAATTATCTTTTTAGATAATTTCCTATTATGGCCTAAAACTACATCGTATATACTGGTACCACTATTTATTTTTATTTTACCTACTCTGTTAATCTCTACTTCAATCATCACTCATACCTTATAATAGTATTAAACAAATCAACTAAAATTATTAGCCACTTAAATATTAGAAGATTAGCTATATAAAAATGGAGCGGAAGACGGGACTTGAACCCGCGACCCTCACCTTGGCAAGGTGATGCTCTACCAGCTGAGCCACTTCCGCTCATTATTAAACCAAAAAATATATCCTACATTAACAATTTATTTTTATATTAGCCAGATATAAAATAAAAGTCAATAAAAGAAACCCTATTGATTTTTGATCTGTTCGAATAACTCCATGGTTGCTTCTTCATCATAAACAACTGCACTTACATCCCCAATCATTTGCGGCCAGGAGGGTATTGTTGTAATTCTGATATCACTGGCACTTACTTTTCCAAGTACTGGAAGT
>Ga0265594_1000554_pt1 | contig 30701 bp, 29 predicted proteins | sample saktaG_11_FD_190147 | JGI IMG/M metagenome (GOLD analysis project Ga0265594, IMG submission 190147) | Saline water microbial communities from Sakinaw Lake, British Columbia, Canada - sak_2011_5_24_80m | ecosystem: Environmental > Aquatic > Non-marine Saline and Alkaline > Saline ... | reverse complement strand
GGGCTGATGCGCGGGCAAGCTGGTGTTTACCCAAGGCTCTACCAACAAAGAAGGCAGTGGTGTCAGAACCGAAGGTAGTAAATAGAGCTAAAAATACCCATTCTCTGCCGTTATCCAGCCCCCTAAGTGCGACGAAATAGCTTAAAAGCCATCCTACATAGAGAATGCCTGCTATTGTCCATGCCCAACCAATAAAAGCCCCTTCTTTTTGTGGTTGCCAGAGAAGCCAGATTAGAGATAGTACTACGGCTGAGGTTAATAAAAGCGGTATAGCTAAATCATAGTTGAAATGAGGACTCAGAATAAATAGCAGGGTCCAAATTAACCCGAAGTAGGTAAGCGGTGCTGCTTTGGAAGCGCCAGTCAGCTTGTAGAATTCAAGAACAGCCAATAGGCCCCAGATAGCCACCAATATGGCAAACCAAGGTAATGGTTGGTCAAACCAGACAGCTGTAATTAGAAAGGGAATAATACACAGTGCTGTGATGACCCGTTTCTTAAGCATACTTGTTGACAGGAGTAGAGTTATTCATATCAGCTAACCTGCTGTTTGCCTTCCAGTTACAATCCAAAGAAGTCTCTTTCCCTCTAGGTGCCGGATAGTAGCGCTTTCTCGCTCCGTTCCGTATTAAAGTTGGGCCATAGAGCCGGGCCGAATATTAGACTTCTGTGAGTTCTGCTTCTTTATCTCGCCCAACTTGCTCGGCATCAGCTATAGCGCTGTCAGTTAGCTTCTGTATCTGAATCTGAGCATGCTTATGCTCATCCTGTGATATATCCTTGTTTTTCTCTAACCCCTTTAACTCATCCATGGCTTCACGTCTTAGGTTGCGTATTACTATCTTTTTTTCTTCAACTCTTTTTCGCACTACCTTTACTAGCTCTTGTCGGCGCTCTTCGGTGAGTGGTGGGATATTCAATCGAATTACATGGCCGTCATTAATCGGAGTTAATCCCAGGTCAGACTTTAGTATAGCCTTCTCTATGCTGTGGATACTGCTTCTATCCCATGGCTGGATAACAAGGAGCCGAGCCCCAGGCACCGAAACGCCGGCAAGCTGGTTTAGTGGGGTGGGAACACCAGCATATTCTACTTTGATATGCTCTACTAAGGCAGGCGTAGCACGCCCGGTTCGGATGTTGGTTAACTCGTGCCTTAGAAGCTCAATGGATTTCTGCATCTTTTTCTCAGCATCCCATAGAATGTGGCTATCCATCTCGTTCCTCACTAGATATTAAAGTACCAATCGACTCGCCGATTACAACCTGCTCTAAGCTATGAGGCACCTGAAGGTCAAAAACAATTATAGGTAGTTTATTTTCTAAACATAGGGACAGGGCAGTAGCATCCATTACTTGCAGACGCATGTTCAATGCTTCAAGATGAGTAAGTTTATCGATTTTCTTAGCATCAGGTTGTTTGTGGGGGTCGGCACTATAGACACCATCAACATTGTTTTTGGTCATAAACAGGACTTCTGCTTCAATCTCTATCGCTCGTAGGGCAGCAGCCGTATCAGTAGTCATATATGGATTGCCAGTACCACCGGCAAAGATAACTACTCTGCCTTTCTCCAGGTGGCGAATAGCCCGGCGTCTGATATACGGTTCGGCTACTTGTTGAACAACTATTGCTGTCTGAGTCCTGGTAATTACCCCTTCTTTTTCCAGGGCATCCTGAAGAGCCAGAGCATTTATCACTGTAGCTAGCATGCCAGCATAGTCAGCAGTAACCCTGTCCATCCCTTCTTTCTCAGCCTTTGCCCCACGCCAGATATTACCACCACCGACGACAATGGCTACATTGACGCCCATTTCTATTACCTGTTTAATCTGTTTGGCTAGTTTGGTTAGGATAGCAGCATCAATACCGTAGTCGGCTCCACCACTGAGGGCTTCACCACTAAGTTTAAGGAGAACCCGTTTATATTTAGTAATAGCCATCTCTATGATTTCTGACTGCCTACTTCAAATCTAGCGAATTGGCTTACTTGAATATTCTCTCCTACTTTGGCTATGGTTTCATCAATGGTCTCTTGAATGCTTCTATCTGGGCACTTAATATCAGATTGAAGTAGCAAACAGGTTATCTCAGGGTTTATATCATTACCTTCGGGGTCTGTATTATTCCCCTCAGGAATATCTTCCCTCGAGATAAACTTGGGATTCATAGCAGCTACTTGCATTGCCAGATGGTGCGCCAATTCCTTGAATTCGTTAGTGCGAGCGACAAAATCGGTTTCGCAGTTCACTTTAACCATAGCACCGATACGACCCCCGGTATGAATATAGGCTTCAATTATCCCCTGGGTGGTAGTACGCTCTGCTTTCTTCTTTGCTCGGAGGAGTCCTTGCTGTTTTAGAATCTGGAGTGCCTTCTCAGTATCCCCTTCAGATTCAAACAGAGCCTTGCGGCAATCCATAACACCGGCGCCACATCGGTCTCTTAATTCTTTTATATTAGATGTCGTGATGTTCAATCTCGCCCCCTGCGTTGTATTCGTCCTCAGGCGTGAAGATAAGCGGTTCCATAATTTCCGCAGACTCTGGTTTTTCTAATCCATCCTCCCCCGTTACCGACGCTGCCCCACCTATTTTACCTTCAATAATTGCGTCAGCGATTTTACTACACATCAGCCTGATTGCCCGGATAGCATCGTCATTGGCTGGAATAGGGTAGTCTATATCATCAGGGTTACAATTGGTGTCTACTATGGCTACCACTGGTGTTCCCGTGCGCTTGGCTTCAGCTAAGGCAATTACTTCTTTAGTAGGGTCAATAATAAATAAGACATCGGGCAGGCTGGTCATCTCTTTGAAACCGCCCATCTGTTGGTTAAAACGTGTAATTTTCTCTTCAAGCTTTAATGTTTCTTTCTTAGGTAGGTGAGCAAACTCGCCTCTGTTTTTTTGATCTTCAAGGCGGACAAGCTGGTCTATGCGTGATTGTATAGTAGTAAAGTTGGTTAGCATACCACCTAGCCAACGCTGGTTGACATAATGCATCCCACAACGCTCCGCCTCTTCCTGTACGGTTTCTTGAGCCTGTTTTTTTGTGCCCACAAAAAGTATACTACCACCTTCAGCAGCTACCTGTTTTACAAAATCACAAGCCTTATCCAAAAAACCAGTAGTTTGCTCCAGGTCAATGATATGAATGCCGTTGCGCTTGGTGAAGATATAGCTTTTCATACGAGGGTTCCACCGCCCAGTCTGATGCCCGAAGTGCGCCCCGGCTTCTAAAAGTTGCTTAATTGTAACCGTATCTACCAAACCTAAACCCCTTTCTTGTATGTTACCATTTGCTAACCTAACAGTATAGCATACCCTTCTGCTATACAGCAACAGCGAATTAAATATGGATAGGGAACACCGCAGGATGAGTTGACATAAATGTAATGGATTAAGGAGGCAAACTAAACAGGTCAGAAAATAACCCCGGTCTCATCTTGAAAATGTTGAGTTAAGCCTTAATGCTGACGCCCAGATTTGTTTGACAGGAAATATAATCTATACCCTTAATTAATAAGTGTGGTTTTAGAGAGTAGTGATAGCAGTGTAGAGATGGACATGAGTGGAAGTAAAATCTCATATAATCTGACATAACATATATAGTGCGTCCCATGTCAAGCCCATATTATGCCCGTTTGCATAACGAAGCAAAGAAAAGGGGGGGAATTTAGGGGGTTTAATATGAAAACACGGAGCAAAGCACTAACGAAGCGCAAAGCCAGTCAAAAACCATTATGCCGACGTGGTAAGTTACTGACCCTGGATAATAGTCAATGCTTTGTCAAAAGCCTCCTTATATGCATTCAAAACATCATCGCTTTTGGCTCCGCTTCGCTGAAGTCGACTTTTTAGAATACCGGTAAACCCCAAATCCTCGACAAGTTGTTTTGCCATTTCTTTAGTCTTCAGTGAAAAGTCAGCTGCATCAGTCATACTTCACCTCCTAACAATTATAATAATACCGTGAGGTTGTTATGTCAACCATTTAGGGTGTATTTGGAATTGGCTCACAGATACTTTTAATGTCGTCTTCTAACAATGCTTGTTTTGATTCTGCTTTCATATCATTAATTCCGCTGAAATAAATTCTTAAATGAATAGAACTTGTAGGAGCTTCCTTCTGGCAACGTTCTAAATCTGTCAATAGCTTTTTCTGGTGAATATGTAAACGTACTGGAATTCCTCTTTCTACCACACAACCAGAATAATGGTTTAGCTGATATTCTTCCCCTGGTTTATACACCCATAGCTGCAACTTTCCGTCTTTTGGAAAAATCGAGTTGCGCCCCTTAATAAAGAACTGTACTCTATTGAATGTAAACGCTGTGTCCCCCTTGTTAACTACAGTGACCGCTAGGTCGTATATAGTTCCTTTTGGACTTGTGCCACCTTGTTGCAGTTCAAAAGAAAAATGTATATCTGAACTCCTAGAATAATACATAACTGCTGGCGACCAAAAAATAATCATTATAAGCGGTATGAGCCAATAATATATATTGACAAAACTAAGAAAAAATTCACTAATACATGTCGGAATCTGTGGCACCAAGACGCACACAAGCGGAGGGAATAGGAAAAAGATAATTAGACCCGCCCCTACAATTGTGGTAATGCGTATTCTTCTATTGGTCACTCAATATACCTCTTCTCATGAGATGGGACTTCATCATACACCTGATTTGTAGGAAAGGCAACATTCTTAGTCATTCTGTGAGAATATTATGTCAAATCACAACCCTATCCCTCTATCTTAGTGAGAACCTTTCAGCAACACCAAAACCGGGGGCAGAGGAAGAAAAGAGGGTGTTTAAGAGGGGCTTCGCCCCTCTTTTTAATAATCTTCCCCCTCCCTTACCAAGGGAGGGGGATAAAGGGGGAGGGTTTCTCTTTGAGGTAAAATCCTAAGGCAAAATAAAGCAGCAAACTACCCTCGGTGTTGCCCAAAAGGTAGTTTACCACTCACAAGTATTTTTAGGGGCCTAAATTTTGATTTGAGAGCGTCATTATTGCTAGGAGTTTTCCGTCCTAAATGTTACACATCCATGCCAATCATCCGGGCAATTTCCATGTAGCTCTCCGGGAATTCTGGCTCTTTCTTCATATCATAGTTTTTAGGTAATTTAGACTCGGTTGTTTCCAGGTATCTTAATCCTTCCATTAAGTCATCCAGTTTATTGGTGGGTGCACCAAAAACCAAGTCGTCATCACCGGCTATGGCAAAATAGTGGTCGCCACGGCAAGGTATAGCAGCCCGGCACTCTCCAGTCTGTATTACTGGAACAACCGAATAAACACAAGCCGCATGGCTGGAGAGGCTTTGTTTCAAGTCATAGCCAATTTTATATTCCCTCGCTAAGAGCAGCAGGCTTAGCTGAGCTGAATCACAGTACATTAAAACCACATCGGGTAAGAAAGTAGCTGTTTGCAAAGGAGCTGACAAGACACCTATATATTTACCAACCGGCAAACTAGGAAGATCACTGGCATAGTGGCTGCCAACTTCCAGACTTTCGACATCTTCTGGAAAACGGTTATGCCCTTCAAGGAAATACTGCGGTGGTTCAGCCATCCCATACCCTACGACCGGTTCAAAACATAACATATCCTCTTTCAATAGTGCCATCAATGTTCCTTCCCGACGCGATGTCGCAAAGGCCTGGCAAAGTGGCATATGATATCCCAAGTCTCTAAATGGTCTCACCGCTTCCTTAGGTATATCTGCTTCTTTTTCTAGCAGTTTAACGGCTAAAGGAAAGGTCTTCAGGCGCAAGCGTTTTTCAAGTTCCTCTGCATATTTATGTAAAGTTCCTAGTTCTGTCATATTTTGTTTCCTCCTTAGTTGATGATTATACCAGTTTTGGTCAGTGTATGGCAAATTAACTGCTGGAGTTGGCTTAGTCCCCACCCCCTAGTTGCTGAAATGAGCACTGTAGTATCATCGGTGATACCACACCGGCCAGTAAGATAATTTATAGCTGATTCTTCGTTCCAGGTCTTATCGTCACCAAGCAATAGGTCAATTTTATTTAACGCTGTAATCCTGGTCTTATCAGTTAGGTTGAGTTCAGCTAGTATGCCCTCTACAACCTTGCATTGTTCTGAAGAGTTATGCGAAGCTACATCAACTACATGAAGTAGCAGGCTGGCTTCCTCTAACTCCTCAAGGGTTGCTCGAAATGCAGTTACAATGGTAGGCGGTAATTTTCTGATAAAGCCAACAGTGTCAGTAGCTAAGACTACACTTTTATCGGGAAGGGTCAAACGCCTTGTAGTTGGGTCCAGAGTAGCAAAGAGCTTATCCTCAACAAAGACATCAGCGTGACTGAGGGCATTGAGTAAGGTGCTTTTGCCGGCATTGGTATAACCAATTAAGGCTACTACAGGAATACCACTCCTCTTACGTTGCTGCCGATATAGATTACGGTGTTTTCTTACCTCTTCAATCTGCAATTTTAGACGTTGTATTCTCTGGCGGATAAGTCGTCTGTCGGTCTCAAGCTGTGATTCACCCGGACCTCTGGTACCAATACCACCGCCAAGTCTTTCTAAATGGCTCCACTGTCCAACCAGACGAGGAAGTAGGTACTGATGCTGAGCTAGCTCTACCTGTAATTGACCCTCTCTTGTTTTCGCCCGCTTTGCGAAAATATCCAGAATTAAGGCAGCACGGTCAATTACCTTTACTTGAAGAGTTTCCTCTAGATTTCGTTGTTGCAGTGGTGACAGCTCGTCATCAAAAATCACCACATTATAATTAGCGCTGTCCTTTAGCGCTAGCAATTCAGCCAATTTGCCCTTGCCTAAATAATGGGTGGTTGATGGCACAGCTAACCGTTGGGTGAGTTTCCCCACTACTTGGGCTCCAGCTGTATTGGACAACTGGGCAAGCTCATCTATTGAATCTTCAACAGGCCAATTGTCCTTAGTGTTTTTGGTCGCTACAGCCACTAAAAATGCCTGCTCTGTGGTTGTCATGATAAGAGTTGTGCTTTTGCTAATAATAATTCTCCAGTTCTGAATAATTATTATGTCAACTATTTTTCTACTAGTAGGTTATTTTTTTGACGCCACGCCACCCTGCTAGCCGAGATAGTCCTTTTACTAGGCCAGCATCGGAGATAGTTAATGATAGCCGTACGTAGCCCTCGCCCTGCTTACCATAGCCTACCCCGGGGGTAACTACTACTCCAACCTCTTCTAGTAAAGCGTTAGCAAATTCTACAGAGGTATAGCCTCCAGGAATCTTTGCCCAGACATAAAGACCTGCCTTCGGTGGTTTGGCTTCAATTCCGATACTATTTAGCATATCAACCACCAAGTCACGGCGCTTCTGGTAAATAGCATTATGCTCCTGGACACAATCTTGGGGACCCGTCAAAGCCTCAATGGCAGCATATTGGATAGCCTGAGGAATCCCTGAATCCAAATTAGATTTGAGTACCTTTAGAGCGTTTATTGCTGCCACATTGCCTACTGCCATTCCTACTCGCCACCCGGTCATATTATAGGCCTTAGATAGCGAATGGAACTCTACTCCTACTTCCTTGGCTCCCTCTGCTTGCATGAAGCTGACCGGCTGGTAGCCATCAAAGGCAACCTCTGAATATGGTCCGTCATGACAGATAATTATGTCATGTTGCTGAGCAAATTTGACCACGCGGTTGAAAAAATCAATATCAGCCACTGCACCCGTAGGGTTATTCGGATAGTTTATCCATAGTAGCTTAGCCTTTTCCAGCACATGACTGGGTATATCATCCAAATCAGGCAAAAAATCATTCCCCGCAACAAGGGGCATGTAGTAAGGTTTACCACCAGCCAACAAGATGCTTGATACATAAGTCGGGTATGCCGGGTCTGGTATCAGGGCGACATCGTCAGGATCAATGAAGCACCATGCAATGTGAGCCACGCCCTCCTTTGAGCCTATGAGAGGCAAAACCTCTTTATCAGCATCAAGGGAGACGTTAAAACGTTTCTTATACCACTCAGCTATAGCCCGATGTAATTCAGGTAATCCCCTGGTCTCCGGGTATCGATGATTAACTGGGTCATGTGCAGCCTTGCACAGTCTGTCAATTATATGGTGGGGTGTGGGGATATCGGGGTCACCAATAGCAAAGCTAATCACCTCTTCACCCTTAGCCTTTTTCTCCGCAATCTTCCGGGTAATTTCGACAAAAAGATAAGGTGGTAGATTTTCAATCCGTTTTGATAGTTTCATCTTATTCACTCCTCACTTGGCCATTCTCCACTAAATACTACCTCGGCCGGGCCGCTAAGTAATACCTCCCCCATCCCATCCCATGCTATACTCAACAGACCACCTAGTAATTTTATGTCAACTTCTCTGCCAATGTAACCATGCAGTTGAGCTACAACTGCTATAGCGCAGGCGCCACTGCCACAAGCCAGAGTCTCTCCTACTCCTCTTTCCCAAACCCGAGCCTCTATCCGTTGCTCACTTATGACATTAGCCACCTCAAAGTTTGTTCTGTTAGGAAAGAGCTTATGCTTTTCAACTGCTGGTCCTAATCGGGACAAAGGGAAATCAGATACTGGCTGTTTGCAGAAACAAACAGCATGCGGGTTACCCATAGAGACGAAGTTTAACAGTAGTTCCTTATCGTCCACAGTAATGGGATAATCAAGAGTTGGTTTTATGTCAACTATACCCTCTTGGTTCGGCTCTACTAGTACGGGGATATCTTTGGCGCGAAATTCCGGTTTACCCATACTGACCTGAATCCCGGTTATTTTTCCTCCTGCCTTATGGAGCGTTGCTTCTCTTATGCCTGACATCGTTTCAACTAATATTTGCTGAGCATCATCACTAACAAGCCTCTTATAGGCGGCATACTTAACCACGCATCTTAGTCCGTTACCGCAAGCTTCTGCCTCAGAGCCATCGGCGTTGAACTCACGCATCTGGACATCAGCTTTATTTGAAGGCAACACTAATAGTAAGCCGTCACCACCGATACCGAAATGACGGTCACACATAGCTATTGCCATCTGAGACCAGTCTTGAGCCATATCACTGGCCTCCACCAGAATAAAATCATTGCCGGCGCCTTGCATCTTGGTAAAATTCATACTTACCTTGCCTTATGTTGTTCTTTATCAGTGGCAAATTTAGATACTAGTGCTATTATTTCTGATTCTGTTCTACTCTGCATATTAAACCACTTTATACGGCTGTCATTCAAGTGAAACCAGGCATACTGGTGCCTGGCAAAACGATGAGTTTCAAACTTAATTTGCTGGGTGGCAGTTTCTAGAGTAAGTTCCCCTCCTAGAAACGCCCCGATTTGCTTGTAGCCTATGCCGGACATCGCTGGTAGATTAAAGCCATAGCCCATACCTACTAACCTTTTTACCTCGGTGACTAAGCCTTGCTTTATCATCTCGTCAACTCGCTGGTCAATTCTACGATATAGTTCTGCTCTATCTGCGGTTAAACCTACTATAAACATATCAAAAGGCGGTGCTTGCTTATTTTGCAGCTGCGTAAAGGGAGTCCCAGTAGTTCTATAGACCTCCAGAGCTCTTATTGTGCGACGGACATTCCGTGGGTCAATCCTCTGGGCTGCCACAGGGTCAACCTTCACCAGCTCCTGATAGAGTTTATCATTCCCAATTGCGGTTGCTTCTCTCTCCAGGTTACGCCTAAATTCCGGGTCTGGTGGAACCTCTGGTATTCCCCAGCCTTCCAATACTGACGAAACATATAGCCCACTGCCACCTACTAAAAAGGTTAGCTTGCCTCGCTGCTGGATATCCTTAATAGCTTCATAGGCTAGATGTTGGTATTGAGCTAGGCTAAAATTATCGTCAGGATTAACGATGTCAATGAGATGATGAGGAACAAGAGAAAGCTCCTGCGATGTTGGTTTAGCTGTTCCGATATTCATATAGCGATATATCTGTCGGCTGTCGGCGTTTACTATCTCTCCGTTAAGATTCTGGGCCAGGTGAAGGGCTAGCTGGCTCTTACCAACGCCAGTAGGGCCAACAATGGCTACTAGACGATTCATCTACCTTCTAATCTCTGAAGTTTGCCTGACAATGCTTAAAAATTGGTCTGCCTTCAGGCTTGCCCCGCCAACTAGGGCGCCATCTATCTCAGGTTGCTGCATAAACTCGGTAGCATTGTCAGCAGTAACGCTACCACCATACAGAATGCGCATATCCAGGGCAACTCTTTCACCATATAGCTTAGAAATTGTACGGCGAATAAGACTGATGGTTGCGTTTGCCTGCTTGCCAGTGGCTGCCCTGCCGGTGCTGATAGCCCAGACAGGTTCATAGGCAATTGTTAAACCGTTAATACCCTTTATTCCAGTTAAAGATGATTTTAGTTGCTCGATTACCACTTCTTCTGTCCTGCCTGACTCATTCTCCTCTAATCTTTCTCCCACACACACGATAGGCTTTAACCTAGCCTTTAATGCTGCCATAACCTTCTTATTAACAATTTCCCCGGTCTCGTTGAAATACTGCCGCCGCTCAGAGTGTCCGATAATAACAAATTCACACAGGTTAGCCAGCATTAGCGGAGAAATCTCTCCGGTATAGGCTCCCTTTTCTTCAAAGTATAAGTTCTGCGCTCCCAATTTTATTGAGCTTCCTTTGATTAGCTCTCCTACCGTAGGTAGAGAAACAAAGGGTGGACAGAGCACTTTTTCAACATTACTTATCTCATCAAGCTCACGGAGCATTTTATTGACCAATTCTACCGCTTCACTCAGCGTAGTGTTCATCTTCCAATTGCCAGCGCTCATCGGCACCCGCATTTTAGTCTCCTAAGCCCCAAATTTGGTCAACTTTAGCGCATTAGCCATTGCCAGGGGCATAATCTGAGTGGCAGGAAATCGCCCCAATCCACCAGAGAGGCAAGCTGACTCGGAAAATTCCCCGACTCTATCCGGACGGCACCATTTGGAGTATAAAAGAACGGGTACCGGATGCCAGCTATGACTCTTAAGTAAAGCCGGTGTTGAGTGGTCACCAGTGACTACAATAACATCAGGCTCCAAACTTATAATATCGGGTATGACATTATCAACCTGCTCTATAACCTTTACTTTACGGTCAAAGTCGCCATCTTCACCAGCTGAATCTGTTCCTTTGACATGTAAGAAAAAGAAATCGTAATTTGTGTAGTTCTGTTTTAGCGTTGCCAATTCATCCTCAATGCTGGTTCCTGTTTTCAAGACTTCCATTCCCACCAGTTTCGCTAACCCCCGATACATAGGGTAGACGGCAATGACAGATGGCTTTAGTTTGTAGATTTCGTTCATCGTAGGCAGTTGGAGTCGCTGAGAAATACCACGGAGGAGAAGCATGTTGGCAGGGCTATGTTCAGTTAAAATAGCCCTCGCCTTATCTACATACTGTCTGGCGATACTGGCCATCCTGCTAGCCTCAGGGTTGAGAGCAGTGATAAGCTCTGGGATTACTCCTATCTGTTGTGGGTCAGATTCACTGATAGCAGGAGTTAGTCCTTCACCTCGGAATACGACTATAAAACGGTGTTCCTTAACTGGACGAACCAAAACTTTAACCCTGTCTATTATCAGTCCATTCAGCAACTGGCACAGCTTGGCGCACTCCTCAGTGGAGATACGACCAGCCCTGCGGTCAGTAACCAAGCCAGCTTTATCAACAGTACAGAAATTCCCCCGAGCGGCTACATCCTCCGGCTGGAGATCAAAATCTATCCCTAGTGCTTCCAATACCCCCCGCCCAATATTGAAATGGATAGGATTATACCCAAACAGAGCGAGGTGCCCAGGACCACTACCCGGTGTTACTCCTGGACTCACTGGGTCAATAAACCCACATATACCATTAGTCGCTAATTTATCAAGATTAGGTGTATTGGCTGTTTCCAACTCTGTCTTGCCAGTTTCAGGATTGGGTAAGCCACCTAACCCGTCAATGACTAACAATATAATCTTAGTCGGTGAAGATAGAGAAATATGCTTGATGAATTCCAAATCAACCAAGTCCATTGCCGCTATCTCTCCTTATCCATCAATACCTCTACACCAGGCAATGCTTTGCCGCTTAAGAATCTTAATGAAGCGCCACCTCCAGTGGAAACAAAGCTCATCTTGTCCGCTAGCTCCATTTCTATTACTGCCTCCGCCGTAGAACCGCCGCCAATAACTGTTGTTGCTTCAAGGTCAGCTATTATTCTAGCCATAGTCTTTGTTCCTGAAGCAAACTGAGGTATCTCATATATACCCATAGGTCCGTTCCAAAAGGCCGTTCTACATCTCTTCAATTCTTGAGAAAAGATGTCAATGGTGCTTGGTCCTATATCTGCAATCATAAAATCTGGAGGTATATTATCTATAGGTACTATCTTATATGTTGCCTCAGCTCTGAGACTATCAGCGATAACCACATCAATTGGAAGAACTAGGCATGTTCCCTTTTTGGTTATGTCCTTCATCAACTGAGTCACAAATTCTAACTTGTCTTCTTCCACTAGAGACAAACCTATCTCGTAAGACTTGGCCTTTAGTAGAGTAGCTGCCATACCACCACCAATTAGCAGGGAATCTACCTTATCTCTAATATTCTCTAGCATTCCAATCTTATCACTTATTTTAGCTCCACCAAGAAGCACTGCGAAAGGATGAACCGGGTCATCCAAAATGCCACCCAGAGTATTAATTTCTTTCTCTAGTAGGAATCCAGCTACCGCGGGGAGATAATTAGCTATGCCAGTTATGGAAGCATGTGACCGATGCGAGGTACTAAAGGCGTCATTCACGAATATATCCCCTAATCGGGCTAAGGCTTGCGAAAAGGAAGTGCCATTCTTTTCCTCCTCGGGGTGAAACCGGACATTTTCTAAAAGCAATACATTGCCGTTGTGCAAGGTTTCTACCGATTTCTCTACTTCAAAGCCAATACAATCTGTGGCGGCTTCAACTGGCTGCCCCAGAAGCTGCGATAAGCGTTTAGCGACTACCGCGAGCCTTAGCTTATCATTTACTTTTCCTTCGGGTCGGCCAAGATGGGAAATAAGAATGACCTTTGCCATATGGCAAAGGAGATATTTGATAGTCGGTAGTGTGGCCTGAATACGACTGTCATCGGTAATTTCCCCTGTTTTTTCATCTAAAGGAACATTGAAGTCAACCCTAACTAGAGCCCTTTTCCCTTCAACATCTATATCTCTAACCGACGCCTTATTCATCTATCTCTACGTTATCTCCCTAGAACCTTAGTACTAAGGTTAGGAAACAAAGTTAAGACCTGCTGGGCTATTCCTTTAGCATCAAGCCCATAGTGAGAACGTAGAATGGCCGGCGGCCCTTGTTCTACAAACTCATCAGGAATACCAATGTTTCGTATTTGCATATCACCCAATCCTGATTGTTGCAGAAGCTCAGTTACACTACTGCCAAAACCACCGTTAATAACATTCTCCTCAACGGTAACCAGATTCTTAATACGACCAGCAACGCTTATGATCATTTCAGAATCCAGCGGCTTAACAAAGCGAGTATTAACTACAATAGCTTTAATACCATTTAAAGCTAGCTCACCAGCAGCTTCAAGAGACGGGGCTACTGTGGACCCTATAGCTAGTATGGCTACATCTTCTCCAAATCTTATTATCTCCCCCTGGCCTATAGGAATGGCCTGCAAATCCGAATCTAACTTCACACCTAACCCTGGATCACGAGGGTATCTGATAGCCATGGGACGTCCTGAATTTACCGCCGTGTAGAGCAAATGCTGCAACTCGTTCTCATCTTTGGGTGCTGATACTACCAGGTTAGGAATAAGCGATAGGTATGAAAGATCAAATGCCCCTTGGTGCGTTTTGCCATCTTCTCCCACAATGCCTGCGCGGTCAATAGCAAATACAACTGGCAGTTCTTGAAGACAAACATCATGGATAATCTGGTCGAAAGCGCGCTGGAGAAAAGTAGAGTATATCGCCACAATAGGGATAAACCCTTGGGTAGCCAATCCAGCAGCAAAGGTGACAGCATGCTGCTCACAAATACCGACATCAAACACACGCTCGGGGAATTCCTTGGCTACAATACTCAAATAATTTCCCTCGGGCATAGCAGGAGTCACCGCTACTAACTTGGGGTTTTCATGTGCCAGGTGAAGTACAGTTTGAGCAAACACTTCACTATAGCTTGGTGCCACTTTAACGCTTTTCTTTTTGGGTGACACACCATGGAAATAGACAGCATCTTTTTCTGCTGGAAGATGCCCTTTACCTTTGGCGGTAATGACGTGAACAAAGGTAGGCTTGAAATGGTAATCCTTTGCCTGCTTGAGGGCTACTTCTAACTCACTAATGTTGTGACCATCAACTGGGCCCATATAGGTAAAGCCAAGTTCCTCCCAAATGGTTGTAGGCATAACTAAGCCCTTAAATCCACTCTTGAGTCGCAGGCTTGCCTGCCATAGAGTTTCTCCCAATGGAAATGTAGTAATCACATGCTTTGCTTCTTCTTTTGCCCGATAGTAGCGGCGGTCAAACCGTACCTTGTCCAGTAGCTTTGCTATGGCACCAACAGTAGGCGAAATTGACATCCCATTATCGTTCAAAACCACAATGAGTCTAGAGCCTAGATGCCCTGCTTGATTTAAGGCTTCAATAGCCATCCCTCCAGTTATAGCACCATCACCAATAATAGCAACCACGTGATAGCTATCACCAGCAAGGTCGCGAGCAATAGCCATACCCAGGGCAGCAGAAATTGAGGTACTAGCATGGCCAGCGCCGAATGAGTCGTGTTCGCTTTCATTACGGCAGGTATATCCGGATAATCCGCCAAACTGGCGAAGGGAGGCAAATTGCTGGCGTCTACCGGTAAGTAGTTTATGAGTATAACTCTGGTGGCCTACATCCCAGACAAGCTTATCCTGTGGGCTGTCAAATACTCGGTGCAGTGCGATCGTAAGTTCAACTACTCCCAGATTGGAAGCCAGGTGACCTCCATTAGCATTTACAGTATCCACCAGTTCTCGCCTAATTTCAGCGGCTAGTTGCCTGAGCTCTGGTAACGTCAACCCTTTCAAATCTGTGGGACTATCTATTTTATCTAGCAATCTTGACACTATTAGCTCAATCGCTAATCATTTTACCGAAGCTGTACTCATACTAACAATAGAATGAATGCTTGTCAAGCTGACGCATGCGTCAGTTTGACGCTGGTAACGATTCTTTGTTACACTGCCAAGGTGTACGCTCTGGAACAAGAATTACTAGCTTTTATAAGTTATGCCTATATCTCGATGCAATGGCCGGGCGTAGTTGTTCTTATGGCTATAGAGAGCGCCTGTATCCCCCTACCTAGCGAGATAATTATGCCATTTGCCGGTTGGATGCTAATTAAAGACCAATCCCTACCTGCCGCTTACACAATGATAGCCGGTCTGTATGGGGCTTTAGGCTGTACTATTGGCTCAGCTATAGCCTATGGGATAGGTATCTGGGGAGGGCGTCCTCTTTTAGAGAGATATGGGAGATATATCCTAATATCTCACCATGATCTTGATGTGGCTGACCGATGGTTTAATCGATATGGAAGCTGGTCAATTTTCCTGTCTCGCCTGTTACCTGTGGTTCGTACTTTTATCAGTCTGCCTGCTGGGATAGCCAGAATGCACTTTATTAAGTTTTTAATCTATACCTTTCTCGGTTCTTTCATCTGGTGTGCTGGATTAGCCTATGGAGGTTATCTTTTAGGCGAGCACTGGGAGCAGATACGAACTATCATGCGCCCATTTGACCCATTCATTATTGCCATAATTATTACTTTTATTGCCTTTTATATTTATCGACACGTAAGACGCTCAGTCAAGCAACCGAAGCGCAAAACTAAATCATTCTCTTGACCTTCTCTTCACCTCTATGCTACGTTTAATTGGTAAATGACTTGTTCTTGTAGCTCATTTGGACAGAGCAGCTGCTTGTAAATCGTCAGGATAAATGGGACACAATAGGGACAAAAGTTAATGGACACTTGGAGGATTAAGGTGGATGAATTAGGAACGAAAGTGTATTATACTATACTCAAACTTTTATATATAACCTCTAAGAGGACCATAATAGTTTTGCAGCTAGGACATACCGGTTGAAAAGGTGCTAGTTAGAGGAAATAGGATTGATAAAGAATGTAACGGAGTAGAACATGCGTATATCACAACTATTCGGTAAGACATTAAGAGAAGTACCTGCTGAAGCAGAAACAATCAGTCACCAACTGTTGCTAAGGACAGGAATGATAAGCCAGGTAGCAGCCGGTGTCTATGCTTACTTGCCTTTAGGCTGGCGGGTATTTAAAAAGATAGAGAATATTATCCGTGACGAGATGGATAAAGCCGGTGGACAGGAGTTAAGAATGCCGGCTCTCCAGCCTCTGGAGTTGTGGCAGGAAAGTGGACGGGACGTGGCTTTCGGGAAAGGGCTTTTTACCCTATCTGACCGTCGGGAGCGTAAGCTCGCCCTGGGCCCAACCCACGAGGAAGTCGTCACAAAAATAGCTGGTCGTAATGTGAAGAGTTACCGTGATCTACCCAAGCTGCTTTATCACATCCAGACTAAGTTCCGCGATGAACCCCGATCTAGAGGCGGGCTAATCCGAGTCCGAGAGTTTACTATGAAAGACCTCTATAGCTTTGATGTGGATGAAGCCGGGTTAGACAAGAGCTATAAAAAAATGCTCCAGGCATACCAGAATATCTACTCTCGATGTGGACTTCCTTATCTGGTAGTTGAAGCCGATAGTGGTGCCATAGGCGGTAAAGATTCCCATGAATTTATGGTTATCGCCGAAAATGGAGAGGACGAAATTATCTATTGTGAGAAATGCCAGTATACCGCTAATGCTGAGAAAGCTCAGAGCATAAAAGGCACTATAGAAAATGGTGAACCACTGCCCTTGGAAGAAGTGGCTACACCGGGTATGTATACCATAGAAGAAGTCTCAAATTTCCTGAAGGTGCCCCAAAGTCATACCCTTAAAGTAGTATTCTATGTCACTGATGGCGAATTTGTCATTGCGGTTATCAGGGGTGACCTCGAAATAAACGAGGTGAAATTAAAGAACACTCTTCACTGCTCTGAGCTACGCATGGCTACTGAAGCCGAAGTGTTAGCAGCCGGCGTAATCGCTGGCTCAGCCTCACCGGTCGGCATAAGTAATTTTAAAGTGATAGCAGACGATTCAATAACCTCAGGAACAAATTTTGTTGCTGGTGCCAATAAACCCAATACCCACCTTAAATACGTCAACTACCCCAGAGACTTTAAAACTGACGTTTTAGTCGATATAGCCCGTGCCAAGGCTGGAGAAGAATGCCCTCGGTGTGACGGTAAATTATCCTCTGCCCACGGGATTGAAATTGGCCATATTTTCAAGTTGGGTACTTTCCTGAGTGAAACATTGGGTGCCTTCTTTACTGATGTGAATGGTGTATCACACCCCATGGTTATGGGGTGTTATGGTATTGGCTTGGGTAGACTACTGGCGGCTATTATCGAAAAACACCACGATGATAAAGGTATTATCTGGCCGCTAAGTGTTGCTCCCTACCAAATTTATCTTTGCCCTTTGTATCGAGAAAACTCAAAGGTTGCAGAAGTTGCTGAGAAGCTATCTGCCGAGCTCGAAGCAGAAGGACTGGAGGTACTTTATGACGACCGTAGCGATTCTCCAGGAGTGAAATTCAACGATGCTGACCTTCTGGGAATACCTCTCCGGGTTACCATTAGTTCTCGCACTCTTAAAAATAACAGTGTAGAGATAAAGTGGCGCTCACAGAAAGAAGCTGAGCTTGTACCCCTAGAAGGAATAGCGACAAGACTCAAAGGGCTTGTTAGTGAAGGTTTATCTGCATCTTCTAGTTCAACTTGATTCCATGAACCCTGATGCTGATAATCGATTTGGCAATCTCTTCTAATTCTTCGGGTGGTATCTTTAAGTTTTCGGTAAATGTCTTCGCCGCTGCGTCATCACCTATCCATTTGACAGACATCTCGTCAGTCACTCCAATTTCCTGAAAGCCAGCGGCTTCTATTGCTCCTATATACTCGTCTTTTAATATAGCTCCAGCAACACAGCCAATATAGGCTGCAACAGAGTTTTTAATAGAACTTGGCAACTCCTTCAACAAAACTATATCCGAGACTATTAACCTGCCACCCTGTTTTAGCACCCGGTATGCTTCTCTAAAGACCCTGCCTTTGTCAGGGGTTAGATTAATGACGCAATTTGATATCACTACATCGACTGAATTATCTGCAACTGGTAGATTCTCAATTTCCCCAAGTCGGAATTCTACATTATCATAATTGCCCTTTTCAGCATTTCCTCTCGCTTTATCAAGCATTTCCGGTGTCATATCGACACCGATAACTTTGCCGTTCTTACCAACTTTGTTAGCCGCCAGGAAGCAGTCGATTCCGGCACCGGCGCCAAGGTCAAGCATGGTTTCTCCCTGCCTTAAAGAGGCTATAGCCACCGGATTCCCACAACCAAGGCCCAGGTTTGCACCGTTGGGAACTCCTTTGATTTCTTCTTTGGTATATCCTGTCTTTTGGCTCATACCTTGAGCTAAATCAGCGTTTCCACAACATGAAGTTACCGGTTGGCAACAGCAATTACCCTTTTTGGCGATTTTAGCATAACCATCTCTTACAATTTTCTTCGTCTCATCCTTTTTCATCGCAGTGTCTCCTTTATTTTCATAGCGCGTCTTTCAATACTGGCCCAAGTATATTCTTTACCATTTCCGTGAGATCTTCAGCTTTAGTTAAAGAAATGCAGCATACTTGTCCGCCCTTTTCCCAACAAGTAACAATTAATTTATCCCCAGCACGGATATTTGCTTTTTCCCTTATGTCCTTAGGTATCACCATCTGCCCTCTTTCATCTACACTAATCAATGCTTCAACTTTGCAGCAGCTCTTAGCAGATGGCACACAGTAACATTCTTTTTGCTTTTCTTGGGTCATTATTACTTCTCCCAATATTTAGCCTGATTATACTGAATAATCAGTATATACTGATTATACTTGAAAAATTCTGGTTTGTCAAGGGTCATATCAGGCGTTTGTTTTAAGAATCGAAGAATATTATGTACGTAGCGTAGCGCCAAGTTCACGAGATAATTTGTGCAGAATTTGCTGCTGAACTTTATTAACTTCATTTTCGGTTAAAGTGTGGGTAGATGATTGGTAGATAATCCTGTAGGCAAGAGATTTCTTTCCTGCTGGAACTTGCCCGCCGTAATAAACATCAAATATGTTAACTTTGCTAACCAAGGAAAAACTTTTAATAATATTTTGAATTTGCCAATTGGTTATTTTTGTGTCGACCAACAAAGCTATATCTCTTACCGTTGCCGGAAAGCGAGGTATCGGCTGGAATAGCTTATGTCCAACAGTGAAAGGTGACAGTGTTGCCACATTAATTTCAAATAAATAAACTTGTTCTGAAAAATCAAAGGCCTCTAATACCCTGGGATTGACTTCACCAACAAGTCCCAGTCTATTACCAGCTACGGTAATATTTGCTTGTCTATTAGAGTGTAAGCTCTCGTCCTGGCTCAAATCAAAGCTGACTTCAACACCCAAATAGCTAAGCAGACTTTCTACTAATCCCTTGGCGTCAAAGAAATCAACTGGCGCACTTTCATCTTGCCACCATCTATCCATTCTGGGGCCACTTAATATACCACACAGCGCTTCAGGTTCATCGGGCAAGTTGCCGGATCGCGATAGATATATTCTGCCTAGCTCGAAAAGCCTGATGCTATCTTCTTCGTGTCTTCTATTCGCTGCCAGAGCGGTTAAAAGGTTAGCTCGCAGGTTGATGCGGAGATACTCCTGCTCTGCGGTCATTGGATTAACCAGACGAAGGGGTTCAGGATCAGGCGAATGGGAATCAGGGCGTAGCCTGTTCTGCATTTCTTTGCCGGTTAACGAATAATTAATTACTTCCTGAAAGCCATAACCGGTGAGAGCTCGTCCCAGTTCTCGCTTGAGCTTGATTATCGGGTTAAGGTTTTGCTGAGGTATTGACCCACTAAGCATAGTCATCGGAATTTTCTCGTAGCCAATAATACGAGCCACCTCCTCAACAAGATCAACCGCATGACTGATATCACTTCGCCAGTAAGGAGCGGTAACCAACACTTCTGAGGTTGAACTGGTAGGTTCGCAATCAAAGCCCAGTGAATCTAGCGACTCTATTACCTGATCAAGACTAAATTCAACACCCAGCAGCCTTTTCACATTACCGGTTGATAATAAGATAGGTTCATGCTTGAGTTTACCTGGATAGACGTCAATCACGCCCTTAGCTACTTCGCCACCGGCTAACTGCAAAATCAATTGCGTCGCCCGTTTAAGTGCCGGTAATGCAAGCTCAGCACGAATGCCTCTCTCAAAGCGCATACAAGCCTCGCTGGGCAGAAGCAAAGTTCTACCGGTATAATGGATACTTGCCGGATTAAAGCTGGCTGCCTCCAGCAGGATAGAAGTAGTATTTTCGGTTACTTCACTGTTAGCACCACCCATAATCCCGGCTATTGCTACTGCCCCCATCTCATCTGCAATAACCAGCGTTTCGGGGGAAAGTTTTCTCTCTACGCCATCCAAGGTAACTATGTTTTCATTATTATTAGCCCTACGGACAATTATCTTGCTACCTCTAATTTGATGGTAGTCGAAAGCATGCAAAGGTTGTCCATATTCCAGCATCACATAGTTGGTAATATCGACAATATTGTTTATGGGGCGCATGCCACAAGCTAGAAGTCGTTGTTGCATCCATTTTGGTGATTCAGCTAACTTTATCCCGGTAATCAAGCTGGTACAATACCGGGGACACAAGTCAGGAGCGACAATGTCTACTGAGACCTGTTGCTCTATTGGAGTTGCTGATTCTTTATAACTAACTTTGGGAAGACAGATACTTTGCTTGGTGAGAGCAGCGATTTCTCTGGCTATGCCTATTAAAGATAGACAATCAGGGCGGTTGGGCGTAACTTCCAGATCAAGTATCGTATCTCCGAGGTAATCGGCCAAAGGTGTACCTACCGGGGCTTCAGCCGGTAAGACTATAATTGTTTCATGATTATCGGAGATGCCCAGCTCTTTCTCAGAACAAACCATGCCACTGGAAAAAACACCTCTAATTTTAGCTGGTTTTAGGGTGACCAACTGGCCACTATGGCCGTCATTAAGTTTAGCGCCGACACGGGCAAAGGCTACCTTATCACCGACTTCTAGATTGGGCGCTCCGCAAACCACTGTCTCTTGCTCGTCACCTAAATTAACGGTAGGCAAACTAAGGCGGTCAGCATTAGGGTGAGGATTGATAGCTGTTATCTGCCCAACAACCACATCTCCCCAATTGCTCCCTATAATTTGTTGTACCTTGGCCTCAGTACCAGCTAGGGTCAAACGATGAACTAAGTCATTTAAAGATAAATCACTATCTATATATTCTTGTAGCCATTTTAGTGAAACTTTCATTTTTTAAAACTGCCTTAAGAATCGGAGATCACCACTGTAGAACAACCTGATATCGTCAATCCCATAACGCAGCATAGGTAAACGGTCTATGCCGATACCGAAAGCAAAACTCCCGTAACTTTCGGGGTCAATGCCACCACGTTCGAGTACCTTAGGGTGAGTCATACCGGCACCCAGTATCTCAATCCAACCGGTATTACCACATAGACGACAGCCACTGCCATTACAAACCTGACATTCAATAGCCATCTCTACGCCAGGCTCTACAAAGGGAAAGTAGTCGCAGCGAAAGCGTACTTTTCTCTCCTTGCCAAAGAAGCGGCGGGCAAATTCGTAAAGAGTACCCTTGAGGTCAGCCATGGTAATATCTTTGTCGACAGCAATGCCATCAATCTGGTGAAACATAGGAACGTGGGTAGCATCACTGGCTTCATAGCGGTAGACTCTACCTGGTTCAATTACTCTTATCGGGGGGTTCATCTTTTCCAGTGTCCTGGCAGTTACCGAGGTAGTATGGGTACGAAGAAGCATTTGCTGTTTTTCATTAGCTTGAAAATCAACCCAGGAAGTTGACATGTTATCTCGAGCCGGGTGCTCTTCGGAAATGTTTAATGCCTCAAAGTTGTAATAGTCCCATTCTACCTCAGGGCCTTCCACTACCTGGAACCCCATAGAAGTAAATATGTCACATATCTCGTGAAGTGTTTGAGTAATCGGATGCAGGCGACCTATGGGTAAAGGCCGCCCTGGCAGTGTAATATCAATAGAACCTTTTTTAGTTGAGGTTGCCAGCTTTATTTCTCGTAGTGCCTGGTTTCTTTGCTCCAAGCCATTCTCTAAACTGGTTTTCACTTCATTGGCATAAGCACCCACGACCTTTCTTTCTTCTAAAGGCAGAGTGCTCAAACTGCGCAGAGTTCTGACTAACTCGCTCTTCTTTCCCAAATAACGAACACGCCACGATTCCAGTTCCGTTATGTCTCTAATTTCATTGAGTTCTTGTGACGCTTTCTGCCTGAGTTCTTTGAGTTGGTCTAACACCTTTTTACCTTAATTAAGCTTAGGTTGCTTTAACAGTCCAAAATTCCGACTTAGCCGTCTTGCTTTAGAGGTCATTAGTAATAAAGATACCGAGGAAATGAGGTAGCAGGATAGCTCTTATCCTCATTCAGGCTTGGAGTTTCCCTTTAGCTACGGTTACTAGATTAGCGAAGGATTCAGGTTCTCTAACTGCCATGTCAGCAAGCATCTTGCGGTTGATTTCAATTCCCGATTTCTTTAAGCCATTCGTAAACTGGCTATAGGTAATGCCAAGTGCTCGGCTAGCTGCACTAACTCGCAAAATCCACAGACGTCTCATATCTCCTTTTCGGTCCCGGCGATGGGTGTAAGCATAACTCAATGACTTGAGCATAGATTCATGAGCACGACGATACAGAGAATGCTTGGTAGCCCTATGCCCTTTCGTCAGTGCTAATACTTTCTTATGTCGGCGATGGGTAGTTACCCCTCTTTTTACTCGTGGCAAAATATTCCCCCTAAACCTATTTCACTCCATAAGGTATAAGTCTCTTAATTCGAGTCCGGTCACTGGCATGCAGCGGTATGGTTTCGTCAAAAAGGCGTCTTGTCCGCTTGGCTTTGTTACGACGCAGATGGCTTTTTGGCCCCTTAACCCGCATGATTTTACCACTGCCAGTAATATGGAAACGGCTTTGCGCCCCTTTATGAGTCTTTAATTTTGGCATTTACGACTTTTGCACCCCTTCCTCTGTTTTAGTCTTCTGAGATGATAATAAGATAATATGCATACGCTTTCCTTCCAGCATTGGTTGTCTCTCCACAGAAGCCACTTCCTTTAAGAATTCTGACATTCTTTGTAGTAGCTTCCATCCAATATCAGGGTGGACAATCTCCCTCCCCCTAAACATCACGGTTACCTTAACTTTATCTCCATTCGCTAGTAACTTCTTAGCTACCTTGGCTTTAGCTTCAAAGTCATGAGTACCAATCTTAGGTCGTAATCGAATCTCTCTCAGAAGCGAAATCTTCTGGGTTCGTCTAGCCTCACGTTCCTTTTTGGTCTGCTCATATTTATATTTCCCGTAATCAAGAAGGCGGCATACCGGAGGTGCTGCTGTAGCAGCCACTTCCACTAAGTCAAGGCTCTGCTTTCTCGCTAGCTCCAGCGCTTGGCTAAGAAGCATAACCCCCAACTGCTCCCCCTTCTCCCCTATGAGGCGAACTTCTCTAGCTCTAATCCGCTCATTAACAAGTAGCTTCTTAATTATGTCTTTATTCCCCTCCTCATGTCACAGATATCTTACAGTCAGAGACTATAGCATATTCTCTCAGGCCAATCAAATTATAGCTTCAAGTCTTTTTCTTTATTTCCTATAGCTTTCCCAAGGACTTCTTTAAGATTTTCTAAAGAGAGCGAAGCTGTCTGCTCGCCACTAAGCAGTCGGAGAGAAATAGTAGACGAAGCTATTTCTTTATCTCCTACCACAAGCATGCAGGGTATCTTATCAAGCTGCGCTTGCCGAATTTTCAGATTCATTCTTTCCGACCGATCGTCAACTTCTATACGTATCCTTTCGCCCTTAAGGTCAGCTTCCAGTTTGCGGGCATAGTCCACATGACGGTCTGCTACGGGAATCACCCTTACTTGCAATGGTGCCAGCCATAGCGGGAATGCACCCCCATAGTGTTCAATGAGTGTGGCTAAAAATCGTTCCATACTGCCCAAAACAGTACGATGTACCATGGCTACCGGGTGTTTTCCCCCATCTTCACCAATATAAGTAACATCGAAGCGCTTAGGGAGGTTAAAATCAACCTGAATAGTAGGACCCTGCCATCCCCTTCCCAGAGCGTCCTTAAATTTAATGTCTATTTTAGGTCCGTAAAATACACCCTCTCCCGGATCTATATCGTAATTAAGCCCCAGATTAGTTAGTGCTTGGCTTAAAGTCTGGATAGCCTGATCCCAAACTTGAGCACTACCGGCATATTTCTCTGGTTGAGTAGAAAGTAATATCTGGTAGTTGGTAAAGCCAAAGGTTTTTATCATGAAAAGGGCTAAATCTAGTACTCCTACCACTTCATCTTCTAACTGATCAAACCGGCAAAATATATGAGCGTCATCTTGAGTAAAACCTCTGACCCGAGATAAACCATGTAACACTCCGGAGCGCTCATAACGATAAACCGTACCCAGTTCAGCATAACGTAATGGTAGCTCGCGGTAACTACGCAGCTTTGTCTTATAAATCAAGATGTGCCCCAAGCAATTCATCGGCTTAATGATGTATTCCTGTCCCTCTACCTCCATTGGAGCATATAAGTAGTCGCGGTAAAATTGCCAGTGCCCACTGGTTTTCCACAGGTCTACTTTAGCAATATGCGGGGTATATACCATATCATAGCCGCGCTTAATGTGCTCATCCTTCCAAAAATCCTCAATGACACGTCTTATCACTGCTCCCTTTGGATGCCAATGAACCAGTCCTGGGCCAGCTTCCTCATGGATACTAAAGAGGTCAAGCTCTTTACCCAACTTCCGATGGTCACTCTTAGCAGCCTCATCAAGCTCTTTAAGATGCTCTGCTAGAGCCTTTTTGCTGTCAAACGCAACGCCATATATTCGCTGTAACATGGGCCGGTGTTCATCACCCCGCCAGTAAGCCCCGGCAATGCCGACCAACTTGAAGGCTCTAATTTTCCCGGTGGAATCTACATGGGGGCCACGACACAAATCAACGAACGAACCCTGCCGATATAAGCTAACCTTCTCGTCCGGGATTTCATCAATCAGCTCCAATTTGTAGGGTTGGGCAGCAAACAATCGTCGAGCTTCCTCTTTACCAACTTCTTCTTTAACAAAGGGCATATTTAAAGCGATTATTTCGGTCATCTTGTTCTCAATAAGTGGTAAGTCATCAGGAGTCAATGAACGAGGTAGCTCAAAGTCATAATAAAAGCCCCTTTCAATAGCTGGCCCAATGCCAAACTTGGCGTCCGGGAGAATAGATAGTACGGCTTCCGCCATCACATGAGCTGCCGAATGTCGCATCATCTGTAACGTATCTTCTTCAGTTATCTTTTGTCTATTATTCATAACCATAGCCAGAATCTTCTTAGCCTATCAAATAAAAACCCCTCACCCCAGCTGAGGACGAGAGGTTTAGCCACTCCCGCTACTACTCTACTAATCGGACCTATAAAACTACTAACTATCAAGTTATCTTGATTGAAAGCCACAGCTAACCTACAAACTTCATTATACCAGCCTCAAGCTATAAGTGCAATCACCTCAGTCAAAGTTGCTAAGTTCAGCCACAAGAGTTATATCATTTTCGTCCAATCTTCAGCTTATGTTGAGCTTATATTGCCAAAAGATTAGGCGATATACCTTTGCAACACAGGGTAGAAGAATTTATAATACTGTTATAGCCCCAAGTAAGTGGTCCAATAGCTTTACAAGCTGGCTAGTCGTCTTGGTTTGTAAGATGAGCTGTAACAGGAAATCTCAGGTAGTATAACTCACAACGCAGGATTTATATTGAGAGCTAATAAATCAGAGGGACGAGGAAAAACCACCAAGAAATTTTGCTTCCGGTTACCCTTTTCTGGGTTATTGCCTCTTTTCGTACTGGCACACTTTAGCCATCATCTAGTGACAGCGCTAACAATACCACTCCTGCCATTCATCCGTGACGATTTTGCCCTTAATTATACCCAGTCTGGATTTGTAACCTCGGCGTTCAACTTACCATATGGTTTCAGCCAGTTACCTGCAGGCTGGCTCGCTGACCGCATTGGACCACGCATATTAATTACCATAGGTATCTGTGGTGTGGCGCTGGCTGGATTTCTTATCGGCTTTTCTCAAACCTATGTTATGTTGCTTGCCTTCTTAGCGCTAATGGGGGTACTGGGTGGTGGCTATCACCCAGCTTCTCCACCATTAATATCAGCCTCAGTTGAGGCGAAAAACCGGGGACGAGCACTAGGGTTACATTTGATTGGTGGCAGTGCCAGCTACTTTCTAGTCCCTCTCATCGCCGCTGTCATTGCTGCCGCCTGGGGCTGGCGTGGTTCCTTTATTACCCTGGCTATCCCTACCATGGCCTTTGGCATCATATTTTATCTACTCCTAGGCCAATGGACAAACACTAAGAGAACCGAGCATTCGGTAATTAGTAGTTCTGAAGAAACACCACCTACTCAAAGCCACTGGCGCTATCTAGCACCTTTCCTTGTTCTGACTAACTTTCACTCAGCTGTGTTTTTCTCTATAATATCATTCATCCCGCTGTTTTTAGTTGACCACTTCGGCATTGCTGAAGAGACAGCTGCGGCTCTTGTAGCTGTTATCTTCTCCGCCGGACTCTGGGCAGCTCCTTTAGGTGGATATCTCTCTGACCGCTTAGGGAAAGTGCCGATAGTGCTAGCAGTGTGCTTTCTTGCTGGCCCAGCCATCTATCTATTGAACCTGGCACCCTACAGCTTAGGCATTGGTGGTGTATTAGTTCTCATTGGTATGATTATCTATATCCGTATGCCGGCATCAGAATCTTACATCATTAGCCATACTTCAGAGCGCCACCGCTCGACAGTATTGGGCATATATTACTTTGGTAATCTAGAAGGGGCCGGTGTGCTAACACCAATAATGGGCTATCTTATTGATCAGTTAGGATTCCAACTAAGTTTCACTATCGCTGGTGCCACTCTTGTTTCGGTAACTGTTATCTGTGCTATCTTTCTACGAGGTAGCCCAGACTAAGTGGGCTCTATCTCACTCCCGTCAAAGGCATCGCTCAGTCGATATTACCCAGTTCACCTAACTTAGCCAGGAAAGTTGCCTCCTTAGGGCTGAATACTGCATATTCCTAGTCTGTAGAGAATATCCAACCACGTATAGCGTAATAGAGGCGGCGGAGTGGCATTCGTATTTCTTGGCTATATGATTTGTGCCACCTTCGGAATTAAAAGTCTCGTTACTAGCCTTGGCAATAGCATTCTTTTCTATAGCAATCACGAATATGTATAACTTTACACAGACCGAGAAGCTGGACAGGATTGAACAGCAACAAGACAAGATTTTGCGTAAACTATATGAAACTTGGCAGCAAAACGAGTACACATTGCTCGGCGAAGCATTGGCAACTATCGTAGACAATCAAATTCAACGAAAAACGGAGACAACAAGTGAAAAGGTGTTAAGCAAATTAGAGGCACTTGGATGGGAAAGTATTAAGCAAAGCGTTAAGTAAGTTAATAGTGGGCTCGGCAGGATTCGAACCTGCGACCAATCGGTTATGAGCCGACCGCTCTGCCGCTGAGCTACGAGCCCCATAGAGTAGGAGGCGAAATTCAGGGTTATAGAAGTCTATATAAAAGAATTACCTCGAAAGGCAAGCACTCTCATCTCCTACGTAACAAAATTATACTTGGCTCGGCATCTAGTGTCAACAACAGCGCTGAGCATTGCCATCTGTACAGACTTCCTAGCATTAAATGTAGCCCTGTGATAGAGCTTCTATCAGATTTTCCCAGCGCATGTGTCATTACCCATATGAACAGAAACATCAATTTTTTATTCATTGATTTTTAATTGTATAATTGTTGGAAAGGTACGCTGAAATTCCCTAGGTATTATTAATCAGGTAAATTCCCATGATAATAAATAACAAAGATACACTGGCTACAACCAAATTGAGAAAACAAACTTTAGACATCATTGAAGACGGTATCACCAGAGTACTTCCGCCAAACATCATGAAATCTGCGGTACGATATGATATCGCCAGCAAAGTTCTTACCATAAATAATGACATCTATCGTCTATCTGCAGGCCGAGTATTCGTCATCGGAGGAGGCAAGGCATCTGGCCTTATGGCTGAAACATTAGAGGCTATAATTTACCCTGAGAACATAGCTGCCGGTGTAGTTAATTGTAAGAGCGGAGATTATAAAACAAGCAAAACGAAAATAATACCAACTGGTCATCCCATTCCAGACCAACGGGGCATTAGTGGCGTAGAAGAGATGCTAGCTCTTAAACAGCGCTATTCCTTAAATGAAAATGACTTAGTGATATGTTTAATTTCAGGTGGTGGGTCTGCTTTAATGCCTTACCCAGTTGATGAAGTAAGCTTAGAAGATAAACAAAATATTACAGAATTACTATTAAGCTCTGGAGCTGAGATAGGTGAAATCAACACGCTAAGAAAGCACCTGTCTAAGATTAAAGGTGGGCAGTTGGGTCATTTTTATTCACCAGCCACCGTTGTTTCCCTGATATTATCCGATGTAGTTGGAAATAACCTGGCTGTCATTGCCTCTGGCCCCACCTTTCCCGACTCTACAACTTTTTCAGACGCCTATGATGTATTAACAAGATATAACTTATTATCCAGAGCGCCAAAAAGTGTTATCGATTTCTTGAAGAAAGGTCACCAAGGAGAGGTGGCAGAAACTCCTAAAAAGTTAACTAATTGTTATAATTACATAATTGGAGATAATAAACTAGCTTTGGAAGCCATGCTTAAAAAAGCAACTGAGCTGGGATTTATTCCATATATTGTTACTGCTGAGCAGAAAGGCGATACAACCGCTATTGCCTGGTCTAGGGCAAAGGAGATACTGAACGCAAGATATGTCGGACATGATGCTATTATACTTGGTGGCGAAACAACTCCCAAATTGCCTGCCACTGCTGGCAAAGGAGGCAGAAATCAACACTACGCAGCGGTATCTATGCTGGCAATGAAACGATACGCTGGCGAGTGGGTAGTTGCCAGCGTAGGGACCGACGGTTCGGATTTCCTGCCTGATGTAGCGGGCGCTATAGTGGATAAAAACTCCTTAGATATTGCTAAAGCCAAAGGAATAGATGTGGAATCCTATCTTGATAAATATGACAGCAACACGTTATTAGACAGGATTGGTAGGTCTGTGGTAATAACCGGTGACACTGGAACTAACGTGGGTGATATTATCCTATACCTTCTAAAATGATATGATATGGCTTTATTATGTCTTCATCCATATATTAATGGTGAAACAACATGTTAGGAGGTTATACTATGCCAATAATCGTTGTGCCTGATGATGAACCTCCCGTACTGACGGGGACAGTTGAGGAAGAACGGCTTGGACAGCTTGGAGAAGTACGCATCTATAACTCCAGAACTTTTGATGAGGAAACATTACTATTCCGTATTGCCGATGCCGATATTGTATACAACATCTGCTCAACCAGTGTCTTCAGCCGAAACGTAATGAGGAATTGCCCTAAATTGAAGTTAATCGCTATATATGGGGTGGGATACGACAATGTGGATGTACCAGCAGCATCTGAGCTAGGTATAATAGTTACCAACACCCCAGGCTACTCCGCTATAGCCGTTGGTGAGATGTCATTATCTTTGATGCTGGCTGTAGCTCACAAGATAGCCCAAAACGACCGTACTATACGGGCTGGTGGTTGGGCACAGGAATACTCTTCACAGCTTTACGGCAAAACGCCGGGAGTAATCGGTACCGGGAGCATAGGCCAGAGGGTAATCCAACTTGGAAAAACCATTGGCATGAAAGTTATCACCTGGACTCCTCACCCCTCCCCAGAACGGATTGAGGAATACAGAGCAGAGTTTGTTACCCTGGAAGAGCTAATGCGCCAATCGGATGTGGTACTGTTACTGTAAACCAAGGTGCCCTATCATTTTCTGGTATGCCTCTCTTTGAAACCTACGAATCAGCGTTTGCAACAAAAGAAGCTGATGCAGCACCCAAAGTTACAATGGTATCACCCGAAAACGGATCCGTAGGTGAAAAGGTGGGTCAACCCATTATTTTAGGATTCGATAGTGTTATGTCAACTATTTCGGTAGAAGCAGCTTTAAGTATATCCCCTCATTTTCAATATAGTATTGTCTGGACAGATGATACCGTTGCTACCATTCAGTCCCACGCACCGCTTGATACCAATACAAAATATACGGTTACTTTGAATGCAAATGCGAAATGAGGTAGGATGGATTTAATGGACACGAAAGTCAGGTAAAATAGAAAGACGGAGGTGTCAGAATGAAAGGGGTTTCGCAAGGAAGATACACAAGGGAGTTTCGAGAGGAAGCAGTGA
>Ga0265594_1000551_pt1 | contig 30845 bp, 45 predicted proteins | sample saktaG_11_FD_190147 | JGI IMG/M metagenome (GOLD analysis project Ga0265594, IMG submission 190147) | Saline water microbial communities from Sakinaw Lake, British Columbia, Canada - sak_2011_5_24_80m | ecosystem: Environmental > Aquatic > Non-marine Saline and Alkaline > Saline ... | reverse complement strand
ATTAGCTAATTTACCATTTTCTAATTTTTCTGGGAAATAAATATACATCCCATCTTCTGATGTTAATTCAGAAACTTCTCCTGTCTTAAGATTCATTTTAGGGATTGTTTTATAAAAATCAAGAGCAACAATGTCTAAATCATCTGTATATTTTTCTTTGTCAATATATTGCATATAAAATCTTTCATCTTTACCTGTTACTTGATTATAGAATATTTTCTCTTCTAAACTATATTCTGAATTTCCTTTGCCTTGGTAAAATTCAGCACCATTATCATGTTTATCTGGAAATTTCTTTTTTTGCGCATCAGCGTCTTGAGTTGTTGCACCATATAACAATATGCCTGCTGTCACAGGAAGAACTACTTTCTTTCCAGCATTCCAAACTTGTCTTGCACCTTTTCTAAATTTATTAGATAAATTTTTCATAAGAATTCTGAGAAAATATACTTTATAAATCTTTCTGTATTGTTGTTATTCTACAGTTACACTCTTAATATATTACCCAAAAATTACATCACCCTATTAATATACTTGATGCGCAGGCCGGGAGTCGAACCCGGGTCACTTCGTTGGCAACGAAATATACTGGCCACTATACTACCCACGCGCTTTATTTTATTTAATAAACATTATATTTAAAGATTATCAAACCACAGATAAATAATTTAACACAATTGCAAAACTTACCCATAACAAATAAGGTATTAGAAGATATCCTGCTTTTCTATTTACATCGTATACTACATAAACCATTAGCATTATTGAAGACCAAAGAAAAAAGATTTCTATTAATGCTAAAAAAGGATTTTTTAATCCAAAGTATAATATGCTCCAGAAAATATTAAGAATAAAATTAATTCCAAAAACCATTATAATCTTTCTTTTTGCTTTTTTGTTTTTTGCAGAAATCCAAGAAAAATATAATGAAAGCGCTATTAATATAAATAAAATATTCCATACAATTGGAAAGACCCAATTAGGAGGAGTTATTTCTGGTCTTATTGAATTATACCATTCAGTATCTGTATTCGGTGCTGTGAATAAGCTTCCTGAAAAAGCTATAGCAAAGACTATTAAAAAACTAAATACTAAAACTTTCCAATTAACTTTCTTTTTCATTATTAAATTCCTAATATTTTCATTACTGCGAATACTGGCCAAACAATTGCTTTTAAAAATCCTAAAACACCCATCCAGAAGCCAGTTGCAGTTGAAATATAATAAATAACTGCACCAAGAAACCCTAGCCCATATATGCAACCTGCAGAATTTTTATGAGTCATACAAACTTTATTTTTCTTTTTCATATTCTCCTCCTTTTTTATTTAATGATGGTCCATCGAGGAATCGAACCTCGGTTTGCTCGGTGTAAACGAGCTGTCTTAGCCGTTGGACTAATGGACCTTATCTTCTAAAGATACTTTTAGCTTTTAAAATTTTGGTTTTGGGAAACATTTATAAGTAACTTGCGTTTTTTTTCACTATGGAAAAAGATAACAAAGAATCAGAATCTGAAATACCAGAGATGCAAATGGAGAATAAATACGCTCCTAAAAAGCCAAGTGTTGAAGAAATGAATAAAGCTCAAAAAGAAGCTGAAAAAACAAAAAAAGAAGTTGAGAAATTAAAATTATTTATCATTAAAAAATTTCCATATGTTGAAGCGATAAGTGTTTTGCCCCCTCAAGCAATCCCTTTATTTATTGAGGAAGAAGAAGTACCTAAAGAAACTGTAAAAAATATTCATATTAATTTAATAATTCCAGAAGAAAAAATCAAAGAAGCTGGAAAGATAAAAACAGAAGTTGTTAAGGAAATTGAAAGATTAAAACAAAAAATCTGGTTACATATTAGAACAGCTGCTGATATTTGGGAAATCTGTTTAGATAGTAAATTTGAATTAATGAGTGCAATTGCTATGTCCTTTCCACTTTACGACAAAGGTATTTTAGGTGCTTTGAGAGTTGCCGAGATTCACAAATCATTAGTTGTTCAAAAATTTGACAGATATGTAGTTAGTTATGTTTTAGGAGGAAGTTTAGTTACTGGAGATGCTAATAAAGATTCTGATGTAGATGTTTTTGTAATTATTAATGATACAGACGTTAAAAGAATGCCAAGGTTAGAATTAAAAGAAAGATTAAGAAGTATGATTTACCAATATGTTTCAGAAGCTTCTGCATTGGCCGGCGTTAAGAATAAACTTGAACCCCAAATTTATTTACTAACAGAATTTTGGGATAGTGTTAGAGATGCTAACCCTGTTATGTTTACTTTTATTAGAGATGGTGTCCCTATTTATGATAAAGGGACATTTATGCCATGGAAAGCATTATTAAGAATGGGTAAATTAAAACCCTCTCCAGAAGCTATTGATTTATTTATGTCAATGGGAGACAAAGTTATTCCTGGAAGTAAAAGAACCTTGTTATCTGATATTTTTGTGAATATCTTTTGGGGAATCACTACACCTGCACAAGCAATGTTAATGCTTAATGGTTGTCCTCCTCCAAACGCTAAAAAAGAATTAGTTAGAGATTTTAAAAGAGAATTTTATAATACAAAGATGATCGAAAAAAAATATATTGATTTTCTAGAAAAAGTTGTAAATACATGGAGAGATTATGAGCATGAAAAGATAAAAGAGATTAGTGGTGCTGAGATTGATAAGTTTTTGAAGCAAACAGAAGAATTTATTAAAAGATTAAAAGAATTAAGAACCCAAATTGAAAAGAAAACAAATGAAGAAACAATTGAAAGAATTTACAAAGATGCTTTTGAGTTATTAAGAAATCTTGTTGGAAAGAAATCACAAGAAGAAACTATTAAGAGTTTTGAAAAAGATTTTGTTAAGAAAGGCCAATTTTCACCCCAGGATTTAAGAATATTACATGATATTGTTGGTGCAAGAACCCAATTTAAAAAAGGGAAGTTAGATGCCCATAAAGTAGATCATGCAAGAAAAAATGCTGAGATTTTGATAAATGATTTGGTTGAGTATAATCAAAGATGCGTGCTTGTTAACAATAAAAATAAGTAGATATTAGGACATAATAATTCTTAAAAATACTGGATTTTTGCTAAAAGATATGGTTGAATATACTTGTAAATATTGTAAGAAAAATTATGGTTCTACTGAAGAAGCTGAAAAATGTGAAGAAAAAGGATTAATTGGTCTTGATATTGAACCAGGATTACTTTTATCTCATAAAAAGTAAAGGATGGATTTAAAATTTTTTATAAAGAATTGCCTTCAGAAGGACATGAAAGATTTTACGAATTTGAAGAATTTTTAGCATGGAAAAGTACTATTTGTCCAGTTCAACACTATAGAGAATCTGGGTTAGACTTCAGTAAAAGCCTAGATATTTATAGAATTGCAACAAAAGAAGAAATTGAAAAAGTGAATAAGTTAATTAAAATTGATTTCCCTGGTATGGGCGTGATTAAAACTTCTTTAGAATTTAATAAAGCAAAGAAGGTTCACAATAGGTTAGAACTAAAAGTAGCATAGCAACGTTTAAAAACTAATTTTCTTGATATTAAGTATGGTTACTAAAGGAAAAGTTATTCAATTTCGAAGAGGACGACATACTGTTCATGAAAGACACTTTTTAATAGAAGTTGAAGATATAAAAACAAGAAAAGAAGCTGAAAAGCTCGCTGGAAAAAATGTTGAATGGAAATCTCCTGCTGGAAAAATAATCAAAGGTAAAATTTCTTCTAGCCATGGAAATAAAGGTGTTGTAAGAGCCATATTTGAAAAAGGTCTTCCAGGCCAAGCAGTTACAACAGATGTAGAAATAAAATGAATTCAGATTTAGAAATAAAAACAGAAGAGCATTTTGAAAAAAGGACTGAAAAGATGATAGAATATCAAGAAATGACAGATAATCCAATTTATGAATTAGGGGAGGATAATGAATAATGGCATCATTAAGAAAAGCAACAGCATATTCAAAAAAAACAGTTGTGCCTTTCACAAGAGTTAGTAAAAAAAGACAAAAGTCATATATAAAAACAATTCCATATCAAAAAATTGTTAAATTTAGTATGGGCAAAGAGAAATTATTCAACGAGGGAAAATTACCTTATCAATTAACACTTATTGCAGATGAAAAAGTTCAGATAAGGCATAATGCATTAGAAGCATGCAGGCAATTTGTTAATAAAAAATTAGATAAAGAGCTTGCAGGGCAATATGTATTCAGAGTTATTCCTTTTCCACACCATATTCAAAGAGAAAATAAAATGCTTACTGGCGCAGGTGCAGATAGAATGCAAACAGGAATGCAATTATCATATGGCAAATCTGTTGGAAAAGCAGCAATTTTAAAACAAGGAAGCAGAATTTTCTTTATTGCTGTGCAGAATGAAAAAGCTGTTCAATCTGCGAGAAAAGTCTTAAAGCAAATAAGGTCAAAATTACCTTGTAAAACTAAGATTCTTTATGAGTTAAAGAAGTAGTGTTTTGTCCTAATTACTCAGTGATAACAAATTAGAAAGATTTATAAAGTACAAATTCTCAGAAATAATATGACAAAAGAGATTACAACTCTAACTGAACACGAAGCATGGTCTACCTTAGACAATACTATGAAAAACTGTTCAAGCATAGAAGATGTAAATACTATTGGTTCTCTTATAAGATATATTATGGATAGGAATTTTGATTCTCCAAATGGGAAAAACATCTTTGATTATCAATTTGATGCAGTTAAATTGGCTAAACAATATTCTCCCCAAACATTTAAGGAAAATAAAGCCCCTGTAAATGGAGGAAACCAATAAAATGACAGAAAATCAAATAACACCAAGAGAGAGCATGAGAAATTTAACTTTATCTACTTTAGAGAGAACTTTAATTCAGAATACATTGGGTTCTAACATAATTAAAAAAGACCCTTTTAAATACGGACAAATTGGATTAGAAAGTGGGGAAAGTTCTTATGATTCTCTTATGTCTGGTGAAGAAGTTCAAAAAATGAAACAAGAAGAATATGATGCTACAAAAGAAGAGTATACCAAATTAGGTGTTGCTGGAGAACCTTCTTATCCTTCTAATGCAAATATTTCATATAAGATTATGCAAGGACTTGAGAATGTTATGAAAACATCTTATCTTGAAGATTTAGCAGAAGGTGTTAAAAAAGTTGTTCCTAAAGAACAACTTCCTGAGAAATTAAAAGAATTAATATATGATTTTCCTGAAAAACTAAAAGGATATATTCATTCTGAATTAATCCAGAAAGCAGCTGAAGAAAAAGAAGACGGAAAAATAATGATTAATCTTGAAAAACTAAGTGAAGATGGGCAATCTGCAATTGCTTCTTACCAAATTCTTAGAGAAGCATATAGACGTTCTGTTGCCATGAACATTGTAAACTCAAATTATCTTGGGGATTTAAATGAAAAAGCAAAACAAATAATGGAAAAATATAATCCTACAAAGGAAGGAAAGGGAGAAGAATAAGATGAAAAAATTAATGACTTTTTTATCAATACCTTTTTTTGCTTTTGGATTAGGAGGATGCAAAGAAGCTCCTAAAAATTATATTCCAAACTTAGGAGCTGTTCAAACTACTTTGTACAGAGACGGTAAGGCAATTCAGGTATATGCAGTAGATGATGACCTTGATAGAGATGTTGACAGAGTTTTTGGAGACGGATATTTAATGTTTTATGATGCTGAACTTCCAGATAGTTCTATCTGTAAAGAAGGGTATGATCCTTTAAAGAGCAAACCTTTAAGCAAAACTGATGAAAGGATTTTATCGCAAAAACTTGAACAAAATAATTTAACTGAATATCTTAAATCTTTAGAAAGAAAATTCTAAAATGCCTAAGATAAGTTTATCTTATTCTTTAAATAAAGAAGGCAGAGCAAATTCTTATGAATCTAACTTAAGTAAATTAACTGAAAACTTAGATGAAGAAGATGCAAAAAAGGTTGAAGATGAAGTTAAAAAAGCTTTACAGAGCATAGATAATATTTATTCTCAAACAAAATATGGGAATAAAGCAAAAATAATCAAAACAGGAACATTAGAATTTGAAGTTGTAAAGATGCCAAAACAATAAAATAATTAATCTAATATCTCTTTAACTAATTGAGCCATTACCTCTAAAAATTCTTCTGTTTTTTCTTGCCAATCATCAATCTCAACACCTTTTAGGTTTTTTTCCTCTCCATGTGCTATTCTTTTATGAAGAACTAATAAATCTCTGTAAAAGATAACATGCTTCATCTTTAATTTTCCTGAGTTAACAAAGGTTTCTTTTAAATTTACAGGGATATGTTCTGGAGAAGGTGGTGTCACATTTGCTGCTATTAAAGCTGCATGAGCAGAATCAACTGCTGCCCAATATAATCCTTCAATTGCATTTAATTCAGCTGCTTTGCTTCTAGCAATATGCATTGGGGCTCTTTGAAGACAACTATAAATTGCTTCTGGTGTTGATTTTATTTTTCCTTCAATTAAAAGCCTCTTTAGAGGATTGAAAAAACCTGCATAATCTAACATTGCTTCACCATACCTTAGAACATTTATAACAACTGGATCTCCCCTCAACAAATCTTCCCACCAAGTACTTAATTTAACTGTATTAATATGTAAATCAGTTTGATATGGATTTTTCCTTAATAATGCGTCTAATTCTTGCCTATACCATGCAATTAATTCTTGGTCCCATTTTATTGCTACATCATCTACAACAAGGATTATATCAATGTCAGAGCCTGCAACAGAATTTTGTTTAACTTGTGAACCAAATAAAACAACTGATTTGATTATCTTATCAAAAGTTTTGTAAGCTTTTACTGCAAAATCCATTGCAATATCATTCTCTTTTTTTAGTTTTAGAGTTGGAAAATCTTTTGAATTAATTTCTTTTTTTGATTTTTTAGAAGTTTTCTTTACAGTTTTTTTAGAAGTTTTCTTTTTAGCCATCTTCCTCTTTTATATTGATATAATGTATATTTAGTTTTTAAATTTACTGGAATAGAGTAGTTATTCCATTGGTGTTCCACTCATTCTTCCTCCGCTTCCTTGACGACTACCTCCTAATTCTGTTGGAAGTCTTGAAAATCCTGCTCCAAAAGTTTCATAATTTATTGATGGAAGCATTTGGCCATAGCCTGAGAAATAACCTTCTTGAAAAGCAGGAGACTGATTCCAAAATGGTCCTGTTCCTGTGGAATACATAGGAGACCCTAATCCTTCAAAAGATTCTCTTATTGGGTTTGTTTGAAAATGTTGCCACCATTGCCCAGCCTCTATAATTTTTTTAACATCTTTTTCAGGTAATTTCTCTAGCATTTCTTTTATTGGGACATTACCCATCCCCATTGGGAGTTCTGTATGTTCAAAACCAAAATTATCAGATAAATGAATATGTTTAACAAAAGGAGCTATTTTTTCTGTTTCTTTAATAATATCTTTTTCAGTTGCTCCTGATTTTCTAAGCATATTAATATGCCCAACATCCCAAGTAGCTCCAATTAATTTTTCTGCTTGAACTCTTGCTTCTGATTCTGAAAGTTTTCCACTTTCAACTGCCTTTTCTATAAATTGCTCTCTTGATTTTTGAATAAGATTTCTTAAATCTTCTCCAGTGCTTAAAGCAAAGCCCGCAGGAGGATTTTCAATTGAGATAATTGGTGCTTTTGTTCCAAATTTCTTATAAGCTTCAAAAGCTGTATTTCCAAAAGTTTTTGAAGATTTTTCAACTGCAAATTCCTCAATAGGAACATTCATCTGGAGAGTGATTTTATTTTTTAGGGAATTTAGTAAATTCTGCATAGCTCTTGATTCCCCTAAAGCATCTTTTCTTTCCTCTAATTCTTTTTTATATGTCTCTGAAATTCCTTCTAAGATTTTTCTGTCTTCTTCACCACTATATTTGTATGCCCTGCTGAAAAGAGCATTCGCAGTTGTATGAACATCTTGCAGATAATTTTTTGCGGCATTATAATGTGACATTGCTTCCCTGTATTCTGGAATTCTATTTATCTCTTCTTCACGGATACTTCCATCTTGATAACCTTTTAAAACATGTGCAATTTGAACTTGATTTTGTTGTAAAATTTCATCTGCTCTTTCTTTATTAAAAAATACTTGAGATATTGAATTGTCCCATTCTGTTTCATTTGCTACTCTTAAATTTTCTTCAGCAGAATATATTTTTCCTTTTTTAATATCAATCTGTTTAATGTATTTCTCTCTATTTTCTCTAATCTCTTCTCCTGTAATTAGTCCTTGCTTTATTTTTTCCTGAACTCCTGGTTTGAATTCTTCCATATTAGGATAATATTTTGTTTCTACTTCCAAAGGAATCATTTTTCCTGTTTCCCTATTGACTGCAATCATTCTTTTTGCTTTTCTTCCATCTGGAGTAATCTCCCATTCTGTTCCAGGAATTCCTTCTGCAGAATGAAAAGTTACAGGAATATTTCCTGTTGGATCTACTTCGTGGCTTCTTTCAACAATGTCAATCATTCTTCTTTCTGCTGCTTCTCTGTTTATTTCGCTATATCCTTGTTGACTCATTCCTGCTGAATCCATAACAGGACCATGTACAGACATATCTACACCTGTTAATTTACCTAATCTGTGAACTTCTTTTAATTGTTGTTTTGGAATAGAATCAAAAATTTCTGGGGAAACTAATGCAAGTTCTATTTGTTTTGAACCCCCTGCAAGCTTTGAGGAAACTTCTTTTAAGATGTTTGCAGAACGGGGATCTGTTGTAATTCCCAAACTTCCCGCTGCAACAGAATATCCAGTAAACACATCTCCATAAGAAGGACTTAAAGAAGAATATCCTCCCTGATACAAATTATTAATAGTGTATTCACCCTCTTTTACCATGTGTTTATTAAAGAATTTTTATTTATATAATTATCTTATTTAATATGATATTCTTTTTTTAGTTTTTTTAAGTCCTCCATAATTTTTTTCATGCTCTTTTTAAATTTTTCTTTCCCTTTTCCTTCATATTCTTTTAAACTTTTCTTCCAGGTATCTTCCATAGTCTTAAAAAATGGAGACATGCCTGAGCCAATAAGTGCGTTGATAATAACAGTTCTGTTATTATGAGTTAATTTTACCAGTTCATCCATGATTTCAAGAAATTTATCATTGGTGTCAAAAGATATTTTCTTCTTCTTTTCAAAGAATTTGTTATACTCAATGTCTTTTTTATAAAAATCACGGGTTATTTTTTCCATTTTACTCCTTTAGGAATTTAATAGTTCTATATATAAAAACCGGGGGCAAGATTATAAGTAAACCAATTGCCATAAAAATTGTTGAGATTCCATCAAATATCTCTCCGATTCCCATATAAATATAATAATTTTATATTATTTAAATATTCCTATTCTAACCTTATTTAATATTCATTAGAAGGTTTATATTTTACATCTGTTTTTTCAAACAACTTTCCTTTTCCTGATTTATCAACATCAAATCTATCAGGTAATTCATATTTTCCAGGTGCATCTAACATTCCTGCTTTTGTGCTTGGAGAAGATGAAAAACCCACTTCATGAGGCAATAAATTTAATTCTTTTCCTAAACTCATTACATCAATACCTAAAGGAGAAAATGTTCTTTCAATTTCATTTCCAGAACTTATATATTTTGGCCCTTCTTCTGAACTTGACCCAATATTATATTTAAATTCTTCTTTATCTCCTTTATTTTCATTACTAAAAGGTGTCCCAGAAATATCCCTTTCTAAATCAGTAGCTCTTAATTCAGAAGAGATTGCTATTTGCCCTAATGAAGTTGAAGAACTTTCATTTGAAGGTGCCAAAAACTCAACAAATTTTTCATCATCTATCTCTACTACATCTTCGAAGCTTTCCTCAAGATCTTCTTCTAAATCTGACTCTTCTTCAATTTCTTCTGTTTCTTTTGGGGTTTTGCAAAGGGGGTGTCCCCCTGCTTCTTCTGTTTCTTGTTCTTCTTTGTTTTTTGTCATTAGAATTAAGTATAGCTTGGCATATCGTGGGCTTTCTTATAAACATCAAATAACTCAAAAGTTGTGCCTAATGCTTTGTATGCTGCAAAAGCCCTTATTTGTGTCTTTTCTATAAATGTGTCTGGGCGAATTATTACAGGTTCTTTTTTCTCTTCACCTTCTTCTTTTTTTTCTGCTTTTTTTGGCTCTTTCTCACTATATTTCCCAATCAATGCGAAAAAAGGATTTGAACTATCTTTTGACTTTACTTTTTTCTCTTCCTGGGATTTTTCTTCGAGAAAGAAATTTATTTCATCATTTAATTGGTCTAAACTATCTGTAGTTGCTCCCTGAACTAATTTTAAAACATCACTTATATCTGATTTTTCAAGCACTTCATCTATTTTTTTTAATTCATCATCATTTAAAGCATAAGGCATAAATGTCACTTCTGCTCTTCCTCCAAAAGTATAATGAGCTTGTTGTCCCCCCATTCTCTGAGGAATTCCCCTAAACATAAATTCAACCAATACACAACTATTGTAGTTTCTTTTAATCTTTATTTTTTTTAATTCTCTTGGAATGTCTCCCTGAAGGGCTGCAGCCTCTACATCAATTTCTGTTTTCCCTAATAAAGTTAACTCTAAAACAATTGTATTGAATGTTTTTACTAAAGCTGCTTCTCTTCCAATCTCTTTTGACTCAAGTTCTTGTGCTACTCTTAAATATGGCTTTGCCCATCTAGAATAAAGTTTTAAACTATTAACTTGGCTTTTTAAGTAAGTTTTTTCAAGTTCATATCTTTTTCTTAATTCACTTTCTGATTGTTCAAGCCATACATAAAATTCATGAACTCTTGGACGTAAGATTCTTTTAACCCTATCATTTAAATCAAGTTTATCTACTTCTTTTAAGTCCCTGACTGCTAAGAAAGCATCTATTAAAGTTGCAAATCCTACTTGCCCTAATGCCATTGCTTTTATACTTGAATTGCCTTTTATTATATCAACTTTATCCATCCAAATTTGCTTTAAGCTTAGAATTGCAGATTCTTTATTCTCTGATTTTAAATCATCATAAGACTGTAATCTAATCCTAAATTCTTTTAAATCATAAATAATATTTAGAACACTCCTTAATACTGTATTCACATCTCCCATTAATTTAGCTGCTTGTTGTTGCATTATTGTTGCTCTTTGCCCCAACTCTCCAAAGTGTCCTGAACCAGGAGAAGATGAAAAATTATCAATATATTTTTGCGGAGCAAGACCAAAATCATTCATTAAGTCTAAAATAAAGAAATAAATTGGTTCTAAGGTTTCTGCGCTTGAATCATAAACTAAAGTATGGGTTGCCAAAGGTTTTGGAACTACTTTTTCTGTAGGGATATTCTCTGAAGAACCATATTCTTTAAGGAGTTCTTTTCCATTTTCTGCATAAAGTAAAGGGTTTATTTTCCCAATAATTTGGGGCAATGTAGCTACCATGTTAAAATAAAGGTATATTGATTTAAAAAATCTTTGTCTTTTAGAAATACTTATAAAACAAGTTTTCTATTTTATAAATAGATATGGAATATGTGTTTTTATAAATCTTCTTGTTCTTCAGGAAGCTCTTCATAAGAATCATCTTCAAATTCGTGGTCCTCTTCCTTGGGATTGCTAAATGAATCGCCCATACCAATTCGTTTTACCATGAAAAAGAGAGACAAAGGAGATATATAAAATTATGTAAAATGAGAACAGAAAGAGATAAAATAAATTTCAAATATAATCTGAGAACTTATTGGGAAATCGTAAAAGAGCGTAAATCCCTCTTTTTTGGACTTTTATTCTTAAGTTTTGTACTTAGCATTCTATTTATCGCAGATAAATATCTATTTAAGGTAATTATTGATGATGGTGGGGAATTTATTGCGGGCAATCTTCCAGGAGACATATTCATAAAAACATTGATTTTACTCGCAATAATCTTTGTATCTATTGTAATACTTAGAACTCTTGGTACATGGCTAAGATTTCATTTGGCCGTTGCTTTAGATGCTATTTTAAGTTCTAATTTAAAGAAAAAATTTTTTAATCATATTCTTAAACTTTCACACAATTTTCATACCACACATAAAACAGGTTCATTGATTTCTAGACTTAATAGAGGCACATCTGCTATGGAAAACATGACAGACATATTAATTTTTCAGTTTACTCCTTTAATTTTTAATTTAATAGTTGTGGTTTTTTCCTTAATCTATTTTAGTTGGATACCCGCACTAATAATTGCTATAAGCACAATAATCTTTATTTTGTATAGTTTTATGATTCAACAGATACAACAAAAATATAAGCTTATACAAAATAGAAAACAAGACATTGAAAAAGGATTTATTAGCGATATATTCACAAATATTGATTCTATAAAATATTTTGCTAAGGAATTAGACATAAAAAATAAATTCTCTAAACTTATAAAGGAAACAAAATTAGCTGAAATTAAACACGGGGGTTATTATCGTTGGTTTGAAGCAGGACAAACCCTAATATTAAGCATTAGCACTTTTTTACTTATATATTTCCCTTTAAAAGAATTATTAAACAATGAAATTACTTTAGGAACTTTGGTTTTTATTTATACTGTATATGGTAATGTTGTTGGGCCAATGTTTGGTTTTGTCTGGGGGATGAGAGGATTTTATAGATCTATGGCTGATTTCCAAGATTTATTTGAATATGGAAAAATTGAAAATGATATTAAAGACAAACCAAATGCAAAAGAATTAAAAGTAAATGAGGGAGTAATTGAATTTAAAAATGTAGACTTTAATTATGAAAAAAGAAAAATGTTTAGAAATTTTAATTTAAAGATAAAAAAAGGTGAGAAAGTGGCTTTAGTTGGACATTCTGGATGTGGTAAGACAACTTTAGTAAAATTGCTCTATAGATTCTATGATGTTGACTCTGGAAAGATATTGATAGATGGCAAAGATAGTAAGGACTTTAAGCAAGAATCCTTAAGGGGAGAGATGGGAATAGTTCCTCAGGAATGTATTTTATTTGATGATACAATTTATAATAATATTAAGTTTGCAAATCCCAAGGCTTCAAAAAAGGAGATAATAAGAGCTATAAAATTTTCTCAACTTGATAAAGTAATCAAAGAATTTACAAAAAAAGAAAATACAATTGTAGGAGAAAGGGGAATTAAATTGTCAGGTGGAGAAAAACAAAGAGTTTCAATAGCAAGAGCTGTATTAGCAAATAAAAGAATTTTAGTGCTGGATGAGGCAACTTCCTCTTTAGATTCTGAAACAGAACATGATATTCAAAAAAGCCTGCAAGAGTTATTGAAGAATAGAACCTCAATTATAATTGCCCATAGGCTTTCAACAATTATGAAAGCAGACAGGATAATTGTTATGAAAAAAGGGAAAATTGTCCAAGAAGGCAAACATTCTGATTTAATAAGGCAAGAGGGGGAATATGGAAAGCTTTGGAATTTACAAAAAGGTGGTTATATTTAATGGCAGAATGTCTTATTTTTTAAAACTTTCTACAAGATAATTTTTGTAATAGATAAATATTTATAAACAATCAGGGCCTATGTAATTTATGGCACTATTTAGAAGAAAAAATAAAGGTGTTCTTGATTTAACTGAGAAATATAGAAGAGATCAAGAAAGAGCTACAGAGATGCGGGCTGATTCAGCAGATTCAACATCTGAAAGTTCAAATGCTTTTGGATTTTTAGGAAATATGGCTACTGCTTCAACATCTGGTTCAGAAGATTCTGATAATTATCCAACTCTTGGGGGAGATGCAGGAGAAAGAAGAAGAGAACTTTCAAAAAAGCTTTTGCAATTAACTGAAAAAATAGAAGACATCTCAAATCAGATTTATCATCTTCAACAAAGAATTGAAGTATTAGAAAGAAAAGTGGGTGTTGGTGCTTATTGAAACCAATATTAAATAAATTTATTAATGTGTTTTCTTTTAATGTTTTATGGAATTAAAAACAAAGAGGCTGATATTAAGACCTTTAAAAAAGAGCGATTGGAAAGATATTGTAGAGGGAGTTGGAGAACTAGATGTGGCAAAAATGACTAAAAGCATTCCTTATCCTTATACTAAAAAAGATGCTTTAGAATGGATTAACAAAAATATAAAAAAGAATAGAAAAAAGGAAAAAGAATCTTATAATTTTGCCCTAGAATTAAAATCAGAAAAAAAAGTAATTGGGGATATTGATCTTTCTAAAATAAACAAATTTAGTGGGACAGCTACAACAGGTTCTTGGATTAATAAGCAATATTGGAGAAAAGGATACATAACAGAAGCTAAAATTGCTGTAAATGATTTTGCTTTTAATAAATTAAAATTAAGAAAATTGAATTCTGAAGTTTTTAAAAATAATAAAGCTTCAAACGCCACCCAGAAAAAAGTGGGATATAAATTAGAAGGTATTGAAAAAGAACAAGTAAGATCTTTGTCAACAAAAGAAATTCATGATGTAAATCTTTATGGTTTATTAAAAGAAGATTGGAGAAAGGTGAGATTAAGATTAATTAAAGATTTAAATAAGAAAATAAAAAATGAACATAAAAGAGTTGGAAACTAAAGCCCGTGCTTATGCGCTTAAGAATGCACTTGCTTACAAAGGTAAAGCACAGCAAGGTGCGGTTATCTCATCTTTATTTAATGAAGGCTTGAAAAAAGAAGAAGTAAAAAAGTTTGTAAAAGATATTTCTAAAATAATAACTGAAGTAAACAAACTTTCTCTAGAAGAACAAGAAGAAGAATTTGGTAATTTAAAGGAAAGTGTTAGTGAAAGAAAAGTTCGTGAGGGCTTGCCTGAGTTACCTGGTGCAAAAAAAGGAAAAGTTGTTATGAGATTTGCTCCATCTCCTTCTGGAGCGTTTCATATTGGTCATGCATTAACTGCAAGCATCTCGTTTTTATATGTTCAAAAATATGGAGGTAAATTCTATGTAAGAATAGAAGATACAAATCCAGAAAATATTTACAAGCCAGCATATAAATTGATAAAACAAGATTCTGATTGGCTGTTTAATAAAAAAGCAAAAATTATAATCCAATCTGAAAGAATGAGGTTATATTATAAATATGCAGAACAACTAATTAAAAAAGGCTCTGCTTATGTTTGCACTTGTTCTGGGGATAAGTTTAGAGAATATGTAAAAGAGAAAAAAGATTGCCCTTGCAGACAATTAAGCATAAAAAATAATTTAGAAAGATGGAAGAGAATGTTGGACAAAAAAGGATTTCAAGAAGGAGAAGCTGTTTTAAGATTTAAATCAGATATGAAAAGTAATAATCCTGCAATGAGAGATTTTCCTTTAGCTAGGATTAATAATACTCCTCATCCATTACAAAAGAGAAAATATCGTGTATGGCCTTTAATGAATTTATCAGTTACTGTGGATGATATTGAATTAAAAATGACTCACATTATTCGTGCAAAAGAACATAGGGATAATGCAAAAAGGCAAAAGATGATTTATGATGTCCTTGGAAAGAAATTTCCTTGGACTGGTTTTTTAGGAAGATGGCATATTAAAGGATTGAAATTATCTGCTAGCCAAATTACAAAAGATATTGAATCTGGAAAATATTCTGGATGGGATGATAAAAGATTACCTACAGTATTTTCATTAAAGAAACAAGGTTATAAACCACAAGCATTTTGGAAGTTTTCGGAGCAAGTTGGGCTATCAGAATCAGATAAGATTATTGATAAAAATGAATATTTTAAGCTTTTAGATGCGTTTAATAAAGATAACCGAGAATAAAAACATTTTTAAATCGGAAATAACTAGTTAAATTATAATCCACGTAATGAAAGGAGGTTAATATGATGGAAAATAAACGAGGTATGTCTGCTGTTGTAACTACTTTAATTATAATCTTATTAGTGATTGTCGCATTAGGAATTATTTGGGTAGTTGTAAAGAATGTTATTCAAGGCGGAGTTGAACAAGTTGACTTATCCACTAAGTGTAGAGAAGTAGAAATTCAAGCGACAAGACTAGTAAATACTACAAGTCCTGATGATGGAACTGATTATAATTTAACATTGACGAGAACAGGAACTGGGGATGAGATTGGAGGTATAAAAGTCGTTTTAGCAAATATTGCAACTAATACATATAGCGATCCTCTAGAATTTGGAAATCCTTTAGCACCTTTAGAAACAGCTACAGAATCATTAGATTTAACAGATAGTCCAGTTATTGGAGCTGATAAAATACAGATGACTGTATGGTTCTTAAGTGATTTAGGAGAAGAGCAAATTTGTCCTACAACAGTAACTAAAGAGTTTTAAGTTTTTATTTTTATTTTTTAGACTCTTATATTTTTTATAATTTGAAAAATTGAAGATATAACATTATTTGATAATTTTATATACTTCATCGTGTCTTTTGACATTAGGAAGTTTTAAACCAACTTCCTGTGATTTTTTCCCTTTTTTAACGGATTTATGTTTTATTTCCAATCTTTCTACTTTTGATTTTTCTAAACCAGTTGTTTTTCCTATGGCTACTATCTCGTCACCTATTTTTAATTCTGAAACTAATTTGATTGTTGCAACTTGTATTTTTGGGAAATAATGAGTTATCTTCCCTACAAAATGTTTTTTCTCTGTTGAGGCGCTATGTTCTATTTTTGCAAAATCATCTGGGGTTGGAAGTCCTAAATAAAATCCAGAAGAAAAACTTCTATTATAAACTTTTTTTAATTCATCTATCCCTTTTCTAATTTCTGCTTTAGTTAATCGCTTATCCAAGGCTTTTCTATAAACTCTTACAACAGTATCAACATATCTTGAATCTCTGTTTCTTCCTTCTATTTTAAATGTCTTAATTCCTGCTTTTTTTAATTTCTCAATAAAAGGTAAAGTGCATAAATCTTTTGCAGACATCACTTTATCATTATTAATCTCTAATTCATATCCTTCTTGTTTATCTTTTATAATATAACTTCTTCTACACGGATAAATACACTCTCCTCTATTTGCAGATTTATTAAATAAGAATTGAGAAGTAAAACATCTTCCTGAAATCGAAACACACATTGCTCCATGAATAAATGTTTCAACATCTATTTTTCTGGATATTTTTTTTATTTGTTTTAAATTTAATTCTCTTGCTAATACAACTTTTTTTGCTCCTAAATCTTTATAGAATTTTGCAGACTCTATATTTGAAACAGAAGCTTGAGTTGAGATATGGAAAGGTATTTTATGTTTTTTGCAAAGTTGAATTACTGATAAATCCCAACAAATAACAGCATCAACTTTGTTTTTAATCTTCTTTAATATTTTATTTACTCTCTTAATCTCATTATCATAAATTATTACATTTAAAGTTAAATATTTCTTTATGTTTCTGGGTTTGCATATCTTTTCTATTTTATCTAAATCTCGAATTGTAAAGTTTCTTGCATTTTGTCTCATTGAGAATTCCTTTAATCCAAAGTATACTGAATCTGCTCCTGCTTTTATAGCTGCAACCAACATTGGGAAATCTCCTGCAGGTGCGAGTAATTCATATTTGTTTTTCATATTAAATTCAAAAAAGTTAAGTTTAAAAATGCTCTTTATTTGGTATCTTCATGACAGCTAAAACATGGGGTTGTCCCCATCACCAATAGAATTGATTTCTCTAGCTGTGCGTTTGTTAATAAGAATATTTTTATACCTTCTTTAATTAAACTAAATATCAGGCTTGACCCTATTTTAAGGGAAAGTTATGGCGGTTGTAGTCTAACGGTTATGACGTGTGGTTGTGGTCCGCAAAAAGGGAGTTCGACTCTCCCCTTCCGCCCTTTTCAAATGAAAAGGAGGATGAAATGGAAACAATAATTAGAAAAGCTAAGAAAGAAGATTTGAAAGAGATAGTAGATATATTCATAAAGGAGTCTTCTAAAAAACCATACAATGAAAAGTACACTCTTAAAACAGGTCTTAAAGAATTAAGGGCTTTGGCTAAAGATGAGCTCTATATTGCTTTAGATAAAAAGCAAATAATTGGTTTTATCGCTTCTTCTATAACCCCCGATGACAAGAAAAAAGCGTATATTAAAGAAATTTGGTTAAGACCAACTTATCAAAGAAAGGGGATTGGTAAATCCCTTATAAAATTTATAGAAGATAAATATAAGAAAAGAAGAGTTAATATCATTAGAGTTGTAGCTAAAAGAAATGCAGGAGCATTTAATTTTTATAAAAAGGTAAAATATGCTGAATACAAAGAACTTGTATTTATGGAGAAGAAACTAAAATGACAGAAACAATAAAAGGCTTTAAGGATAAAACAGGAAAAGAAGCTGAAAAAGCTGCATTTATTAGAGAAGTTATTAAGCAAACTTTTGAAAAATATAATTTCCAAGAAGCAGAAACACCTATAATTGAAGATGAAAAATTTGTAAAAGGGGGAAGTTCAGATGATGTGATTTCAGATGTGTTTAAACTTCAAGATAAAGGTAAAAGAAATCTGGCCTTAAGATATGAATTTACTTTTCAATTAAAGAGAATTGCTCAAAATCAAAAATTACCTTTTAAAAGATTTCAAATAGGTCCTGTTTTTAGAGATGAGCCTGTACAAGGAAATAGATTAAGACAGTTTACACAATGTGATATTGATACAGTTGGAGCAAATATTAAAGATGAAGCAGAGATATTGGCAGCAACAAGAGATATTTTAGATGCATTAAAGATTAAATCAACTATTTATGTAAACAATAGAAAACTCCTTAATGAGATTTTAGATGAACAAGGGATAAAAAACAAAGTAGAAATTATAAGGGAATTAGATAAATTAGATAAACTTCCTATATTAGAAGTAAAAAATAATCTTAAAAAACTGAGTGCGGAAAATATATTATCTATTCTTAAAAAACCAAAAGAATCATTTAGAAAATATAAATCCTTTTTTGAGATTGAAGAATTAGCAAAATATTGCAAATATTATGGATTGGATATTGTGTTTTCTCCTTTTTTAGCAAGGGGGCTTTCATATTATGTTGGAAATGTATTTGAAATAAAATCAGACATAAAAGAAACAATTTGCGGAGGAGGAACTTATAAGGTAGGAAATGTAATTGCTAGCGGTATTTCATTTAGTATAGAAAGATTAATGGCAGTAACAAAATTATTAATTAATATAGAAAAGATGTTGGTTGTATCTTTAAATCAAGATAAAAGAGCTATTAGTTTAGCTAAACAATTGAGAAAAAAAGGGAAAAATGTAAGTGTTTATTTTGGAAGGCCTTCTAAGGCTCTTGAATATGCAAATTCATATGGGATTAAAAAAGTAATTCTTGTTGGTGCTAAAGAAGTTAAAGTAAAAAGATTTAAGATTAAAGATATGAAAACAGGGAAGGAAAGCCTATTAAATTAATCATTCTAAAGAAAATTCAATAAATTGGGGGGTTTGCTCAAGTTCATTAATTATCTTTCTTATATTCTCTCCAGAACCTTCAAGAAGATAACTAACTGTAAGAATGTTCTCTTTTTTATTTATCTTTTTATATAATAATTTATGTTTTTTAATTTTGAATTTTTCAAATAACTTAATTACCTTTTTCTCATTCTTCAAACCCTTTAAATTAAAAGTAATTCTTTTTTGATATGAAATTATTCTCCCATTTTCAAGATATCTATCAACAATTATGCAAACCCACACAAAAGAATAAATCATTATCCCTATATTATAATATCCTGTTCCAATAATTAAACCCAATATTGCAAAAAGCCAGATACTTGCTGCTGTTGTAAAGCCAAAAATTTTGTCAGTTGTTTTTATCAATGCTCCTGCTCCTAAAAACCCAATTCCTGTTACAATAGCTGCTAAAAGGGGGAGAGGATTATCATAAGGTAAATCAATTGCAATTAATGAAAGACCACAAGCACCAATCGCAACAAAGATAAAAGTCCCAAATCCAACTGGTTTATGTGACCGTTGTCTTTCAATTCCAAAAATTAATGCAAGTATAAAGGTTAGAAATAACCTGAAAAATATTATTTTTAATTCCATTGAGAGGAGAATTTTAAAGAGTATTTAAATTCAATGTTGATATTTAAGAGTTACAAAAAATTATGAAATATCACTTATCTTTTTCATTATCTCCTTCATTCTATTTAATGTTGCTTGAGATTCTCTTCCTCTTTTAAATTCATGTAAATATACTTTTTCTCTTCGTTTAATCTCTTTAATTGCAGCTTGTTTGCAAACTTCCTCATTAATAATTCCTGCTTTTGTATTACTAACCCCCATGTCTGTTGGAGAATGATAACCAAATGCTGTTTTCTTTTTTGTTATTGACTTCGAAATCTTCATTAAAATTTCAAAATTATCAATATCCCTGTTATAATTTACTAATTTCTTTTTATGATGCTTTAAATGATACGGGTCAATTTTATTTTTATCTTGCAAATCCGCTGTTGCAGCCTCGTATGCAAGATTTATTGGGTGGTCTAGAGGAAGATTATATATTGGAAAAGTTTCTAATTTTGCAAATCCTGCTTTAATTTTCCTACCCACATCAGAATAAATCTGGCTCATTGCAGTTGCCATTTTGCCAGAACCTCCTGCTGCACCAGTTACAATTACTAATTTAGAAGTTATAGGAATTATGGAATTCTTTTTATATCCTTTAAGGACATTTTTTACATTGGAATAGTCTTTTATCTCCTTATGAAAATAAACTTTTCTTACTTTTTTATCTAGAATTTTCTTCAATTCTTTAGCTTCTTTTTCATTACTAAATCTCGTTATCACAACATAATCTACTTTTAATCCTGCTCTTTTGAATAATCTTAAATCTTTCAAAGTTTGCTTCTTATAACTCAGATTAAAATCCCCTAACCTTTTTCTACTGCTTAAATCTTTTGCATTTACACAGTAGATTATCTCTAGTTTTCCTAAAGTTTTTAATAATTTTAATTTTATTTTTGGATTATACCCTGGTAAAACTCTTGAAGCATGGCCGTCATAAGTTAAATGTCCACCAACTTCTAAATATAATCTATCAAATTTGCTAATCCGTTTAAGAATCTCTCTTTTCTGAGCACTAAGATATCTTTCAGTATTGAAACCTCTTTTCATAATATAAATAAAAATCCAGTATATATAAAAATATTTAACTAATTAAAAAATAAAAATAAGAACTTACCAGGAAGCCTGATTATTTCTTTTTCTTTTTTGCTTTTTTTGCTTTTTTCTTTGCCATATCACTCAGAAACACCCCCTTTTCATAAGTATAAAAATAAATTCTTTAGAGTATTTAAATTTATCTTTACTCTATCACTATTTCTCTCCTCCAACTATTTTTTCCCGTCGAGAAATCTTCATAAGATTTTATTCCTAAAGATTTTTTAAATAAAGGACAATTCAAAACAAAAGTTTCAAATTCTCCTCCTTCTCCTGCAGGATGGATTTTGTATTTTTCTTTAAGTTCTTTAACCTCTTCTAAAAATTTATCGTCGATAATTCTTCCAAGCCAAGATTGATTTAAAGGGTATGCAAAAACCCCAACAACCATAATTTTAAAATTACCTTTAATTAATTCTTCTAAATATTTAATTTCATCTTTATGCCATAAAGGATTAAAACATTTTAAATTCAATTTGTTACATATCTCTTGAATTCTTGATGCTTGATAAACAGAATGTAATGCTCCTGTAACAATTGTATCGACGCTATACCTCTCTTTAGCTAATTTGATTGCTTTTTCAAGATCTTTAAGTTCTTTTTCTTTCTCTCCTTTTGTTTTTTGAATAAGTAAAGGAATATTCATTACTTCTGCTTGTTGTTTTGTTTTTTCAATCGAAGGGGTGTGAAACATATAACTTTCTTTATTCTCAGAAAAAATTGATATAAGACAAGTTAATTCATATCCTGCTTTTTTTGCTAAATATGCAGAGTAACATGAATCTTTTCCACCTGAAAATAAAACTCCTGCTTTCATGAAAGATAGAAATATATTAGGTTTTTAAGATTAACCAAACATCTCACCTAAGGGGTTTTCAAAGTCCTTATTAATTTCTTGAAGTCTTTGCTTTTTTTCATCGTCTAATTCTTCAATTTCTTTTTCAAGCTCTTCTCTAAGATCTGCATATGGGTCTCCTTTTTCTTTAAAATAAACTTCTTTAAGCCATATATAAATTTCTTCAAAATGGCCTTCTTGCTCAAGCCAAACTTTCTTTTGAGTTTCTAAATGCAATAAAGGAGCAAAAGAGATTAATCTTTCTTCTCTGTTTTCTCCTACAAAATCTGTAAATGAAACCCTTATTGAATCTTTATTTTTTTCAAAATGCCCAAATAATCTATCATAAATTTCTTTTATCTTATTTTTAATACTAAATTTCCTTTTAGGAAGCGAAATTCCTGTTTCTCTAAGTGCATTTCTATTTACAATCTCTTTTTTGATTCTTCTATTTTCTGTGACTATTGCTTTATTTAGTGATTCTATTAATTCTTGCAATGTAACTTTTTTTACTCTTGACATTGGAGTTTTAGGAACTAAAAGAGGTATTTCTTCTTCAAGTTCAATTCTCTCTAAGATATGTTGTTTTTGCTCTTTTCCTCCAAATAAAATCTCATCAATGCTCTTCAAATGCTTATTTAACAGGATTTCTGACTTAATTCTTAATAAAAGTGCAGCTGCTAATAGAACTTTACTAGACACAAAAAAATCTGTTTCTTCTAAATTTTGGATTTTTTCCAGATATTTATCTGTTAAAATTGTAATATTTATATCCCAAGGGTCTAATTGTTCTGTATTTATGAGGTCATATATTATTTCTTGCCAGCCTATTTCTCTATTAAACAATAAATCATGAACCTGCTCTTGTTTTACACTATTTTTTGTAGAATCAATTTCCTCTTTTTCCATTGAATATATAAAGGTCTAGATTTTATAAATCTGTGTAGTGGATAAACATCAGAGATGTAGTGGGTAAAGAAATCCTTGATGCATTTTAAAAGGAGTAACCAGCATTACTACTTTTAGTTGATTACTCCCTGTCATTCTAGAAGGGTAACATAATAGAAAGGTTTAAATAGTTGAAGAGACTCTATTTTATATCACCTCTTTTTGCCCAGGAGACGCTTCAAGTCGTCTATTTTAGTGGCTTGAAGAATCTCCCAGGGTTATAATCACCTTAAGATTATGCTTAAAAAAAGTCGTGGAATTAAGTATTTAGTTTTTATTATATGCTCCCACGCATCATATTTATTATAAAATCAATAGATTTTACTCTTCTTTAGCTTCCTCTGTTTTATTTGCCTTACTTTCAAATTCAGAGTAATGGCATTTACCACAGTATTTTCTGTCTTTAGCATTCATTAAGAATATTCCAGGCCCACATCTTGGACAAGTTCTTTCACGTGTAACTTTGTCACCTTCAATTTTATACTTAGTATATTTTTTACTTGTCTTTTTATTTTTATGTGGCTTTTTTCCTTTTTTTACTGATTTTTTTACTCCCATTATTCTTTTATTTCCTCTTTAGGTTCTTCTGTAATTTGCTCACTCTCTTGCTCGTTCGATTCATCAGGTTTATTACTTGGTTCCTCTGGTTGCGAAGGTTCAGAGGTTTGTGCGTCTTGTATTGGGGTTGCTGGTTCAGATGGAATTTCTGGAGTTGCTTCAGCAGATTGTTCTACAGGTTCTTCTTTTTGAGCATCTGATTTCTCTTCGGGGTTTTGCAAAGGGGTGTCCCCTGCTACTGCATCTTTTTTTGATTTCCCCTCTGTATCTAATTTATCTTGTTCAGAAGCATAAATATTTACTAATATTGTAAAATTCTTTGATCCAAATTTCCCCAAAATCTTTTTTATTCTTATATTTTCTTCAGGGGTTGAAAACTTTTCAGAAACAATCTTTCTTGCATCTGCGTGGCTTGGATTAACTTCTGAATCAACTGAGAATTTAATTTCTTTTCTTTTAAACAAAGAATTTTCCTTTTCTTCAATTATGTTAAAGTTTTCCATAAGAATTACCTAGTTTTAATTGCAAAATTCCCTTTTTTCTTAATATTTAATTTTTGCGCTATTTCTGATTTTTCAGGATTTAAAATAACAATTCTTCCTTTGAATGTTTCTGTATTTTCTCTTGATTCACATTCAGGACACTTTTCTCCTGTTTCAAATATTCTATTACAAACTTTACATGCTTTGTCTTTTGGCATTATTTCTTTCCCCCTTTTCCTTTAACTGCTTTTTCTTCTGCCTTAACAATCTTTGCAGCTTCTTTTTGTTTTTTGATTTTATCTTCTTGAACCCATTCTAATTTTCCTAAACCCGGCTGTCTCATTGTTAAACCAATCTTAGGCTCGTCTCCTTTATGACTTATTGCAACTATTCTTGCCATACATAAATCACCTGATTTTAAACTTCTCTTACTTGCTTTTCCAAGTAAAGAATTTGCTTTACTAAAACTAACAAAATCATTCATTGTTTGACTTATATGAATCATTCCTCTCATTACCCCCATATCAAAAAAAGCCCCAAAATTTGTAATCTCTGAAACTATTCCATAAATAAGTTCTTGTAATTCTGGTTTCCATGCAAGCAATTTAAATTTTGAATTATAATAAGCTGCCCCATCTCCAGGAATTATTACTCCTTCTCCAACTTCTGCAACTCCAATTACAGCTACAACCTTTCCTAATTCTTTATCATAATAATCTGCATAAGTTTCTCTAAGCTGTTTATCAACAGCTTCTGCAGTAGGCAAACCAAACCACTTTGGTTCTACTCTTACATAGTCTTCGACATCAGTTAAATAAAACATAAAAATTATAGTAGAAATTGGTTTAAAAAGGTTATTGAAGCTCTAATTTCTTTTTTCCTCTTATTATTAGTTTAGAATTTCTTAATTTATCTTTAATTTCCTTATCTAATGTAGCAACAATAAGCCTTGGATGCTCTGTGGCATATTTAATTAATCCTCTATCTACATATTTACCCCTAATATCTATTTCTTTAAATTTGTTTTTTTCTAAGATTACTTGGGCTAATCTTGCATCATCTCTAAACCTAAGTTTTTTTGTAGAATTTGCAACTCTTTTAATTTCCTCTATAACTTGTGTAGGGATTAATATTTCCCACCCCATTTCAGGAATCTCTTTAAAAAAATCTATTTTTTGTTTTACACATGTTAATATAAAATTAGTATCTAAGATTGCTTGTTTCATAATTATATTAAGAATAAAGTGTATAAAAAGTTAATCTAAGAACTTAATACTCTATGAATTATCTTTCTAATCTCAGGAATTCTTTTTGTTTGAAAATCTGGATGGTCTTTAAACCATTTTTGATTTAAAGGTGAAGGATGCGGAAGAACTATTGCTAATTTGTTATTTATCTTTTGATTATTAAAAGCCAATTCTACAAGGTCTTGATTTGGAAAGAAATATCTTGCAGCATGTCTTCCAATTAGAATATATATTTTATTATTAATTATTTCTATTTCCTCTTTTAACCATTTATCAGCACATTTTTTTGGAGGAACCCTATCTCCTCCATTTACACTTTTTCCAGGATAACAATGTCCCATACCTGTAATATAAAAATTCTTTTTATTATAGAAATCTTCATCTGAAATGTTATACCATTCTTTTCTTAATTTTCTTCCACTAGCATCATTAAATGATTTACTTGTTTTATGAACGTTTTTAGAAGGAGCCTGACTTATCTGAACTATTTTTGCATTTTGGTGTCCTCCAAAAACAGGATTAGGTTTAAATCCAAATAATTCTTCGCACTCTATACAAGAACTTATATCCTTCATTAAAGAATTAAAATTGTTTACCATAAATAATCTAAAATATTAACCTTTAAATAATCTTTTTTCCACTATTATTTATGCAAGAAAAAGAGAATATCCTCAAAATCCTTGAGGGAACAAAAACCGCTATTCAAAAATGTGATGCAACAACTATTAAAAATTTAAGTAATCAAACAACAAATACTATTGCTTTAACGCATGATCCTGATAATATTGCTATTGCTGTTATTATTTATTCTATAAGTAAATTACTTGAAAGAGAAGATTATAAGAAATTGCCTGGGTGGAAGGAATTTTATAAAACATTCTTCAAGTGTATAGATAATGGAATAATTTCTATTAAAAATAATGATGAAGCAAAGATAAAGAAAAGTTTGGATTGCTTAAGAACCTCTCTTATAAAAGTTTCTGGAAGTTTGAAGGAACATATTCAAGATGTTTTTAGAAAAGCTAGTATAAATAAAGCGTCTAAAATTTATGAACATGGTATTTCCATGGAAAAGACTGCAAATCTCCTTGGGATTACAATGTTTGAACTTGCTAGTTATGCTGGTCAAAAAGAAGGGGTGTCTGAAATTCCTGTTGGGGCAGGAATAAGTACAAAAGCAAGAATTAAACTTGCAATGGAGATGTTTAGATGAATTCTATAATTATATTTGACGCAAGCACCCTAATAAGTTTTTCAATGGCAGGGTTACTTCCAGAAATCAAAGAATTAAAAAAAACATTCAAAGGTAAATTTATAATAAGTCAAAAGGTAAAAGAAGAAGCTATTGATACACCTATGAAGATAAAAAGATTTCAACTTGAAGCCTTAAAAATAAAGGAATTATTAGATGAAAAAATCTTAGAATTACCCATAGCATTAGGATTAGATGATAAAATTGTTAGAGCAAAAGCTATAGAGATTTTAGATATGGCAAATACAACTATTTATGGTGCAGACAAAGACATACATTTAATTGATTTAGGTGAAGCTTCTGCTCTTGCAATAAGCAAGATGCTAAATGATAAGAAAATAAAGAATGTTATTGCTATTGATGAAAGAACCACACGTAGTCTTGCTGAGACACCAAATGAATTAAAAAAATATCTGGAAGGTAAATTACATACAAAGATGACTGTTAAACAAGAAAAAGTTGATTTTTTTAAACAATTTAAATTTATTAGGTCTGCTGAATTAATTTATGTTGCATATAAAAAAGGGATTTTAAGATTAAAAGGCTCTGAAAATCTTAGTGCTGTGCTTTATGCTTTAAAATATAAAGGGTGTGCTATTTCTGGAAAAGAAATTCAAGAGATAAAAAATCTAGGATAGATAAAGCTTAAAAATTAGATATTTCTTGTATGAATAAGGGTGCATAGTTTAATGGTAAAACAGGCGGCTCCAGACCGCCAGCTGGGGGTTCGATTCCCTCTGTGCCCATTTTCCAAAACCTTTATAAATACATATGAATATATCTTCATATGAAATGTAATACATATCATATCTTCTTTAGAAATCTTGCAAATCCTATTAAAACAGATATAATCTCTGCTTTAAAAGAAAAAGAAAGTTCTGTTAGTGAACTATCTAATAGGTTGGGTATTGAACAAAGTAAATTATCCCATGCATTAGCTTCTTTAAGAGGTTGTAATTTGGTTCTTGTAAACCAAAAAGGAAAAGAGAGAATCTATAGTTTGAATAAAAAAACAATAATTCCCATTCTTAAAATAATTGATAAGCATAAATGCACTTATTGTGCAGGTTGTAAAAGATGAAACAAATATACTTAGATAATGCATCAACAACAAAAATGGATGGGAAAGTCGTGGTAGCTATGCTTCCTTATTTTGAACAAAAATTTGGAAATGCTTCTTCGCAACATTCTATTGGACAAGAAGCAAAAAATGCATTGGATAAATCAAGAAGAATAATTGCTAGGGAAATATCTAGTCGTAGTGATGAGGTAATTTTTACTTCTGGAGGAACAGAATCAAATAATTTAGCTCTAAAAGGATTATTTTTTGAGAATTACCCTAAAAAAAACCATATTATCACAACAAAAATAGAACATGATTGTATTTTAAATACTTGTAAATGGCTTGAAAAACAAGGTGCAAAAGTAACTTATTTAGATGTGGATAAAGAAGGGTTTGTAAATCTAGAAGATATTGAAAAAGCAATTACAAACAAAACCTTTCTAGTTACTATAATTCATGCAAATAATGAAATAGGAACAATTCAAGATTTAGAACAAATTGGAAAAATATGCAAGTCCAAAAATGTTTTATTTCATACAGATGCTTGTCAAAGTTTTACAAAAGTTCCCATTAATGTGAAAAAACAAAATTTAGATTTAGTAACTCTAAATGCTCATAAAATTCATGGACCAAAAGGAGTTGGTGTTTTATATTTTAAAAGAGGGGTTAAAATAACACCTATAGCACATGGGGGCGGACATGAACAAGGATTAAGGAGTGGAACAGAAAATATCCCTGGAGTGGTTGGTTTTGCAAAAGCAGTAGAAGTTGCAAAATCAAAAGATGTGAATAAAATGGAAATGCTTCGAGACAGAATAATTAGGGGGTTATTAGAAATCCCAGATGTAACTTTAAATGGCCCAATAAAAAGCAGATTATGTAATAATGTTAATGTTTCATTTAACAACATTGAAGGGGAAGCTGTAGGAGGTTATTTAGAAAATGAGGGGATTTACACTTCTACAGGGAGTGCATGTATGTCTCATTCATTGGAAACAAGCCATGTTTTAAAAGCCCTAGGACTTCCCCCTTTAAAATCAAATAGTTCATTACGAATCAGCTTAAGTAAGTTTACAACAGAAGAAGATGTTGATTATGTTTTAGATAAAATTCCAAAGATAGTAAATAAATTAAGAAAAATAAGTCCTTTGGTTGGAGGCAATAGATGGTAAAAACAAAGAAAATAACAGGCAAGACAAAAATAAATAAATTACTTGGAAAAAATCCAGAAGCAGCTGAGATTTTACTTGAAGCTGGAATGGGTTGTGTGGGCTGTCCAATGGCAATGAATGAAACAATTGAACAAGGTTGTTTAGCACATGGCATGTCAAAAAAAGAAATAGAGAAATTAATTAAGAGGTTGAATGGAAAATGAATTCAAAGATAATAAATTTATTTATCAAATGGTTTAAGCACAAATATGTATTCGCAGGAGTTCCAGTTATAATTAGAAATTCTAAAGAAGAAATTTTATTAGGAAAAAGAACAAGCAAACCAATTTTCTATTCAGGAATGTGGGGGTTACCAGGAGGAATGATTGAATATGGAGAAAAAATTGAAGATGCCGCTAAAAGAGAGATAAAAGAAGAACTAGGGATTAAAATAAAAATCATTAAGAGAGCAAAAAATGTTTATGAAGATTTTCCAAAAAAAGTATGTAGGTTTCATTTAATTGATGTTCCTCTTTATGGTAAAATTACGAAAGGAACCCCAAAACCTAAAGATGAAACTTCTGAAGTAAAATGGTTTAAACCTTCTGAAATTAAAAAAATGAAATTAGCATATAATCATAATGAAATCCTAAAGGGGGAAGGTTTGATAAAATGATGCAATATTCAAGAAAAGTTATGCAAGAGTTTCTAAAACCCAAAAACATGGGAGAAATAAAAAACCCAGATGGGGTTGGGAAGATTGGTAATCCTCAATGTGGAGATATTATGTGGGTTTATATCAAAGTAAAAAATGATAAGATTATAGATATAAAATTTAAGACTTTTGGATGTGCTGCTGCAATTGCAACTTCGTCAATGATTACTCAACTTGCTAAAGGAAAAACAACCGATAAAGCAAAAAAAATAAAGATAAATGATGTAGCATCTTCTTTAAAAGGATTACCCCCCTTAAAGATGCATTGTAGTGAGTTAGCTATAAATGCCTTAAGATTAGCAATTAAGGATTATGAAAAGAAGAAGAAATGATAGAACAAAAAGTAAAGCAAACTCTAAAGAAAATAAAGCTGAATAAGAAAGAAAAAATAATTGTTGCGCTTTCTGGTGGAAAAGATTCTGCTGTAACAGCATATCTTTTAAAAAAGTTAGGATATAGTATTGAAGGAATTTATATTAATCTGGGAATTGGAAAATATAGTGAAGATTGTTTAAAAGCCATAGAAAGTTTGTGTAAAGATTTGAATATTAAACTTCATGTTTATGATTTAAAAAAAGAAACTGGAAAATCTATTGTTACTTTTTTTGAAAAAAATACAAAAAAAATTAGTAATTGCACAATTTGTGGGGTTTTCAAGAAATGGATTTTAAATAAGGAATCAAGAAAATTAAAAGCAAAGAAAATTGCAACAGGGCACCATAGAAATGATGAATTACAAACTTTTTTAATGAATATCTTTAAGGGAAGCCCACAATTAAGTTCAAATTTTGAACCCATACTAGATACAAAGGATCCTAAATTTATAATAAAGATTAAACCTCTCTTCTTTGTTTCAGAAGAAGAAATCAAAAGATATGCCAAAAAATTAAAACTTCCAACAGTAAAAGAAATTTGTCCTTATAGAAAAGAAACATATAGAGTAGAAACTAGAAAACTTTTTGAAGAAATTTCTGAAAAAGAAAAACAAAACATGATGAAGAATTTCTTAGAACTTTCAAAGAGAATTAAAAAAGATAAAAGCAAAATGAATTATTGCCAACTTTGTGAAGAACCTTCTAGAAACAAAATATGCAAGAAATGTGAATTAATGAGAATCAAAGATTCTCAAACAATTTAATTCTCACGTAATAATGTGTCACAATAACAAATTAAATTATAATGCAAATCTAATTATTTCTTTTTTTCTTTCTCGTCTTTGTTGCTTTAGTAATTGGTTTGTATTTCAACTTTGAGAATACAAAGAGGTATAATATTGGCAATATACCTATAGTATTAACAACAGCCATTACAATAAACCAAATTAAATGATTATTTCTTGCTGATTTCCATAAAGCCAAAAGTTTCCAAATCAATGACCAAATTAAAATTATTGCAATCAACCAAGTAGCGATACCCACCTCAGCAGCAATTGTTTCTAAATATCCCATCTTTACCTCCATATTA
>Ga0265594_1000549_pt1 | contig 30903 bp, 27 predicted proteins | sample saktaG_11_FD_190147 | JGI IMG/M metagenome (GOLD analysis project Ga0265594, IMG submission 190147) | Saline water microbial communities from Sakinaw Lake, British Columbia, Canada - sak_2011_5_24_80m | ecosystem: Environmental > Aquatic > Non-marine Saline and Alkaline > Saline ... | reverse complement strand
GTACTTGAATTATATAAATAATCAGGGGTTTTAGCAAGAATACCTCACCCCATAGTACCCCTTCGCCCTTCGGGCACCTCCCCTTGTAAAGGGGAGGATTATTTTCTAAGCTCCTTTCCATTATTTCTCCCCCTTCACAAGGGGGAGCCAGAGGGGGTGGGGGTGCAGGAGAGCGACAGAGGTGAGGTGTAAATCTATGAAAAAAACAAGGCGAATCATAAAATTAAGGATATTTTTGGGGTTGGTTTTGGCTGTGGTTGTGGCTTGGCTTTTATATATGGTGGTAGTGCCGGGAGGTAAAATTACCTATACTTATGATTTTAAAGAGAAAAATTATCGTTTGAGCGGAGCCAATAAGTTTATTGGCAAGCTAACGCCGGAAGAAAGGGTGGAGCCGATTAGCGGGGGTGAGCAAAAAATAATCGGGGACCCGGTTTATTTTTCTTTGCGCCTGCCGAGGAAATTCAATAAAGCCAAACTTACTTTAGAATATAAAAATGAAAGCGAGCGGCCTTTGCTTGAAGCCGGGGTGTTGATGGATAAAATTATTTGGCGGTATCAATTACAACCCATAGAAAATAAAATCATTGATAAGTTAGCTTTAGTTTGGAGTATGATAGAGGAAGAAGAGATAATGCTTTTACAGAGAGAAAAAAAATATGAAGCGATTGAAAATTTTTTGGCTAATTTGCCGCCAGCCGAGGAGATCGCTATATATAAATATGATTTGAAAAGAGGTTATTTAATTAAAGATTATGAAGCCGGAAAAGTTAGGCAAGAAATTAATTATTCTTTGCGTGGGCCTTATCAGTTTTATACTTATATAAAGAATGAAGATTTGGATTTTACTTTTACTTTGTTTGATTTAAATCAAAACAAAGACAGAGATGCGATTGATATAAATTTATATTATGATGATAAATTAATTGCCAGCCGGCACTTGGACGACGACGGTATAAAAACTGACAATGGCGAAACAGGAGAGGCAAGGAATCTGGATTTTAAGGAGGCCGGACTGCCTGAAGGGGTTTACAAAATAGAATTGCGCGCTAATGACGATATTGTGACAAAAAAGATAATAACCGGCCAAAGTAAAATTGCTTTCTTGAATAAAATCTGGCTGGCTGATGAAAATGATAAAGATATTTCCCTTTATACTGACAGCCAAATTATAAACGCCCAAACTATTAACCCGGCCAGTTTGCAGACTATTAAAGCGGGCGATAAAGAATTAGAAATTAGCTCTACCTATCGGCAATTCAGCCAATTGCTGGAAAACAAAGGGAGCGAAATAAAAATAGCCAGGGGCGATATAATTTTGGCCGGCAACGGGGTTTTTAGTTTTAATCCGGAAAATTTGCTGGATCCGAATTTTAAAAAAGTTGACGAAAGTTTTTCCGCCAGAGCCGAAGGCATAAATTATATTTTAGCCAGCTATCGGATTCCGGAAGAAAAAGACGGCTGGAAAGTGGCGCAAGCTGAATTTGATTTAAATAATGCTTACCGCGAATGGAATAAAAATAGTTTTATTATTTCTATCCCGGGCTTAAAAGCGGATGATGAAATCAATGATAATATTCAGATAAGGGGAATAAAAATAGAGTTAGAGGGGAAAACCTTGTTAGAAAAATTAAAAGAGAAGTTATAAAAAGCAAAAAGTCACCCAATTTATTAGTTTATTGTCGCTGCGCTATTTATTAATTTATAAGGATAAATCAGTTTAAATCCCTTTAAATCTATGCTAAATTAAGTATAAGATTTAGACAGATTTATACAGGCAATAAATTAGTAAACTTAATAAACTAATAAATTAGTAAACTAACTCATGAAGAATATTTATTTAATTTTTAGAGAATTATTTTACGCTTTAACTGCAGCCTTGATAATTTTTGTTGTTTTAGAATTGGTTTGGCCGAATATGATTTTGGCTTATATTAATATAAACTGGGTTTTGATTTTGTGGCTTATAGATGGTATAGTAGTGTTAATGATGAAAGGTGAAAAAAACAAAAAATAATAATAGTTTTTTATTTTTAATTTTTTAAGGAGGACGGAAACAATATGACAACAACAATTGATTTAGACAAAATAAAATTCGCCAAAAAGGGAAGAAAGGCGGTTTTGGCAGCAATAATAGTAATTTTGTTTCTTTGGCTGTTTTTTTCTTCTATTGTGATTGTAGAAGCCGGAGAAACCGGGGTTTATTCTCTTTTTGGTAAAGTAAAAGACAGGGAGTTATCCTCCGGCTTTCATCTGGTTATTCCTTTAGCCCGGGTGACGAAAATGAGTATCAGAACCGAGGAATATACTATGAGTATTATGACTGCCGAAGGGAAAAAGACTGGCAATGATTCCATTGCCGCTTTAACTAAAGAGGGCTTAAGCGTTGATTTGGACATGACCGTTCTTTATCATCTAAACGAGCAAAAAGCCTCTGATGTTTATAAGAATGTCGGTCTTAATTATGAAGAAAAAATAATCCGCCCGGCTATCAGAACGGCTATTCGCGATGCAATCGCCCAGTACGAAGCTAAAGACATTTATTCGGAAAAACGCCAAGAGGCAGCCCAAAAGATTTTTGATAGTTTAAAAGTTGATCTAGAGAATCGCGGCATTGCCATTGAAGATGTTTTGCTGCGTAATGTAGCTTTGCCAGCTAATTTAGCCAATTCAATTCAGGAGAAGTTGCAGGCCGAACAGGAATCGGAGAAATATGATTTTCTTTTGACCAGGGAAGCCAAGGAAAAGGAAAGAAAAATTATTGAAGCCGAAGGCCAGCGCGAAGCCCAGAAAATTATCAATCAGAGCCTGACGCAAAATTACTTGTATTATTTGTATATTAAAGAGTTAAAGGAGAGGGAAGGAACGATTTATGTGCCGACTAACCCGTCAACCGGTATGCCGCTGTTCAGAGAGCTGGGAAAATAAATATCACTCAAATCTACAAATTAATTCAAATTATGGAAGCTAAAAAAAATAGTAAAAGAGAATTAATTGAAGTTTTATTAACATCGCAAAAAGTATATAAACCTTCTAAAAAGATAATTAAAGAAGCTAATGTTAAAGATTATAAAAATGTTTTAAAGAAAGCGGCTCGTAATCCAATTAAATTTTGGGAACAAGCAGCCGGAGAATTAGAATGGTTTAAACCCTGGGATAAGGTTTTTGATGATAGTAAGAAACCTTTTTTTAAATGGTTTGTCGGGGCCCAAACTAATTTAACTTATAATGCCCTTGACCGGCACATAAAAACTAAAATTAAGAATAAAGTTGCCATCCTCTGGGAAGATGAAACCGGCCGAACCAGAAAGTATACTTATTTCCAGCTTTATCAGGAAGTAAATAAATTAGCTAACGCTTTGCGGGGAATAGGCATTAAGAAGGGCGATCGGATAGCCATTTATATGCCGAATATTCCGGAAATTGCCATGGCGATGTTGGCTTGCGCCAAGATTGGCGCTATTCACTCCGTGGTTTACGCAGGTTATTCAGCCGGAGCTTTGATGGATAGGATAAAAGACGCTAAGGCGAAAATATTATTTACGGCTGATGGGAGTTGGCGGCGAGGCAAAATGATTAATTTTAAGGATGTTGCTGATGAGGCTGTCAAAAATTGTAAGACAATTAAAAAAGTAATTGTTGTTAAAAATAATCCGCGCCTCAGCCACCGCCACGGCGGGGCAGGCGGGACAGGTAAAAAGAAAATAAAGTTTAATAAGAGACGAGACATTTGGTACCATAATTTTATTAAAGGACAAGCGACTGAAGCTAAAGCGGCAAAAATGGAGGCGGAAGATCCGGCTTTTGTTTTATATACTTCAGGTACGACTTCTAAGCCTAAAGGAGTAGTTCATGCCCATGGCGGTTATATGGTAGGAGTGCTTAGAACTATAAAATGGGTATTTGATTTACATGGCCAGGAAATATTTTGGTGCACCGCCGACCCGGGCTGGATTACCGGGCATAGCTATATAATTTACGGGCCATTACTGGCCGGAGTAACTACTTTAATGTATGAAGGAGTACCGGATATGCCAAAACCAGATAGAATTTGGCGGATAATTGAAAAATATAAAGTAAATGTATTATATACTGCCCCAACTTTAATCAGGGCTATGATGAGATATGGAGCTAAGTGGCCTAAGAAACATAAGATGAAAAGTTTAAGAATTCTTGGGTCAGTTGGTGAGCCAATAAATCCCGAGGCTTGGAAATGGTATTATAAATATATAGGAAAAAATCGTTGCCCGATTATGGATACCTGGTGGCAGACAGAAACAGGTATGAATATGATAACTCCATTGCCTTGTGCTCCCCTAAAAGCCGGCAGTGTCGGAAAACCTTTTCCCGGTATAATAGCTGATATTTTAGATAAAAAGGGCCGGCGGGTACCGGTTGGCAAAGGTGGATATCTAGTAATAAAGAATCAGTGGCCAAGTATGATTAGAACTATTTTTAATGACCCGAAAAGGTATATTAAAACATATTGGAGCCAAATTAAAGGAGTATATTTTACCGGCGATGTGGCTTTTAAGGACAAGTATGGATATTTTTGGGTTCAAGGCCGGATGGATGATGTTTTAAAAATTGCCGGCCATAGGATTGGTACTGCAGAAGTGGAAAGCGCTTTTGCTTCTCATGAGTTAGTGGTTGAAGCCGGAGTGATTGGCGTGCCTGATAAAATTAAGATGGAAGTGATAAAGGCGTTTATAATCTTAAGGCAAGGCGTTAAAGAATCAGAAGAATTAAAACAGGAGTTAAAAATGCAAGTGCGGAAGACATTGGGGCCAATGGCGGTAATAAAGGATATCGCTTTCGTGGACAAATTGCCTAAGACCAGAAGCGGTAAAATTATGAGAAGAGTTCTAAAAGCCAAAGAATTGGGCTTGCCCTTAGGCGATGTCAGCGCTTTAGTGTAGTTTAATAAGAAAACTTGGCGGCGGTAATAATAATATATTTTTTTAACTCTCCTAACAGGGCAAGAGTATTAATTATGAAAAATCTTGATAAATTGTTTAAACCAAAAACAATTGCCGTAATCGGAGCAAGCGATTTAAAGGGAAGCGTCGGCAAAGCTTTGATGGATAATTTGGTTGATGGCGGATACAAGGGCAAAGTTTTTCCGGTAAGCATAAAAAGAAAAAGAGTAAAAAATATTAGAGCTTACAAATCGATTAAAGATATTTCTAAAAAGATTGATTTGGCTATTATTGCCACTCCCGCCAGCACCGTCCCGGGAATAATTGAAGATTGCGGACAAGCAGGAGTCGAAGTCGCGGTAATAATTTCTTCCGGTTTTTCTGAAATTGGCAAAAAGGGTGTGGCTATGAGTAAAAAAATATTGGCCACGGCAAGAAAGTTTAATATAAAAATACTTGGCCCAAATTGCTTGGGTTTTATAATACCCTCAACAAATTTAAATGCGAGCTTTTCAAGCAAAACCGCCCTGCCCGGCCGGATTGCTTTTATTTCTCAAAGCGGCGCCTTATGCACATCTATTTTGGATTGGTCAATTAAGAATAATGTAGGCTTTAGTTATTTTGTTTCAATAGGCGAAATGCTCGATATCGGCTTTCATGATTTAATCGATTATTTTGGCAGAGATCAAAACACCTCCAGCATCCTTATTTATATGGAGTCTTTAAAAGAAGCAAAAAAGTTTATTAGCGCCGCCAGGGCCTTTTCAATATCAAAACCTATTGTAGTTTTGAAAGTCGGTCGTAGCGAAGAAGGCGCGCAGGCGGCCCAATCTCATACAGGAAGCATAACGGGCAACGATGCGATTTTTAGCGCCGTCTTTGAAAGGTCCGGGGTTGTCAGGGTGGATACGGTGGATGGTTTGTTCTGTACAGCAAAACTTTTGGCCATGCAAAACAGGCCGAAAAACAATAGATTGGCAATTATAACCAATGCGGGCGGACCCGGCGTTATAGCGGCTGATGCTATTGCGTATTCTTCCGCCAAGCTCGCTAGTTTGGAGAAAAAAACGATTAAAAAATTAAACAATATTTTACCTTCAGCCTGGAGCAAAGGGAACCCGATAGATCTTTTGGGCGACGCCGATCATTTGAGATATCGGGAGGCAATAAAAATTTGCTTGGAAGATAAAAATGTGGATGGAATATTAACTATCTTAACGCCGCAGTCTATGACTGACCCGGAGGCTATCGCCAGAGAATTAGTAGATGTTTCAAAAAATACAAAAAAAACTTTGCTAGCCAGCTGGATGGGCGGGGATAGCGTGGCGAAAGGAATAAAAAGATTAGAGGCGGGGAATGTCCCGGCTTATGTTTCGCCGGAAGATGCAATTAGCTCATTTTCATCAGTGTACGATTATTCAAAAAATTTGAATCTTTTAAATGAAGTTCCTTCAACGATTCCTCATGCTTTTTCGCCCAGGATTAAAAAAAACAGAGAATTAATAGATTCCGTGGCAAAGGATAACAGAGATAGCTTAACTGAAGCGGAGGCCAAAGAATTATTGGCAAATTATAAAATTCCAGTGGCGAAAAGCGGCATAGCCAAAACACCGCGAGAAGCCGTAAGAATAGCGTCTAATATTGGTTTTCCGGTAGTAATGAAAATTCTTTCGCCTGATATAGTTCATAAAACGGATATCGGCGGAGTAAAGCTTAATGTGAATTCAGAAAAAGAAGCCCAGAAAGCATTTAGAGAAATAATATCTTCGGCAAAGCGCCATAATCGGCAGGCGGATATTTATGGCGTATTTGTTGAAAAGATGATAAATAAAAGGTATGAACTTATTTTAGGTTGCAAGAAAGACCCGATATTCGGTCCGGCTTTAGTTTTTGGCATGGGCGGATTAGCAGTTGAAATTTTTAAAGATATTCGAGTTGGGCTGCCGCCTCTTAATATGTCTTTATCAATGAGAATGATAGCTAATACAAAAATTTATAAGCTCTTAAAAGGTTTTAGAAATATTCCAAGAGTTGATTTGCAAGCAATCCAATTTTTATTATATAAGTTTTCTTATTTGATAGTGGATTTTCCCGAAATAAAAGAACTTGATGTAAATCCCTTTGCCATTGATGAGTATGGCGGAGTGGTGCTTGATGCTAAGGTTATATTGGATAGGAAAATAACAAAAGAAGGCAGCAAACCATATTCTCATTTAGTGATATCGCCTTATCCGAGAGAGTATGTTATTAAATATAAACTGAAAAACGGGCAGAATATTAAAATCAGGCCGATCCGGCCGGAGGATGAGCCAATCTGGATAGAGATGTTTAATAATTTTTCCAAGGAAACATTAAGGCAAAGATTCTTGGGCCAGACTAAAAACACTTCTTCTTATATAATGCAGAGATGCGCTAAGGTTGACTACGGCCGGGAAATAGTGCTTATAGCCAGGATAAAAGATAAAAAAAGCTTTAAAGGATCGATTGAGGCAAAAATGATTGGAGTCGTCGAGCTGATTAGCAATCCATTCGGCGAGGAAGCGGAATTCACAATCGCGGTTGCAGATCGCTGGCAAAATTTGGGATTGGAAGATAAATTTACGGATTATATTTTAGAGATATCAAGAAAGAAAAAGATAAAATATATATATGCAAAATTTTTAAAGGATAATAAGGTTATGCACCATATTTTTGAGAAAAGAGGATTTAATATAATTGATGAAGGAAAAATTTATAAAGCTGAAATTTTTATAAAATGATAAGACGTTTATTTAATGGACAAATTAATAATATAACTGCCGCGGCTGGTTTAATAGGGGTTTCATCTTTAATCAGCCGTTTTTTTGGGGTTTTTCGAGATAGAATTTTAGCCGGGGAATTTGGGGCCGGTGATACTTTAGACGTTTATTACGCCGCTTTTCGGATTCCGGATTTGATTTTTAATTTATTAGTTTTAGGGGCTTTGTCTGCTGGATTTATTCCTATTTTTGTTGGGCTTCTTAAAAATCCGTTGGGGAAAATTACCGGTTTTATCTTCGGCGGAGAAAATAAAAAAGCCTGGGAGCTGGCCAGCAATGTTTTAAATATTTTAATCTTGGGCCTTTTGGTCCTTTGCGGTTTAGGGATTATTTTTGCCCCGGGCCTGACTAAGTTAATCACTCCCGGCTTTTCTTCGGAGAAGCAGGCCCTGACCGTTGGTTTAACCCAAATAATGTTTCTTTCCCCTTTGTTTTTAGGAATTTCTGCGGTTTTGGGTGGAGTTTTGCAGTCTTTCAAAAGATTTTTTGTCTATTCTTTGGCGCCGATAATGTATAATATTGGTATTATTATCGGCGTTTTGTATTTTGTGCCGCTTTGGGGGATTTACGGCCTGGCCTGGGGCGTAGTTTTAGGCGCTCTGCTTCATATGCTAATCCAGCTGCCAACTACAGTCGTTCTGGGTTTCAGGCATAGATTAAAAATTGATTTTAAAAATCCTGATTTGAGAAAAATCGGAGCCATGATGGTACCGCGGACAATGAGTTTGGCTATTTCCCAGATAAATTTGGTGGTAATTACTATTGTCGCTTCTACTTTAGCTGTCGGGTCTTTGGCGGTTTTTAATTTAGCCAATAATTTGCAGTCTTTTCCCATTGGCATTTTCGGTATCTCCTTTGCCATTGCCGCTTTTCCCGCTTTTTCCGCCGAGGCTTTTTCTAAAAAGGATTTAGTCGCCAGCTTTTCTTCAACTTTGCGCCAGATTCTATTTTTTATTGTCCCGTCTACGGTTTTGTTAATTACTCTGCGCGCCCAGATTATCCGCGTTATTTTAGGTAGCGGACGTTTTGATTGGGAAGATACGATTTTAACCATGAACACTTTGGCTTTTTTCTCCTTATCCCTTTTTGCCCAGGCCAGCCTGCCGCTTTTAGTGCGGGTATTTTATGCCCGGCATGATTCTAAGATGCCTTTTCTTGTCGGTTTGTTTTCCGCTACTGTTAACGTGGTTCTGTCTTTGTGGCTGGTTGGCAAAATGGGCGTGGCTGGCCTAGCTTTAGCTTTTTCCCTTTCTTCAATTATTAATTTTATCCTTCTTTGGCTGGCCCTGCGGTTTTACCTTGGCAATATGGACGAGGTAAAAATTTTAGTGGCCGTAATAAAGTTTTCCGCCGCGGCTCTGGCTTGCGGAATTACGGTCCAGGGCATGAAAATAGTAATTTGGCCGTTTATTGACATGACTAAATTCTGGGGAGTTTTAACCCAAGGGTTGGTAGCGGGCATAGCCGGCATATTTATTTACGCGGCTGTTTGCTCTCTTCTTCGCAGTGAAGAATTTATTTCCGTCTGGACGCCGATTAAGTGTAAACTCTGCCGCCTGCCCTGGAAAAAAGTTACGACTGATGACCAGGGAGAAGCAAGGGGAATTTAGGGAAAATTTTAAATTTTTAAACAATTTTTCCCGCCACTTTATTTTCCCGCCACTTTATTATAATATTTGTGGGCGGGATCCCGCCAAGGCGGTGATAATTTTAGAATTTTTAATTAAGTACAGACTTGAGTCTGTTCCGAAGTCTGTTCTAAAAATATGAAAAATTTTATACGCAAGCTTACAAAAATATCTAAACATAGTTTTTATATTGTTATTCCTAAAGAAATTGTGAAGAAATACGGCTGGAAAGAGAGGCAGAAAATGAGCATAACTGATAAGGGTCGGGGTAAATTAGAAATTAGAGATTGGCGAAAGAGGTAGCGGTGAGATTTTTGGGACTTTTGGGATTCTTGGAATTAATAACGTAGAGACGTGAGATTAAGGAGCTCAGCTCCGAAGCTTCGGAGCTGAGCTCCTTTTTGTAAATTTTTTATCCTTGACTTATTTTTAATTTTATGATAATTTTATTTGATGTTCTTTTGAAGATGCCAACTAATTATAACTGCTTTAAGAAAGGAGAAATATAGTGAAAACTGTAAAAGCAACTGTGGTTGGTGCGGCCGGCAGAATGGGAAGTTGTCTTGTCCGGGTCATCTGCAATACAGATGGCATTGAACTGGTCGGGGCGGTAGAAAAAGGAGGAGATGGCCTTAAAAATATCCAGGTTCCAAAAACGGACATTTTTTTCACCCCGCTAAACTCTGATGACCTACCTTCGGTTATTTCTTCGTCCGACGTTGTCATTGACGTAAGCGGCCCGGAAGCTTTCATGGCCAATGCGGCTTTGGTTGTCGGCCAGGAGAAACCGATGGTAATCGGCTCAACCGGCCTGAATGAACAGGATATGTCCTATCTTCGGGATATCGCCAAATGCGTGCCCTGCGTTTTGGCAGCGAATTTTAGCCCAGGGGTAAATCTTCTTTTCTGGTTGGTCGAAAAGGCTACGGCTATCTTGGGAGAAGATTTTGACTCCGAAGTTATGGAAATTCATCACCGGTTCAAAAAAGATTCTCCCAGCGGCACAGCTAAGCGGTTGGCCGGAATTATTGCTGGCGTCAGGGGCTGGGATCCGAAAGAAGTTTTGCGCCATGGCCGGGAAGGTATAATCGGCGATCGGTCGGATGAAGAAATCGGTGTTCACTCTTTGCGGGGCGGGGGCGTTGTTGGTGACCATACGGTATTTTTTCTCGGAGCCGGCGAACGGCTTGAACTAACCAGCCGCGTCGGTTCTCGTGACGCCTTTGCCCTAGGTGGGGTTCGGGCGGCTAAATTTATCGTGGGGCAGGAACCAGGCCTTTACGATATGCAGGACGTTTTTGGCCTGCGGTAAGATATGAAATACAAAAGGGATGGATAGAGATGTCCATCCCGTTTTTATTTGACCAAAAAGGCAAAAATGGGTAAGATGAAATTAGCAAAAAGCAAATGATTTTGCTTTAATTTTTTATTCAGACATTAAACTGATTTATGACAAACATTCGTAATTTCTGTATAATCGCCCATCCCGTACAATGCTTCGCATTTACGGGACAAGTATTGACCACCCCGCACCAGAACAAGTTCGGTGCGGGGCGAGAATTAAATAATTCACGAAAGGAGATTTTATGACGAATATTCGTAACTTTTGTATTATCGCGCATATAGACCATGGCAAGTCAACTTTAGCTGATCGGATGCTGGAGATTACCGGGACGATTGAAAAAAGAAAAATGAAAGAGCAGTTTTTAGACAGGATGGATATAGAAAGGGAAAGGGGAATAACTATAAAATTGCAGCCGGTGACAATGGAGTATAATGGTTATATTTTAAATTTGATAGATACTCCCGGGCATGTTGATTTTTCCTATGAAGTTTCCCGCTCTTTGGCCGCGGTGGAAGGAGCGGTTTTATTAGTAGATGCGACCCAGGGAATCCAGGCCCAGACTCTGGCTAACTTATATTTAGCCATGGAACAGAATTTGGTTATATTGCCCGTAGTTAATAAAATAGATTTGCCGGCCGCGGATATAGAAAAAACCAAACAGGAAATTATTAAATTAATCGGTTGCTCGGAGGAGGAAATAATTTTGGCTTCAGGCAAAACCGGGCAGGGGGCAGAAGAGATTCTTAAGGCTGTTATTGGCCTTATCCCGGCTCCCACCGGATATGATGTTGAGACGAACGGCCGTTCGTCTCAACCCTTGCGGGCTTTAATTTTTGATTCTAATTATGACGAATATCGGGGGGTGGTCGCGCATGTCAGGGTTGTGGATGGAGAAATAAAAAAGGGGGATAAAATTTTTTTAATGGCCACGAAAGCAAAAAGTGAAGCTTTAGACATTGGCATATTTAAGCCAGAATATAAATCTAGGGGCGGATTAAAAACCGGAGAAATCGGTTATATTGTTACCGGTTTTAAAAATGTTGGCGAATGCCGGGTGGGGGACACGGTGGCTATTTCCGATTTCCGATTTCCGATTTCCGATAAAGATCAAGTTATGAAACCGTTGCAAGGGTATAAAGAAGTTAAGCCAATGGTGTTCGCTGGAGTTTTCCCTCACGAAGGCAATGATTATCAGGATTTAAGGGAAGCCATGGAAAAATTAAAATTAAATGACGCGGCCTTGACTTATGAGCCGGAAAGCTCCGAAGCCTTGGGCTTTGGTTTCCGGTGCGGTTTTCTCGGGCTTCTTCACTTAGAAATTTTTCAGGAACGGCTGCGGCGGGAATACGGCTTAGCTTTAATCGTAACTTTACCAAGCGTGGCTTATAAAGTTTATAAAGGGAGTGGCGAGGAAATAATTATCCGCACCCCGCAAAAATTGCCGGATCAGGCGGAAATAAGGCAGGTGGAAGAGCCGTGGGTGTCTTTGGACGTGGTAACTCCTAAAGATTATATGGGCGCGGTTATGGAGCTGGCCCAAAGCAAAAGAGGAGCTTATAAAAATTTGGAATATTTGGAAAAAGACACGGTCATCCTCCATTATGAAATACCAATGGCGGCGATTTTAACCGATTTTTATGATAAAATAAAAAGTATCAGCTCCGGTTATGCCTCTATTAATTATGATTATCTTGATTACCGGCCGGCTGACGTGGTAAAACTTGATATTTTAGTGGCAGAAGAGCCGGTGGAGGCCTTATCGATGATTGTCTATCAAGATGAAGCTTTTCGGGAAGGAAAGAAAATCGTGGAAACTTTAAAAGAAACTCTGTCCAAGCAAATGTTTGTCTTAAAACTACAGGCGGCGATTGGCGGGAAAATTATCGCCGCAGAAAGATTATCAGCCATGCGCAAGGATGTGACAGCCAAGCTTTACGGCGGGGACGTAAGCCGGAAAAGAAAATTATTGGAAAAGCAGAAAAAGGGCAAGAAAAAAATGATGGCGGCGGGCAAGGGAAGCGTAGAGATACCGCCGGAAGCGTTTGTAAAAATATTGAAGCGATAACCCCCTCCCTAACCCTCCCCCACTCTCCCGCTAAGCGGGATCGTGGGAGAGGGAAATATAGATATGGGCAAGAAGATTAAAATCCAACTTGCTAGAGATTTTAGGAAAAGTCCAACTAATTCAGAAAGAATAATGTGGGAAATTTTAAGAAGGAATAATTTTTTTGGTCTTGGTTTTCGTAGACAGCATATCATAGAGGGTTTTATTGTAGATTTTTATTGTCATGAATTAAAGTTAATTATAGAAATTGATGGTGGAGTTCATAAAAGTAAGCTAAAGCAAGATTTAGAGAGGCAAAAGATTATTGAAAATAAAAATATTAAATTTTTTAGGATGGCTAGTAGTGAGGTGGAAAATAATTTAGATGGGGTTTTATATAAATTAAAAATTTTTGTGAATAAAATAAGAAGATAAAAAAATAATTCCCTCTCCCGTGAAGAATGAACGGGGGAGGGACAGGGAGGGGGAATTTTATGAAACAACGTAAAATAATTAAAATTGCCTGGTTGATAGTGTCAGTAATAATTATTCTCTCTATGGTTATTTGGACGATCGGCTTGGCGTTTATGTAATATAATGCGAATATATGCGAATATATGCGAATGCTGCGAATTACGAATTATGCGAATAATTAAGAAGTATGGAAAAAGTTTGGCAAATAATGCCGAAAATTAATGAGAGTTTTATTAGTAAATACCCTGAATATAGTCAGGTTGTTTTACAATTGCTTTTTAATCGCGGACTGGAGAAGAGAAAAGAAATTGAGATGTTTTTAAGTTCAGATTATAAAGATATTCATGATCCATTTTTATTTAATAATATGGCCGCGGCTGTGGATTTAATAATTAAACATATTAAGGCAGAAAATAAAATTGTAGTTTACGGAGATTATGATGCTGACGGTGTAACTTCAGCCGTACTCTTAGTAGAGGTTTTAGCAATATTAAAGGGAAAGACAGAAGTTTATATACCGGACAGAGTTAGCGAGGGTTATGGATTAAATAAAGAGGCAATTGATGAGATTTCTAAAAAAGATGTTAAATTAATTATTACAGTTGATGGAGGAATTAGAAATAAAGAAGAAGTGCAGCATGCTAAGGATAAAAATATGGATGTAATTATTACTGATCATCATATTCCGCCAGAAGAAGAAGATGAGATGCCGGAATGCTTAATAATAAATCCAAATATTAAAGAAGAAAAATATCCTTTTAAAAATTTAGCTGGCGTAGGGGTGGCGGCTAAATTGGCTAAAGCTATAATCAGTAAAGCGGCTTTGGGAGATGAGGATAAGCAAAGACTTGAAGAAAAAATTTTTGATTTAGTGGCTATCGGAACTATAGCCGATTGCGTGAGTTTATTGGGTGAAAATAGGATTTTAGTGAACAAGGGATTAGAAATAATAAATAAAACTAAAAGAATTGGATTGCAAGAATTAATTAAAGCCGCGCAGATTAAGGGAAGAATTGAAGCTTGGAATATTGGTTTTCAAATCGGGCCCCGGCTTAATGCGGCCGGCAGAATGGAGCATGCTAATACTGCCTTTGAGCTGTTAATTACTAAAAATAAAAAAGAAGCTGAATCTTTAGCCGGAAGATTGAATGAAAAAAATATTGATAGACAAAAAATTACGGAAGAAATAATAGCAGAAATAGAAAAGCAAATAGATAGGCGAGATGATAATAAAATAATTATTGGTGTGTGTCCCGTGGATAAAGAACAGGAATTTAAGATATGGAATGAAGGGGTAATTGGTTTAGTGGCTGGTAAAATTTGTGATAAATATTATCAACCGACATTAGTGATAACTAAAAGCGAAGAAGGTTATAAAGGATCAGGCAGAAGCATAGAGGAGTTTAATATTATTGCTGCTTTAGAAGAATGTGAAGAGTTGTTAGATAGATATGGCGGACATCCAGCTGCTTGCGGTTTTTCTTTAAGCACGGGAAAATTAGAAACATTTATCGCCAAAATAAAGGAGATTGCTAATAAAGAATTAGCCAAGGTTAATTTACAACCTAAATTAAAAATTGAATGTGAGTTAAAATTAGATGAGATTGACGAAGATTTAATTAAGATTATAGAAAAATTTTCACCCTTTGGGCGAGATAATCCTCAGCCTAAATTTATTAGTAAAGAGGCCCAGATTAGAGATATAGTAAATATGGGAGTTGATGGGCAACATATAAAATTCCGTTTCAATGGGTTATGGGCGGTAGCTTTTGGCCGGAGCGAGGAGTGGAAAAATTTTAAGATTGGCGATAAGGTTGATATAGTTTATTATGCAGAAAAAAATGAATTTAATGGGAGGAGCGAGGTGCAGCTGAAGTTGGTGGACGTGAAGCTGTGTGATTTTTAGGACTCTTAGGATTATTGAGATTCTTAGGATTATTTTTAAGAATTTATGCAGTATCAAAAATCTTTTAGACAATTAGTTGTTTGGCAGAAAGGTAAAGAATTAACCTTATTTGTTTATAGCCTTACGAAAGAATTTCCACCAGAGGAAAGATTTGCTATGGTTTCACAAATGAGAAGGTCGGCTTATTCTTTTCTAGCAAATATTGCCGAAGGTAATGCTAAAAAGTTTTATAGAGATAGATGTAATTTTTTCAATATCGCTCAGGGTTCATTGGTTGAGTTGGATTGTTTTGCCGAAATTGCCCTTGAGCTTAATTATATAAATAGCCAAGACTATTTAAGATTATTGGAGTTAATAAACAAAAGTGGATATTTATTAAAACATTTTATTGATTCCCAATCCCAAGAGTCCTAAGAATCATAAATATCCCAAGAATCTCACTTATGAAGAAGTTAATAATTTTTACGGATGGCGGAGCGCGGGGCAATCCCGGACCGGGCGGGATTGGCGTGGTGATTTATGATGAAAATAGAAAAAAAATAGCAGAAATTTCCCAGCATATCGGCCACTCTACCAATAACCAGGCCGAGTATAAAGCGGTAATCGCGGCGATGAAAAAAGCTAAAGAATTAGGCGGGCAGGAGCTGGAATTTTATTTGGACAGCGAATTAATAGTTAAACAATTAAAAAGAGAATATAAAGTCAAGAACGGCGAGTTGGCGCCATTGTTTTTACAGATCTATAATTTAGAAATCGGTTTTAAAAAAGTAAGTTTTCGTCATATACCGCGGGAAAGAAATAAAGAGGCGGATGCTTTGGCGAATATGGCGATGGATCGAGGAATGTAGAGACGCATAATTATGCGTCTGCTTATAAAGTCAGTTATATTTATATGGGAATAAAAATAGAATTTAATCCAGACCTGGCTTTGCGTAATATTTCTGAATATGAAGCAGGAAATCGCAAAATAGAAGAGTGTATTCCGGAAAGTTTGGAAGCCGGGAAAATTTATCCTTTTCTTAAGAAAGAGCAAAGGAATTATTGGCTATTCGGAGAAATTCCCTTAATTGAAACTAGAGGCAACGAGGATTTATCCCGACCCAAAGCCAGTATTATAATTTTAGAAGCTACCCACCTTATTGAAAACAGCGAGGTCTGGACAAAAGGTAAATACAAGGTTGTTGAAGTATTTAATGATGAAGATATTCATTTTGAATGTTTTGACAGGGTTGGAATTAGAAATAAAATATCGTAGAGACGCATGGCAATGCGTCTGTACGTACTAGACGAGCTGGCGAGGCGGGTTAGAGCGTTATTCAATGGGCGTATAACTCAGCGGTAGAGTGCTACGTTCACACCTGCCCGCCGCTTTCATGGGTGGCTAGCTCAGTTGGTTAGAGCGTACGGTTCACATCCGTAAGGTCACAAGTTCAAGTCTTGTGCCACCCACAGAGCTTTGGCAGGCGGGTCGTAGAAGTCTGCCCCGTTTCCTTGTTTCGGCCCCGAGGATGGCACCGAGGAGCTTCGAATCCAGATACGCCCACAAAAAACACGCCTTATAATAATGAGCGTGTTTTTTTAATTTCTTCTTTTATTTTAACCCGTATTTGGCAATATTTTGGTCAGCTAGTTCTTGAATATATTCAATTTGTTCTTTACCTTTTTCATTAGAAAATAAGTGTTTAAATCTGCCTTGCAGCTTTAAATATTCCTCCACTTTTGGCTGCGGTTCTAGGATTTTCGAAACATTTATAAGTTTTCCGTTTTCATATTCCAAGAGAGGATACAGCCCGGTTTGAGCGGCTAGTTTTCCCATTTTTATCGTTTGGCTGGAATCAATATTCCAACCCGGGACACAAGGACATAGAATTTGGATATAGCTTGGGCCTTCTATAGTTAAGGCCTTTTTTATTTTGCGGGCAATATCTTCAGGAAATCCGGAAGTAGACTGGGCCACGTAAGGCAGGCCATGGGCTAAAGCAATGGCAATCATATCTTTTTTTCTTTGGTGCGAACCAATGGCGTCAATGGTCGGGCCGGACCCGGCAGGAGTCGTCGTCGTGCTGGCGGCCCAGGGAGTCGCGCCGGAAGCTTGGACGCCGGTATTGGAATAAGCTTCAGTGTCGTAGCAGATGTATAAAATATTTTCGCCTCTTTCCCACATACCGGAGATTAAGCCAATACCAATATCAAAAGTGCCGCCGTCCCCGGCTTGGGCTACCACTTTTACCCTGTTAAATTGCTTTGCACCAGCTTTGCTGGATTTAACAGGGTAAATTTTTTCTTTTTGCTTTAGGGCGGCTAGAATCCCGGAAGCGACCGCCGAGGCGTTTTCAAAAAGAGAATGAATCCAGGGCATGTCCCAGGCGCTTTCCGGATAAGGCGTAGTTGTAACTTCTAAACATCCTGTCGCGTTAGCAATAATAACATTCGGCCCCAGGGCTTTGGCTACGGTGCGGGCCGCAATCATCTGTCCGCAGCCGGCGCAAGCCCGGTGGCCAGGAGACAGAAGTATTTTCGTTTTTGGCTTTACCCCATTAGAAAGCCCCGCACCTTGGGGTGGAGATGGATATAATCCCGCTTTCTTTCTAACGGGGTGAACAATAGTTTTATTTTCCATAATTAGTTATTGCTTAAGTTTAAAGCGGCTTTTAGTTTTTCATCATTTTTTATTTTAGCCAATTGCCCGACAAACTTAGAAGCGTCTAAAATTTCAACCAAAATCGGCTTACCAGAGGAGGAAAGATGAATTATGAAATTACCGAACTCGCGGGCGTGGTCAATTTTGCCTCCGGTTATTTCCCAGCTTATTAGATTGGCTTCATGGTCGTATAACATAGAATTATGAATCAGGAATTATGAATTATGGTTTTCGAACTTTTTATTAGGCCATTAATAATTTTATGGATTTTTACTGATTGTTCGGCAATATCTTGAAATTGTTTTTTATTTATATAACCAACGTCTTTACTTATTAAAAGTTGATTTTGTAATTCTGTTACTGAGCCAAGAGCTATTGAATAAAATTGTATTTTTTCTTTGTATGATTGCCGGCTGAATCCTTCCGCGATGTTGGATGTTATAGAAACTACGCATCTTCTCATTTGGTTTATTAATGCAAATATTTCTTCTTTAGGAAATGATTTTGTAGTTTTGTAGATTATCAAAACTAATTTATGTCCCTCTTTCCAAGCGTTTAAATCTGTAAAAGAATGAATTTTATTTTCATTATTCATAATTCATTATTTGTCATTCTAACTCCGTATAGGGTAAAATGTGATTACCTTTATTAATTCACCTTCTTTTTTATAAATCACCTTAATCCCATTCTTTTGGGTAGTTAAATATTTTCCCTTCTTGCCGGTTTTGTCAGGCAATTTCGCGGTCTCTTCTATTTGCTCGCGGGTAAAATAAATTTTATGTTTGTTTAAGATATCAAATTTTTTTTCCGCATATTTGGTAAAGTAAAGCATAGTTTATATTAAAATTTTTATTTTATGGCGAGGCAATTTATTTTATATATTTTTTGCACTTCTCAATTTCTTCACATTTTTTTCCTTCATAGAAAGTTTGAATACCCGCCATCGAACATCGCTCTTTTGTATCTACTGAACAGGAACTATTATCACCATCCATAGTTATGATACTAGTATAACAACATCCTAAATTTTCATCTGTACATTTGGTTTTTTCAATATTTGAAAATTTATCTTTAAAAAACTCACCCTTCTTTTCTACACATTCACTATTTATCATCATTGCTGCATAGCCAGTAACATTCCCCATGTCTTTATCTATACCTTCGCAACAACCATAAAAAATTTCTCCTGGCACCTCTGTTTCTATCGGTTTAAAGCTAACCAAATCCGGATTTATAGTATTTAAAATCATATAAGAGCATAAAACTAAAACCAATCCGGAAATAGAAGCGCCAATCCAGGCTTTGGCCTCTTTAACCTTTTCCTGGCTCCCTCCGGCCGTGAGCCAAATTACTCCACCGAACATCAGAACTACCGCGGCCAAAATTCCGACAATGCCAATGGCGTAATTGTAGATAGCTTTAATATATTTTCCCAATAAATCGCTGCTAAATACTTTTACCTCTCTATCGCCTTTTATTATTTTTATCTCTGTACCGACATAATAACCTTTTTCATCTTTTTGAACTTCTTTTTCCAGGCCAGGAATTTCAACTTGCGGTCTAAATCTTATATCAGCCGCCTGGCTTTTTTTAGGGGTGGCGAGTAAAAATATAAGGCAGACCATCTGGAGGATAAAAACAGAGAGAAAAAATATTATGAGGATTTTGGGAAGCTTTTTCATATAATTTAAAAATAAAATAATAAAATAATATAAAAATATAAAAATTTTTACTTACCAATAAATTTTATTTCATCATCATTCTTTTCAACTTCAGCAATAATTTTTTTTATCATTTCCTTTGTAATATCCCGTCCTCCTAAGCCAACAATAAAACTTTGGATTTTAACTTTAATTTTGTCCTGAGCTGCCGCTTTAATATCTGCGGCTAAGGGGCCGATATGTCCAAGAGAAATAGCTTTATCCAAAATAGCAATATATTTAGCTGGTTTTATAATTCTTAAAATCTCTTCAGCCGGAAATGGCCGATAGGTTTTTATTTTTAATGCGCCGACTGACCCTCTCTTTCTCTCCCCCTTACTAAGGGGGAGATTTAGTGGGGGTGGGGAGAGTTTATCAATAACTTCTTTTATTGTCCCAATAACCGAACCCATAGCCACTAAAATTGTTTTGGGATTTTTTGGGCCATAGTATTCTATCAAACCATTTTCGGATGTCAGATGTCGGATGTCAGATGTCGGATTTATTATTTTGTGGTATTTTTCGTATTCCTCATTTATTGTCTTTAAACTGGAAATTAGGTCGTCGTGCAGATCCTGCCTGATTTCCATATAATGAGCCGGGGTGGCAAAAGCGCCCATGGTGACCGGGTTAGCCGGGTCTAAAAATTGACCAGGGGTTGGTTTATAGTCAGGCAGATATTTTTTAATCCGTTTAGAGTCGGGAATAATTACTGGTTCGTAAGTGTGAGTTAAAATAAAGCCGTCAATATTAACCATTACCGGGATTTTAAGCTGCTCAGCTATTTTATAAGCCATGATATGCTGGTCAACTGCTTCCTGGTGATTTTCGGCAAAAAGCATAATCCAACCCGAGTCCCTTATAGTCATGGCGTCCTGCTGGTCGTTCCAGATATTAATAGGAGCGGATACGGCCCGATTGGCGCAGGTTATCACTACTGGCAGGCGCATGCCGGCAATATTAAATATAACTTCAGTCATCAAAAGCAGGCCCTGGGAAGAGGTGGCAGAATAAACCCGCACGCCGGTAGCGCTGGCGCCTTCTATAATAGAGGCGGCGGCGAACTCGCTTTCCGCCCGGACGTACTCATAACTGGCTTCTCCATCGGCTTTAAACTTAGCCAAATCTTCCACAATATGAGTTTGGGGAGTGATAGGGTAGGCTGAAATTACTGCCGGGTTGATATTTTTAATTGTTAGGGCAATAGCATGGGAGCCCTCAAGTATTTGCTTCATAATTATTTTTTATCTAATTCCATTATAATGGCTTTAACCGGACACTCCGCGCCGCAAACGCCGCAGCCCTTGCAATAATCATAATCGGTTTGCGGTTTCGGTTTCCCTTTCTTATTATTTTTCATTTCTATTATTCCCTCCGGGCAAATTTGCGAACAAAGGCCGCAACCGATGCATTTTTCAAAGTCTATTTTTGGCTTAAACGTCCGCCAGCCGCCGGTTTTATTTTTAATAGTTGAACCTGGTTTTGCGGTTATATTAATTTTCATATATTACGAATTATCACCGCCTTGGCGGGATCCCGCCCCCTAAATAATTTTATATAAGTGGCGGGACAAATTTACAAATTAAAATACAAATTCACAAATATTAAATTGTTAAGAATTGTAGGCTTTAGTTACTGCTTTGATATTTTTTTCTATAATTTCTCTACCCTTGCCAGAAAATTTTTGTTTTATAGCTTTTTTTAATCCATCCAAACTGACCAGTCCTGTAGCTTTAGCAAAAGCGCCGAGAATTACGGTATTTACAAGATTTTTTCCGATTATTTTTAGGGCAATTTCAGTAGCGTTGACCGGATAAATATTTTTCTCCGGCAGATTTATTTTTAACTCGTTTTTATTTTTGGCCGTATTTATTATAACTAAGGTATTTTCTCCAGCGCCCTTGGTGATATTAACGGTATTAAGTAAAGAAGGATCTTGGACTATTAAAATGTCCGGTTTATAAACATGCTCTCTAATTCTTATTGGTTTATCGTCAATCCGGGCAAAAGATTCAATCGGAGCCCCGGTTCTTTCCACGCCAAAAGAAGGGAAAGCTTGAGCCTCCCTCCCGTCCGCAAAAGCCGCGATGGCGATTAGCTCGGCCGCGGTTACTACACCCTGCCCGCCGCGGCCATGAATTCTTATTTGTTTCATATATATAATTCGAATAATTAACAATTCAAATGCCTCAACTATATAATTCAAACAATTTGTAGTATTTGAATTATTGAATTAACTCTTCAATTATTTGGATGAATAAATCATGTGGAATATCGCCTTCAATTTTGTAACCATTTATAAACCAGATAGGCGTGCCGGTAACTCCTAATGATTCGCCATCAGAATAATCCTTTTTTATGTCGTTTAAATATTTTTCGTCTTTAAAGCAGCTATTAAATTTATTTACATCCGCCCCGATTTGATTAGCAAAATTCGGCAACTCTTCCAAACTAAAGTTTCCTTGTCTGGCGAAAAGCTTATCATGCATCAGCCAGAATAGCCCTTGTTCTCCGGCGCAGCGTCCAGCTAGGGCTAAATTTATTGAATTTTCATCAATCGGGTAATCCCTGAATATTATTTTAACATCATTTTTATACTTTAAGCTAATTTCTCTTATATTAGGGAAGGAATTTTTGCAAAGCGGGCAATTAAAGTCAGCAAACTCTACAATCGTTATTTTTGGCTTGGACGAACCGAGCCAGTAATTGTTAGCCCCGTTTATTATCGGATTTTCTTCGGCGGTTTTGTATTTATTTAATTCTGTTAATACCTGTTCGCTCACCATCTCTCCGCTCTTAATCCTTCCGGCTATGTCAGCAATATAAAAGCCTAAAGCCACGAGGACAATTAGAAATAAAGTGAGAAAAAGTATAAGTAAAACTCCCCACCATTGCCTATGCCATTGTTTTTCCCTGGTTTCCATTGCTAAAATAGTAAATTTTATATATGATAAAGATATAAAACTTACGCGTTTGAGTTAATAAATTATTATGTATCAACCTAGACGTTAATTTTATATTCCCCAGGTTATCTCCTACGAATTACCCGTCTCGCCAAGGCGAAGCCGAGGCGGGCGAATCGTACGAATTTTAGTAGAAACAATTTATTTGGTATTCGTATATTTGTAAAAATTCGTAATTCGTAGGGAAATTAACGTGAAAATTATTATCTCTGTATTATAACAATCAGATCAAGAATATTAGCTTAAAGACGTAAGTCTTATAATATTATATCATTTTTCCTATGAATAAACAAAATTATAGCTTAAAACACCCGGAACTGGAAAAAGGGGTGGAAGAAAGGTATAAAAGGGTAGATAAGAGAAAAAAATCAAAGATGAAAGTAAGCGGTACCAGCGTGCGAAATTTACAAAGATTAATAAAAAACAAATGACGCTTGGAAAATATAGGCAAAAGCGGGAGTTTAGTAAAACCTCGGAACCTAAGGGAGCGATAAAAAAGACTAGTCTTTCCCGTTTTGTTGTCCAGAAGCACCAAGCCCGTAATTTGCATTACGATTTCAGACTTGAGATGGAGGGCGTATTAAAATCCTGGGCTGTGCCCAAGGGCGTGCCGGAGGGAAAGGGAATAAAAAGACTGGCAATACAGGTAGAAGACCATCCGGTTGACTACATTAATTTTTCGGGCATTATCCCGGAAGGGGAATACGGAGCGGGAACAGTAGAAATTTGGGATAAAGGCGGATGGAAGTTAATTGAGGGCAGTTTAGGAGCGGGGAGTCTTAAATTTAACCTGGCCGGAAAAAAATTAAAGGGCCAGTATGTCTTGGTGCGATTCAGGGATAAGAAGAATTGGCTGATTTATAAAATATAGAATTATGTCGATTGGTTTTTAATTATAATATAAGTTTTTGGCACGACTAGTTTTTATTATCACGAGACATTTCCCACAAATCTACAAATTCGCTACAAATTTACAAATACCGTTTTAAATGTTTTAGTTAATATTTGTATATTTGTAATTGATTTGTAATTTGTAGTATTATGGAAATATTATCCTGGAATGTAAATGGCATAAGAGCGGCTGTGCGTAAAGGTTTTTTAGGTTTTTTAAAAAGAGCCAAGCCTGATATTTTATGTTTGCAGGAAATTAAAATTTCTGATACGGCCAGAGAAAAAGAAGAATTCGATTTTAAAGAATACAAAGAATATTGGCACCCGGCCGAACGGCCGGGTTATAGCGGCACAGCAATTTTGGTCCGGGAAGATTTGACGACAAAAATTTTACCTTATTTGGGCTGGGACAAGGAAGGCCGGGTACAGGTTTTGGACTGTAATAATTTTTATTTAGTTAATGTTTATTTTCCTAATGCCAATCATGAGTTGTCGCGTTTGGATTTTAAATTAGAGTTTAATAAAAAATTATTAAAATATTTAAAAAAGTTGGAAAATCCTTCGGCGGGCTTCCCTCAACGAAATTCGGGACAGGCAGGACAAGGGAAACCGCTTATTATTGCCGGTGATTTTAATGTGGCGCACGAGGAAATTGATTTAGCCCGGCCAAAAGATAATATTGGCAACCCGGGTTTTACTAGCGAGGAACGGAATTGGATGACTAAATTTTTAGATGCCGGTTTTATTGATACTTTCCGTTATTTTAATAAAAATAAAATCCAGTATTCCTGGTGGGGCTACAGACTTAACGTCCGGGCCAGGAATATCGGCTGGCGGATTGATTATTTTTGTGTTTCTGCTAAGATAATAAAACATATAAAAAAAGCGTTCATTTTGGAAAAAATTGAGGGTTCTGACCATTGTCCGGTCGGAATCGAAATAAAGATATAAAGTGAGCTCTGATACTATAAAAAATGCCCGAAGATTAATCTTCGGGCATTTGCTTTTTGGGTAATTTTAGGTTAAAGTAAAAGTATAATTAAGTTATTTTTCACTAGCGTGAAAAAGCCGCACTATCCCGCTTAGCGGGACGGCACATACGAATTATTATTATGACTTATTTAATAGTAATCATTTTAGTTTCTTTATCCGCTCTTTTTTCAGGCCTAACTTTAGGGTTTTTTAGTTTGAATAAAGATGACTTGGAAAGAAAAGCTGAGTTAGGGGATAAGCAGGCAAAGAAGGTTTTTAAAATAAGAAAAAATGGTAATTTGCTTCTTTGCACTTTACTTATTGGCAATGTAGCGGTTAATTCAACTTTGTCTATTTTTTTGGGTTCAATTGTTTCCGGGTTTGCGGCCGGTCTTATGGCTACGGTCTTAATTGTTATTTTTGGGGAAATTATTCCGCAAGCCTCTTTTTCCAGATACGCTTTAATCTTAGGGGCAAAATTCGCCTGGTTAGTAAGAATTTTTTTATTAATACTTTTTCCTGTTTGTTGGCCCCTGGCTTGGATATTAGATAAGATTTTAGGAGATGAAATTCCCACGGTTTATTCCAAACATGAGTTGATGAAAATTGTAGAAGAGCACGAGAATTTAAAAGAAAGTGAAGTAGATAAAGATGAGGGAAAAATAGTTAAGGGCGCTTTAAGTTTTTCAGATAAAATCGTCCAGGATATTATGACTCCGCGCACAGCGATTTTTGCTTTATCAATTGACCAGAAATTAGACTCGGCCGCTATTAAAAAAATATTTAAATCAGGGCATTCGCGAATACCAGTGTATGAAAAAAAACTTGATAATGTTGTCGGCCTGCTTTATGTTAAAGATTTAATTTTAAGAGGTAATAGAAAACAGGATTTATCTAAGATAGTTCACAATAATGTAATTTTTACTGACAGCAAAAAACCTTTAGACAGCTTATTTAATGCTTTCAAAAAAACTAAGAATCATTTATTTATTGTGTTAGATGAGCATAGTATGGTTTCCGGCTTGGTGACGATTGAAGACGTTTTAGAAGAGATAATTGGTTCAGAAATTATTGATGAATACGACCAGCATGAAGATTTACGAAAAGTAGCTCGAGATAAAATGAAAAAGAAAAACATAAAAACCGTTTAACAATATGGAAAAATACGACCATAAAAAAATAGAAAGTAAATGGCAAAAAAGGTGGAAGGAGAGCGGATTATATAAAACCAAAGAAGATAAGAAAAAACCTAAATATTATATTTTAGACATGTTTCCTTATCCTTCCGGAGCCGGATTGCACGTCGGGCACCCTAAGGGCTATATTGCTACGGACGTTTTTGCCCGGATGAAGATGATGCAGGGATACAATGTTCTTCATCCTATGGGTTGGGACGCTTTCGGCTTGCCGGCAGAAAATTATGCGATTGAAAATAAAGTCCATCCGCGAGTAGCCACGGAGAAAAATATTAAAGTTTTTAAAAATCAGCTTCTAGAGCTCGGCTTTACTTACGACTGGGCGCGGGAAATAAATACGACTGACCCGGACTATTATAAATGGACGCAGTGGATATTTCTGCAGATGTTTAAAAAAGGCCTGGCTTATCAGTCTTATGAGCCGATTAACTGGTGTCCGTCCTGCCAAACCGGACTGGCTAATGAAGATTTAGAAAACGGGAAATGCGAACGCTGCGGCTCGGAAATTGAAAGAAAGCCGATGCGGCAATGGGTTTTAAAAATTACAGATTATGCCGATAGATTGCTCAATGATTTAGAAAAACTACCGGACTGGGAAGAGTCAATCAAAGAAATGCAAAAGAACTGGATAGGACGATCAGAAGGCGCGGAAGTGGATTTCAAAATTGGGGGAGAAAAGGTTACTGTTTTTACAACCCGTCCGGATACCCTTTTTGGCGCGACCTATTTTGTGATGTCGCCCGAACACCCGATAATTAAAAATGAAAAATTAAAAATAAAAAATAAAAAAGAAGTGGACGAATATATAGAGTCGGCGAAAAAAAAATCTGATTTGGAAAGGACTGAACTGCAGAGGGATAAAACTGGCGTGAAGTTAGAGGGATTGATGGCAATAAATCCGGTTAATAATGAGGAAATTCCAATTTTTGTGGCTGATTATGTGATGATGAACTATGGCACAGGCGCGATTATGGCCGTGCCGGCGCACGATCAGAGGGATTTCGAATTTGCTGTTAAATATAAAATTGATATTAAAAATGTTATAAATCCATATCCTGTTAGTCCGGTAGTATCACATATAGGCAAAATTGGTGGAGACTTTGATCCAACAAAAGAAATTAATAAAGAAACAGCAAAAATTTTAGAAGGAAAATCTGTTTGGTCGGGAGATGGAATTTTAATAAATTCTGATTTTTTAAATGGATTAAAGGTGGGTGAGGCGATCAAAAAAATAACCGTCTGGTTGGAAGAAAAAAATAAGGGCAAAAAGGCGGTTAACTATAAATTAAAAGATTGGGTATTTTCTCGCCAAAGATATTGGGGCGAACCGATTCCGGTTATCCATTGCGACAAATGCGGAGCCGTGGCGGTGCCGGGAAAAGATCTGCCGGTTAAATTGCCGGAAGTAAAGCATTATGAGCCGACCGGAACTGGCGAATCGCCGTTAGCCAATATTAAAGACTGGGTGAACACGAAATGCCCAAAATGCGGCGGGCCGGCCAAACGCGAAACCAATACTATGCCGCAATGGGCCGGCTCAAGCTGGTATTGGCTAAGATATATTGACCCGAAAAATAATAAAGCATTGGTAGATAAAAGACAAGAAAAATATTGGTCGCCGGTTGATTTTTACGTGGGCGGGGCTGAACATGCCACCCGGCATCTGATTTATGCCCGTTTCTGGCATAAGTTTTTATATGATATTGGTATAGTAAATTACCCGGAACCGTTCACCAGATTACAGCATGTCGGTTTAATTTTAGCCGAGGACGGACGGAAGATGAGCAAACGCTGGGGCAATGTTATTAATCCGGATGATATCGTAGAAAAATACGGGGCTGATTCTATGCGCGTTTATGAAATGTTTATGGGGCCATTTTCCCAGCCCTGTGCCTGGAGCACTAACGGGTTGATTGGAGCGAGGAAATTTTTGGAAAAGGTGGCAAAGTTAAAATCCAAAATCGAAAAAATAAAAGGAGAAAATGGATTAAGCAGCCTGCTTCATAAAACTATTAAAAAGGTGGGGGAGGATATAGAAGATTTTAAGTTTAACACGGCGATCAGCACGATGATGATATTGGCAAATGAAATGGAAAAAGCAGAGAAAATTGACATTATTCATTATTCATTATTCATTATTCTTTTAAGTCCGTTCGCTCCTCACTTGGCCGAGGAACTTTGGGCCGGGTTGGGACGCAAGGAGTCTATTTTCAAACAAGTTTGGCCGGAATATGATAAGAAATTGGTAAAAGATGAAACTATAAATTTAGTCGTGCAGGTTAACGGGAAATTGCGTGATACGATTCTGGCGGCGGCTGATATCTCGGAAAAAGAAGCTAAAGAAGAAGCGATGAAGAGTGAAAAAGTTAAAAAGTGGATTGAGGGGAAAGAGGTGGTAAAAATGATCTTCGTGAAAGGGAAATTGATTAATGTAGTTGTAAAATAAATTGTTAAATTATTAAATTGCTTTATTGTTAAATTGATTATTTATTATGGAGGGGGTCAATTACTTAAAGTTAAATAACATTTCCGCTTATAAGATTTCCTTTAATTTATCTAATTATGTTTGGAAAATTGTAATTCATTGGAATTATTTTGAAAAAGATACGGTTGGCAAGCAGTTTGCGAGAGCTATTGATTCAGTCTCGGCTAATATTGCCGAAGGATTTGGACGATATGGCAAGAAAGATAAAATAAAATTCTATCGCTATAGCCATGGATCGATTAAAGAATCTTTAGATTGGAACGAAAAATCCAGGGCACGCAATTTATTAAGTAATAAAGAATATAATTTAATTTTTTGTGAATTAAATAAACTTCCTAAAGAGATAAATTCGCTTATTAAATTCACCAATTCCAGATTAACAATTTAACAATTTAGTAATTTAACAATGAAAGTAATTGACTCGGAAAATATTCCTATAAAAATGTGGCTGGATAAAATTGAGCCGGAAACGGAAAAGCAGGCAAGAAACTTAGCCAATTTGTCCATCGCTTTCCATCACATCGCTATTATGCCGGATGCTCATGTTGGTTATGGCATGCCCATCGGCGGAGTGCTGGCCACAATTGACGCAGTGGTACCTAATGCGGTCGGAGTTGATATCGGCTGCGGCATGGTGGCAGCAAAATCTTTGTTAAAGGAAATTGGAGAGAATACTTTAAAAAAAATTTTAGGGGAGTTGAGAAAGGAAATCCCAGTCGGGTTTAATCACCACAAGAAACCACAGAAGTGGGAAGGTTTTGAGCAAGCGCCGGACGTTCCCATTATTCAGCAGGAATTATCTTCGGCCCGCAAGCAAATCGGCACCTTAGGCAGTGGCAACCATTTCCTGGAAATTTTACAGGAGGTGGGGGACGAAAAATGGGGCATAAAAGGAGAAGGAAATATTTGGCTTATGCTTCATAGCGGTTCGCGCAATTTTGGCTTAAAAGTGGCTAATTTTTATCATCGGAAAGCCCAGCAATTTTGCGAAAGAAATAGCGTGGCTTTGCCCAGCCAGGATTTAGCTTTTTTAGCCCTAGACTCGGAAGAAGGGCGGGAATACTGGCGGGCCATGAAATACTCTCTTGATTTTGCCCGGGCTAACCGCGATTTAATGATGAAGCGGTTTATGGAAATTTTTTCCGACATTACTGGCGAAGAGTTTGTAAATTTTAATAGGCAGCATAATCCGGAAAGCAAGAAACAAGAGGTCTATGTCGGCATCCATCATAATTATGCGGCGCGGGAAGAGCATTTTGGCAGGGAGGTAATTGTCCATCGCAAGGGGGCGACGCAGGCTTTTGCCGGGCAATTAGGAATCGTGCCTGGCAGTATGGGTACGCCAAGTTTTATTGTGGAAGGGTTGGGTAACCCGGAAAGTTTTAAAAGTTGCTCCCATGGCGCCGGTCGGCAAATGAGTCGCCGGGAAGCTAATAAAAAAATATCGGAAAAAGAAGCGGAAAAAGCCATTGCCGGGGTTTTATTCGGACATTGGCACGGCAAGTTTGACGAAGCCCCGCAGGCCTATAAGAATATTGAAGAGGTAATAGAGCAGCAAAAGGATTTAGCCAAACCAATTGTTAAACTAAAGCCGTTGGCGGTGGTAATAGGGAATTGAGTTTGCAAAGTTTTAAAGTTATAAAGTAAAAAGTTAATATAATAGTGGGTGATTAGTTAAATAGTTGGTTGGTTCTTAACCTATTTAACTAATTAACTAAGTGCCTAAAGCATGTTTAAATATTTTAAAGGCAGAATTTCCCAGGGGTTTGTTTCGCTTTATTCCGGCCGGATGGTTTTATGGATTTCGGACGGATTACTGGGTTTATTTTTGCCTATTTTTTTGTATAAATTATTTGCCTTTGATTTAAATAAGGTCATTTATTATTATTTGATCGGAAATTTATTGTATGGGATTTCCGTGGCCTGGGGAGCTAAATATTTAGATAAAGTGGGATTACGGCGGTCATTGCGGATAAGTGTAATCTGGGGAGCGGCTTTTTATTTGATGTTTTATCTTCTTGACCGAAAAATCAATATCGCTGGAGAGCTATGGAATTATAAAGAAGTAATTTTTCTTCTGGCCTTGTCTGTATTTTTCTTAACTCTTAACCGTTTGATGTACTGGATACCGCTTCATACCGATTTGGCGAAATTTACCAGCAAAAGCAACCGAGCAAAGCAATTAGGCTTAATGGGGGCAACGGTCCTCGCCATTGGAGCGGTAATGCCCTTACTCGCTGGGTGGATTTTAACTCATTACAGCTACGACATTCTATTTTTAATCGCTATTTTAACATTTTTTATTTCCCTGATTCCTTTTGCCACTTTGCCGAAAACCAAAGAAGTTTTTTCCTGGAGTTATAGGGAGGCTTGGAAGGAATTTTTTTCCCGCCGGCGGAGAAGAGTGGTGCTGGCTTATTTCGGGGACGGAGCGGAAAGCGTAATCGGCGTTGTCATTTGGCCGATTTTTATCTGGGAGCTTTTGTCCGGAAATTATTTTCAAGTCGGGGCTTTGTCTTCCTTAATCGTAGTCATAACGATATTTTTGCAACTGTCTGTCGGTCGGTTTGCCGATAAAAGCAATAAAAGTAAAATACTTAAATATGGCAGCATTTTTTACGCTCTGGGCTGGATTGTTAAAATTTTTATCGTTACCGCTTTCCAGATTTTCATCACTTCAGCTTACCATAATTTAGCCAGAATTTTTGCCCGCACGCCTTTTGACGCTTTAAATTATGAGAAAACGGCTGATCAGGGTCATTACATTGATGAATATACGGTTATTCATGAAATGGCGATTCAGTTCGGTAAGAGTTTTATGCTGATTTTTGTTTTGTTTCTCCTGCCATTTTTTAATGTTCAGTGGACATTCGTTTTAGCCGCCATCGCTTCGCTGTCTATGAACTTTTTGGCTGACGAAGAGGTGATAAAGAGAGAAAGC
>Ga0265594_1000547_pt1 | contig 30923 bp, 23 predicted proteins | sample saktaG_11_FD_190147 | JGI IMG/M metagenome (GOLD analysis project Ga0265594, IMG submission 190147) | Saline water microbial communities from Sakinaw Lake, British Columbia, Canada - sak_2011_5_24_80m | ecosystem: Environmental > Aquatic > Non-marine Saline and Alkaline > Saline ... | reverse complement strand
AGGATTGCTATGAGGTATATAGCGATATAAATCCAGTATCGAGCGGACATAACAAATATTTAGCCCCGCAATTCATTGCGAGGTCATTAATCAAGCGGAGCACAATAATTCGCACCGATTACCAATAGAATGACCGGGCATAGCTAAGTCTTTAGATATTCGCCTTCAGGCATCTGGGACGAAATGGATAATTAGGGACGTTTACGAATGGCGATTTGTCAAGGATGCTAATGATCCTAACCCGGCGTAGCCGGAACCAAAAAGTTGGATTTTTAAAAAAACGTTGTAACCTATTGTAAATACAGATAGATACAAACACTCTAAAAAATATCTTGCGCGCCGTGCGCAACATTTTATTCGTAAGATACTAATAATCTCGATTCTGACAACTGCGGCTGGGTGGACTTCGTCCAGTGGTCGGGGCCTTCGCCGGAGCAGGATACATCTAATTTCCAGACGATTAACTACAAAGACGATGTATATGGCCGGCGTAGTGAAAAGAAGGAAAACCAGCACTAAATAGGTGACTATCCCTATTTTCGCTCATTGTCGGTCTGGATTCAGCCGAAACCGCCGGCGCTGCGGACAATGTCGGCACGGCCGCCTTGAAAATGTGTTGGGCTAAGTTATACAAATTCTTGCTCCAGGTCTCTGCGTCATGACCGTGGGAATCCACATGCCAAATATGTGGAACGCCATGCTCCTGGAGATAGTTGTGCAGACCCTGACTAATACGAATCAGGCCGTCCTTGTTCCCACAACTGAGGTACAGCAGCTTCAACCGTTTTTTAGTCGCCGCCGGATCGGGCACAAGCTCAGCGGGCGGTTTGGTATTGGGGGCCGAAGAAAGTCCGCCGATCCAAGCGAAGACGTCGAGGTGAGCGAGGCCGAAGTTCAAAGACTGGCCCCCACCCATTGAAAGGCCCGCCAACGCTCGATGCTCACGGTCGCTGTAAACAGAGTACCTGGTCTCGATGGAGGGAATCACATCGTTGAGCAAATCGCCCTCAAACGCGGCGAAAGCCGGCGCGCTGGCAAAAACATTGCCTTCGGCCCGGTCGTTCTTCCGGGCCCGGCCGTTGGGCATGACTACGACCATCGGCTGAATCTTGCCGTCGGCCAGCAGGTTATCGAGGATGTTTTCCGGGTGGCAAAGTCGCTGCCATTCGGTCTCGTCGCCGCCGATGCCATGCAGCAGGTAAAGTACCGGATATTTACGGTCGGCCGAATAGCCGGGCGGTGTGTAGACGAGCATTTTTCGACGCGTTCCGACTGTTTTAGAGTCATACTCAACCATCGTCAGTTTGCCGTGAGGGACATTCTCGCGCCTGGCATTAAATCCCGTGGGCGGATCTGCGAAGGCGGGCTTGTCGTCCGGGCCCAGTTCGATTGGTCCGCCAAATCGAGGTCGTTCTCGGCCTCTGCGAGCATCCGCTGAAGGCTCGTTGCGTGGAGATGTCTCAGGCATAGACGCATTGGAGGAATCGGAATCCTGGAACAGCAGTGGCGCGAACTCGTGCAGGCTGCGCCGCCAGGACAGGAACTCGTGGGCCGTATCCGGGGAGACGTAGAAGACACTATAGATACCGGTTTGTTTCAACGCTTCGGCGTTCGCCTTGGGATCGCCGCCGCGTCTGCTGCGTCCGCCATCGAGTTCGCGGCTGCCGTAGCTTACGAATACCAGCTTAACCTTCTCCTTGAAATCGGGCGTGTTGTTGACATCATCCAGGGAGATGGTCCCGCCGCTGAAGAGGCCGATGTGGGAAAACTTATCGAGATTCTTCAGGGTAATCGACTTGGTTTCCATTCCGCCCATGGAGAGGCCGGCCATGGCGCGATGGGGTTGATCGGAGAGCGTACGGAAGTTGGCATCGATGTAGGGGATCAGCTCGTCGACGAGAACCGTCTGGAAGGGACCGATATCAAAATTTCTGAGGCCGCCAAACCGGATTTCGTTCGTCATGCCGTAGGTAATCACGATGAGGAAGGGCCTGATCTTGCCTTCTGCGATCAGGTTGTCCATGATCAGATTGGCGTGGCCCTGGTTGCTCCAGGCAGTTTCATCCTCGCCCCAGCCGTGCTGCAGGTACAGTACCGGATATCGTTTGGTCAGGTCCTTGTCGTAGTCAGGCGGTGTGTACACAAAGGCACGGCGTGAGGTGTTTGTGCTCTCCGAAGGGAAGAGAATCTGCTGCACTCGGCCGTGGGGAACGTCCTTGAGGGCGTAGAAGTCCCGGTCATGAGCGGGAATTTCGATGCCGCTTTCCCACCGAGTCGATCCGTAGAAGTTCAACGTCCCGGGATCGTTAAATGTTCCCCCATCAACTGTGAGATGGTAGTAGTGGAAGCCCTCATCCAGCGGCTTCTGGGTGACACCCGTCCAGACGCCGTCCTCGCCTTTGTCGAGGGAGAAGCCGCCACGTTCTCGTCCTCCCAAGCTCACGCGGACGCTTTTGGCCTCGGGGGCCTCGATGCGGAAACGAGCGTAGCGTTGTGAGTTGACCTGTGGGTACTGCTGGCCCGGCTGGTTCAAGGTTGATGGCTTGAAGTCTTCCGTAATCGTTGGCTGGTCTGTCTGAGCCAAACAGATTCCACCTGTTATTACGGCTGCCAACAAAATTATTATAAGCCTGTGATTCATTTGATAACCTCCTTAATTATTTAGTTTTTGCCATATCTGCTCGATGTATTAACTTACATTTTATCTATTCTATCGCTTAGTCCTTTAAAAAGCGACACGAATTGATGCGCTTGGCTTATATACTATTATTTGTCAGAATGATGTGCTCTTCAAACCGACTTGTAAACCTCTCAAGTCCTAACTTCCTGGCCACAGACCTTGAACCTGCAAGAGCACCATCCATTTATATAATACCACCCGAAAGTTTCGGAAGAAAAGAATTAAAGGTGTCCGATACGAATGGCAGTTCCTAAGGGCTTGCATAATATCGGGGACATCTATGAGTAAGCGTTTGTCAAGACGTTCGCGAGCACAAGCTTACTATTGATTATTGTCCCTTCTCCCACAGCGTGCAATACGCACAACGCAGTTCTTGGGACTCCTTACGGAGCACGCACTACAAACAATGGACGCCGTCTCACGGAGACCTTGCCATTTACTATTTACGATTTACTATTGATTATTTGATTTCTTCTCTGCGTCCTCGGCGTTCTCCGCGGTAGATATGAAAACGCCGTGTAATGGAGATTTATTTGGATTATGTCGAAATATGCCTGCCTTTTAGTGTAATTTTTCGTATAATACTTAACGAATTCGTATATCGTATATTCGTATGTCGTGTTTTGAATTGAGAAATATAGAAGAAAAAAGGCAGAATAATGAAAAAAAAAGGTGAAAAAGAGTAGAAAACGACAAAAAATTGAGCTTAAGTTGAAAAAACAAAGCCAATTTGCGAATGGCTGAAATGGATGCATGTATCTATAAGAAAAGGGGTTATGATGATTTTGGCGGTTTTGGGCGGCGAAAAAACAAAGCCAATTCAAAGCCAATCAAAGCCAATCAAAGCCAATTTCAAAATTCCGCAGATGCCCCGGCTTGCCTGGCTTTACCGCGGTCGATTGACAAACGCATGGTGGCTGATATGATTGGATCCAAATGGGCAATCGGTTTTATTCAACTATTCAGGAGTACTTCTATGAGCACAATCAGGCGCAGCACCAATCTGTTTCTGCTGGTTCTTTTCTGTACGGCAGCCGGCATTTCTTCATCTTACGGCGCCGGCGAGGACGATTTTCACGCCGTTGCTACGTATGAATGTATCGGGCTGTATTTCAAATCGCCGGACCTTGGGCCGTGCAATGTCAGTTTCAGGCAGGATGGCTCATCGGCCTGGCGGGAAGGTTATCCGCTCGTTTTCGATCCGCGCGATAATGAGTATCGCGGCAGTATTGTGGGTTTGAAGCCGGACACGGGCTATAGCGTCAAAATCACCCTTAACGGCAAAAGCCGCGAACTGGCATGTAAAACCAGGACTGATTCTTTTCCAATCGGCAAGATTACCTATCTTGAAGGCGGTATCAGCTCAAAACCATTAGTCATTACCGAGTCCGGCACGCCGGGAGGCTACCATTTAATCACGCCGGCAAAAGATTCAAAATCGACGATTGACGTTCGAAATGGGGAAAATTACACCTGCGTTATCGATGCCGATTACGTCATCGTTCGCGGGCTCGAATTCTGTAATGCCGCCGTTCACGGCCTTGTAATCAAATCGAAACGCCATGACAATGTCGTCGAGGACTGCCGTTTCACGTTCTGGGGCAGGATAGGCGGGCCAAGGACGTATGGGAACCAGGGCGGCACGGATAGCGCGATTTATGCCGAGCGTCGTTCAGGCAACCTGACGATCCAGCGTAATCTGATTGAGAATCCGCGCGGCGCATCGAACGACTGGGACACGGGCCACCCGGCGGGGCCTCAGGGGATTACCCTGATCAATTCGAGCGGCGGAAATGTCATTCGCTATAACGAGATTCGATCTACGGAAGACCACGGCTACAATGACGCTATCGGCGGCGGGTCCAATTTCAGCTTCGAGGGAAGCCCCAATCGCGACTCGGACATTTACGGCAACATCATCGCCAATGTCTGGGACGATGCGATCGAAAGCGAAGGGGCGAATATGAACGTTCGGATATGGAACAATTATATCGAGAAAACGTTCCAGCACATTGCCACCGCGTGCACGTCGAAAGGGCCTCTGTACATCTTCCGGAATATTTTCGGAGAAAGTCGCCGGACGCATCGGGACCCGCTCGGCGGCAGCATGATAAAAGTGGGCGAGCGGGACGAATTCGGGGGCGGAAGAAAGTTCGTCTTTCACAACACTTCGATCCAACCTAAAGGCGCATTTCATGCATTCAGCGGCCATGTCAATCCGAACACGGTGACGCGAAACAATATTTTCAACTGCCCGGGCCGGCTGGCATCTTCACGAGAAGTCGATACGTCCTGCGATTTCGATTACGACCTTTTCACCGGCTCTGATAGAGGCATCGCACAAGAGCGACATGGAATTCGAGGCAATCCTGCATTTGTCAAATCGTACGCCCTGGAGTTTTATCCCGCTTCGACGACCACGAGAATCAAATGGGGCAAGGTGCCGACCCAATTTGGAGACAAGACCGTGACCTTAACCGACCCGGTGATGACCGGTCCGAATCCCGTTATTGATTCGGGCGTGAGACTCGCGAATTTCAACGATGATTACGCCGGAAAAGCGCCCGACCTGGGGGCTTTCGAATTGGGATGCCCGCCCATACGTTTCGGAAGAAGGGCGGTAAGTGACATCTGGGCACCCTGGGAGCTCCACTAAGATTAGCCGATCCAAAGATGCTTAGGTCAACTTTTCTTCTGCAACCACCGGTCGATCACCGCGGCGGCCTGGCGGCCACTATTAATCGCACTTACAACCAATGAAGCACCACTGGCTGAGTCACCCGCGGCAAATACCCACGGTTCGCTGGTTTGGTAATTGTAAACTGCTATATTACCCTTTTCATCCAACTTTAAGCTTAGATGTTTGATTAGTTCCTCGTGGACAATATGCAGAAATCCCATTGCTATGATTACGAGGTCTGCCTCAATAGCAAAGTCGGTGTTCGGCACCTCTTTTGTTTTCCAGGCACCGGACTTTTTTATCCATTCAACCTCACAGCAGTGTATGTGTCCCAGCCGGGTTTCATAGCCTGAAAATTTCTTAGTCATCACACCCCATCGTCGCTCGCAACCCTCTTCATGTGATGAAGATGTCCGCATAATTCTCGGCCACATTGGCCAGGGTGTATCCGGCGGCCGAGTATCCGGAGGCTTAGGCAAAATTTCCAATTGATATATCTTTTTGGCCCCCTGGCGGCGGGCAGTTCCCACGCAATCGCTTCCCGTATCACCACCCCCTATAACAACCACGATTTTGTCTTTGGCCGTAACAGCACCGGATTCATCTATTGACTCGCCAGAGCAAATCTTATTCTGTGACGACAAGTACTCCATTGCGAACAAGATGTTGTCATATCCTCTGCCGGGTATGTTAAGGTCTCGGGGTAGACCTGCCCCCATCGCCAGACAAACGCAATCAAACATCTTTCGCAGATAGCGTGCGGAAATATCCTCTCCCACATCCACGCCCGTCTGAAACTCTACACCCTCAGCCCTTAGTTGCTCCAGCCTGCGGTCGATAATATGTTTTTCAAGCTTAAAGTCCGGGATGCCGTAACGCAACAAACCTCCTACTCGCTCACTTCTTTCAAAAACAACCACATCATGCCCAACTCGTGTGAGTTGCTGGGCCACAGCCAAACCCGCTGGGCCAGAACCTATCACGGCGACTTTTTTTCCTGTTTTCCGTGCGGCTATAAGCGGTTTGATCCATCCTTTTTCAAATCCGCGTTCAACAATCTGAAACTCAATATGTCTGATCAGCACAGGTTCATCATTAACCGAAAGGGTACAGGCGGCCTCACATGGAGCGGGACAAACACGACCGGTAAATTCCGGGAAATTGTTTGTCGAATGAAGATAGTCACAAGCCTGCTTCCAGCGGTTCTTATAAATCAACTCATTCATGTCGGGTATGCAATTTTTCAATGGACAACCCACTCCATGGCAAAACGGTATTCCACAATCCATGCACCTGGCTGCCTGCTGGCGGATTTGGTCGGGCGTTAGCGGGAGGTTCAACTCCGAGAAGTCCCGGACTCGCTTGGCGATAGGACGGTGCCCCACTTCCTGCCGAGTGTATTTTATAAAACCTTTCACTTCGCCCATTGAAACACCTCTTCAGTTGCAGGAGTTGTCTCGGTGCCACGTTGTTCGGCTGCTCGCATTCTCTCAAGGGCCTTGCGGTAATCTATCGGAATAACTTTTACAAACTTGCCCACCATATCGGACCATGCATCCAGAATGTGCTGAGCACGCTTGCTTTGTGTCCACTTAAGATGGCGCTCGATCAAGTCGTGCAGCATTTCTTTGTCGTCTTTTCGCCAGACGTTTTCCAACTCGACCAAGTCAAGATTGCAGAGCGTATCGAAAAGTTGCATCTCGTCGAGAACATAGGCAATGCCGCCGCTCATTCCGGCGGCGAAGTTGCAGCCGGTCTGGCCCAGTACAGCAACTACTCCGCCTGTCATATACTCGCACCCATGGTCACCAACGCCTTCGACTACCGCCGTGGCTCCGCTATTACGCACGGCAAACCGCTCGCCGGCGACACCGTTGACGAACACTTCGCCGGAGGTAGCCCCGTAAAGCAGTGTGTTGCCGGCGATAATATTCTCGTGGGCCGAAAAAGGGGAATTCTCAGGCGTCTGCACTACGATTCGGCCGCCGGAAAGGCCTTTGCCCAGATAATCGTTGCTCTCGCCGATGAGTCTTATTGTCACGCCTGGTGCCAGGAACGCACCGAAGCTTTGCCCTGCCGAGCCGCGAAAGAGGATTTCGAGCGTACCATCAGGTAATCCCTCAGCCCCATATTTATGCACTATATGATTGCTTAGAATCGCTCCCACGGTGCGGTTCGTGTTGCGAATTGCTAATTCGATGATAGTTTTCTCTTGATTTTCGATGGCCGGCTTGGCTTTTTCCAGAATCTGCCAATCAAGATTGTCATCGATTTTAGACTTTTGGGAACAAGTTTGGCGTGTTGCCTGGCCGTTGTTAATTTTCGCTTGGTGGAAAATGCGTGAGAAATCCAGGCTTTTCGCTTTCCAGTGATCAATGGCTTTGCATACCGAGAGCTTATCAACTCTGCCCACCATGTCCTCGAATTTGCGAAAGCCTAATTCGGACATAATCTGCCGTACTTCCTCGGCAACAAAGTGCATGAATCGCTCGATGTACTCGGGTTTTCCTGCGAATCGCTCTCGAAGCTCGGGGTCCTGTGTTCCAATCCCGAAGGGGCAAGCACCCTGGTGACACTTGCGTAACAGTGTACACCCAAGCGTTACGAGAGCTGCCGTCCCAAACCCGAACTGCTCAGCCCCCAATAGTGCCGCTACTACTACGTCCCTGCCTGTCTTCATCTGGCCGTCAACTTGAATCCTTATTCGGTCACGCAAACCGTTCATCAAAAGCACCTGCTGGGTTTCTGCCAAACCCAACTCCCACGGACAGCCGGTATGTTTGATCGAAGAAAGCGGACTGGCGCCGGTTCCCCCATCGTGCCCGCTGATAAGAACCTCATCGGCGTTACCCTTTGCAACACCAGCGGCAATTGTCCCAACACCAACTTCGGCAACCAGTTTGACCGATACTTTCACTCCCGGATTGCTGCACTTGAGATCGTAGATGAGCTGTGCCAAATCCTCGATTGAGTATATGTCATGATGCGGAGGCGGAGAGATGAGGGTCACTCCGGGGGTGGAGTACCGCATCGCTGCGATTTCCTCGGTCACTTTATGCCCCGGTAATTGACCACCCTCGCCTGGCTTGGCCCCCTGGGCCATCTTGATTTGAATTTCTTTCGCGTGAGCAAGATAGTTGATAGTGACACCGAACCTGGCGCTGGCCACCTGCTTGATAGCAGAGTTCTTCGAGTCGCCGTTGCGATCAACCTTATAGCGTGAAGGGTCCTCACCGCCTTCACCGGTATTGCTCATACCACCCAGACGGTTCATCGCAATAGCCATGCATTCGTGTGCTTCTTTGCTGATCGAGCCGTGACTCATTGCACCGGTGCAGAATCTCTTTACGATTTCGCCAGCCGGCTCCACATCTTCGATGTCTATCGCCTCGCTATCGGTAAAGTCAAACAGCCCGCGCAGCGTGCACAGTTTTTGCGATTGGTCGTTCACCGCTTTGGCGTAATCGGCGTACGCCGTCGCATCATCGTTCGTCACTGCGTGCTGCAACCGCGACACTGTAGTTGGATTCCACAGATGCTCCTCGCCGGTGTGCCTGAAGTGATACTCACCGCCAAAGTCCAGTTCGAGAGATCCGTTAGGGCGTTCTCCGAATGCCGATTCATGCCGGGCAAGGGCCTCCTGTGCTATTTCTTTGAGTCCTATCCCGCCGATCCGAGAAGTCGTGCCTGTGAAATATTCATCAACGAAAGAACTGCCCAATCCAATAGCCTCAAACAACTGAGCACCGTGATAGCTGCGAAGTGTCGAGATGCCCATCTTGCTCATCGTTTTCAAAATGCCCTTCTTAATCGCGGCGATATAATTGTCTGCTATCTGGACCGGCTCCATCTTTGCAGGCAACTCGTCCTGACGGTGCAACTCGTCGAGCGACTCAAATGCCAGATATGGATTGATTGCGTTGGCGCCGTAGCCGCACAGGAGGCAGAAGTGCATGACCTCTCTCGGCTCGCCGCTCTCGACGATCAAGCCGGCTTCTCCGCGTAGCCCCCGATTGAACAGGGCACGATGTACCGCTGATGTTGCCAGTAGTGAGGGGATGGGCACCTTTGTCTCGGAACTATCACGATCGCTGATAATGACCAAGCAGGCACCATCCTTGACGGCCTTCTCTGCGGCATCTGCCAGCGAATCGAGGCCGCGGCGAAGACTGTTGCCGGCATCGGCTCCGTTTGGTTCGAAAACAGCCGAAATAGTAGCAACCTTGAAGTCGTCCCGACTGACCGTCCGCAACCGTTCAATATCTTCATTGGTCAGAACAGGGTGCGGTAGTTTGAGCTGCCTGCAATGCTGTGGGGTTTCTTGAAGGATATTTAACTTTTTACCCGTGAACATCATAAGGCTCATTACCAGCCCTTCGCGAAGCGGGTCAATCGGCGGATTTGTTACCTGCGCAAAAAGCTGCTTGAAATAATTGAATAATAGCTTGGGCCTGTCAGATAATACCGCCAGCGGCGTATCGTTACCCATAGATCCAACCGGCTCCTGGCCGTTAACAGCCATCGGCGTTAAAATCATTCTAAGCTCTTCACTTGTGTAGCCGAACGCCCGCATTCTTTGAGCAATAGTTTCAGGCTCACTGTGAACAAGTTTGGGGGCGTCAAACAGACCGCGAAGCTCAATTCTATTCTCTTCCAGCCATCTGCGGTAGGGCTTTCGCCGGGCAACCTTGCTCTTAATTTCATTGTCGGAAATTTCCCGCCCCTCGACCGTATCGACCAAAAACATATTTCCGGGACGCAAACGCCCTTTCTTTCGTATCTTTTCAGGCGGAAATTCCACGACGCCAGCCTCACTGGCAACGATTGCAAGGCCTTCGGTTGTAACTAAGTACCGGCACGGTCTTAAACCATTACGGTCCAGAGTCCCGCCAATGAAGCGTCCATCAGTAAATAACATTGCAGCAGGCCCGTCCCACGGCTCCATTATCGATGCGTGATACTCATAAAACGCGCGCTTTGCTGTGCTGATATGATACTTGAGCCCAAAGGCTTCCGGTATCATCATCATCATCGAATGCGGCATGCTTCTTCCGGCACGAACAAGAAGCTCCAGCATACTGTCAAAACACGCTGAATCGCTTGCATCAGGCGACAAAACCGGCAGCAAATCGCTGGTGTCGCTGCCAAACAGTTCACTGGCCATCTTCGTTTCACGTGCCCTGATACTGTTGCGATTGCCGCTCAGAGTGTTTATCTCTCCGTTATGAGCGATGCAGCGAAACGGCTGGGCAAGACGCCAGTTCGGGAACGTATTAGTACTGTAACGCTGGTGAACAATAGCAAGGGCCGACTTGACACGTTCATCGGAAAGATCCGGATAATATGTGAATAATTGCCAGGCCATAAACATCCCCTTGTAGCAGATTGTTCTGCACGAAAGCGATGTTACATAAAAATCCTCAGCCTTTTCGCCAAGTTGTTCTGTTACCAGCCTCTCGGCCCTTTTGCGCGCCATATACAGGCGTCGCTCGAGATCCTCACCTTCAAAACCGGCCCCATCCACAAAAACCTGCTTTATCGAAGGCTCCGCTGCCAATGCTATTTGGCCAAGACAATCGCTGGAAGACGGCACATCCCGCCACCCCAGTACCTTCATACCGTAATGATTGATCGCTGATTCCAGCATCTTATCGCATTGTTCTCTAAGCTTTGTTTCTTTCGAGCCGAAAACCATGCCTACGCCATGCCGAGAAGGCTCAGGAAGTATAATACCTAATTTTTGACATTCGGCAGAAAAGAACTCATGTGGAATCTGAAAGAGGATGCCCGCGCCGTCACCGGTGGTCTCATCGGCGCCGGTTGCTCCACGATGATGCAAATTCATAAGTATCTGATTGCCATATTCGATGATTTTATGGTCCCTACGACCGGAGATATTTACAACCGCACCGATGCCACAAGCGTCATGTTCTCGCCGAGTCTCATACAATCCCATGTTTTTCAACTGTACAGCCATTAAGGACCTGTTTAAAACGCGTTAAAAGGTAGGGTAAATCTACCTTTCCCGAATAAGGTAGATTGATTGTCCTTTGGTTCACTGCAGCACAACGACATCTCCTGTGTGTCAAGACTGCTTAAATAGTAAAAAAGGTATATTTTCAACTCTCGGTTCTTCATAATTCTTTACCTGAATATTAATTAAGGGCTGAGACTTTTGCCAAGCTCACTCCGTAACCACCCAAAAAACAACTCAACCTTCTTGTTCTATAATACTCTGTTAAATCAAATGTGGCACCAATTTTCTTCTAATAGGCTATATAAGTAAGTCTTATATCTAAATAGTACTTGCTAATATTCACTATCAGCTAAGACCACATCGTATTAAGCTGATTACTCCAAAAACCGTTTCATTAGCACTGATAAGGGCATATTTTCTGCAAAGAGCGTGTCTTTGCGACAATAGGTCAGTTTGCTGCCTGTAGGAATGCTCTTTATGGTTTTTAACACAAAAAGAAAGGCCTTGAGCAAACCGACTGAAATTTCACTCAAGGCCCTTTGCTCCTCAGAGCCAGATTCTACTTTAAGAAAAGCATATCTGCGTAAGTCGGAATAGGCCATAAATCTGCATCCACAACCGATTCCAGCTTATCGGCAACTTCGCGCAATGCTTCCATAGCCGGGATTACTTCGTCTCTGTAGAATCTGGCCTGCTTTATAGCATCTGCTATTTTACCGGCTTTTGCCGCCACCTTTTCGAGCTGCGAAATATTCTTCTTCATAGCTGCGATCAGGCCGCATACGTCTTTTAGCAGCTCTTTTTGAGGCCCGGCGTCAACGCCCGCATCACTTACCGAACAAACCGCATCTCCCAATGAGGATGAATATTCTATACAGGCAGGCAGGATCTGGCGTTTGGCTATATTCAGCATCGTCATAGCCTCGATATTGATAGACATGCTGTAAGCCTCAAGAAATATCTCGGTCCGTGCATGTAATTCGGCTTCCGTCAGAACAGCATGTTTCTTGAAAACAGCGACATTTTCCTTGTCCATTATGGTCTCAAGCGAAGCGACCGTCGAACGGATATTAGGCAGGCCGCGTTTCTCGGCATCCTCGACCCACTCATCGGTGTAATTGTCGCCGTTGAAGATAATCCTGCGATGCTTGGTCGCGATATCCTGCAGTATTTTCTGCGCTGCTGTTTTTACGTTCTTGGCTTTCTCCAATTCATCGGCAATCTCGCTTAGCACGTCGGCGACAATGGTATTGAGTACGAACATCGGCCCCGATGTAGACTGCGTGGACCCGACCATTCTGAATTCGAACCTATTGCCGGTAAATGCAAAAGGTGACGTCCTGTTACGATCCGTGCAATCCTTGGGTAGCGGCGGAAGCGTGGAAACGCCCAGCTTTAGCTCTCCGCCCTGCTTCGACGATTTAGCCCCGCCGACAGCCAACTGGTCGAAAATGTCGCTGAGTTGATCACCGAGGAATACCGAGACAATAGCCGGCGGAGCCTCGTTGGCACCCAGACGGTGCTCATTGCCGGAATTTGCAACGCTTGCACGCAGCAGCCCGGAATATTTATCAACGGCTTTTACAACCGCGCAGAGCATTACGAGAAATATCATATCCTCGTGTGGCGTTTGTCCCGGCTCTAAAAGGTTTATGCCGTCATCGGTTACCATACTCCAGTTTGTATGCTTGCCGGAGCCGTTCACACCGGCAAACGGCTTCTCATGCAGCAGACAAACAAAATCATGCCGGAGAGCGACCTTTTTGAGCGTCTCCATAACCAGTTGATTATGATCCGTAGCGACATTTACCGTCGCAAAAACCGGCGCCAATTCATACTGTGCCGGCGAGACCTCGTTATGCTGGGTTTTAGCCGATACGCCTAACTTCCACAATTCTAGGTTCAGCTCGTGCATAAACGACGCGACGCGCTCATGGAGCGTGCCGAAGTAATGATCGTCCATCTCCTGGCCTCGCGGAGAAGGAGCACCAAACAGAGTTCTGCCCGTCAAAATCAAATCAAGCCTTTCCTTATAAAGAGACCTTTCGATAAGGAAGTACTCCTGCTCGGGCCCGAGTGTTGCCGTTACACGTCTGGATGCCGTATTGCCGAGCGCTTTAAGAACACGCATCCCCTGCTTGTTCAGGGCATCCATAGAACGAAGTAGAGGCGTCTTCTTATCCAGAGCATGGCCGATATACGAACAGAAAGCACTCGGTATATACAGTGTGATATTGTTTCCGTTCTCTTTGATAAAGACGGGTGATGTGCAGTCCCACGCTGTATAGCCCCGGGCCTCGAATGTTGCCCTCAGTCCGCCCGAAGGAAACGACGATGCATCCGGTTCGCCCTGGCTGAGTTCCTTGCCGCTGAACTCCATAATCGTATTGCCCTGCGGTGTCGGGGATATGAACGAATCGTGCTTCTCGGCAGTCGATCCAGTCATCGGCTGGAACCAATGACAAAAATGTGCCGCCCCCTTCTCGACGGCCCAGTCCTTCATCGCGTTTGCGATAACATTGGCACTTGCAGCATCGAGCGGCTCATTTCCTTCGATCGTCTTTTTCAGGGATTTGTAAACATCCTTCGGAAGACGCGAGCGCATCACTATATCGTTAAATACATTTGAGCCAAACAATTCGGTTATTGATTCACCTGGCTTTTTCATGATAAATCTCCTACATTTCTTAAAAACAATCTTAGTTACGTTTTTTCATTTTGTTCGGATTTTGTCAATCTTCAAATAAATTATTCCCAATATTGTTGAAGTCTATAGGATAGGAGTTGTAGACAGCAACAATAAAAAGGGCAAGGCAACTGCCCGATAGAGAACCGGACAGCTGCAAACAAGCCTCGCCCATAAAGCTAATTAAATTTTAAGTCAACCATTTTCGCGTTTTTCTTCCTTGCGAATTCGGAAAACTCTTAAGGTGTCATATTTCATTTCTTTTCAATTATTACTGCTTCTTGTTGGCATTGAGATTTATTCAACAACTAACCTATGCTTTGCGATTTTTATCACTGAACCGGTTTTTGTTCTCATCTTTTCCAGAATCGCTCAAATTGCATTGCTACCGGTTTCCCCGGTACGAATGCGTATGCATTCTTCCAGGGGAGTAATGAATATCTTTCCGTCCCCTATATTCCCTTCGTTTTTAGTTCGGGCTGCACTAATGATGGCCTCACAGGTCGTTTCAACAAATGAATCATTGACTGCGATTGTCAGGTGGACCTTGGGAACAAGATTCGGCACAACTTTCTTTCCGCGGTGGATGTTAGCTTGCATCTGACGGCCGTGCCCCGAGACCCGGCTTACCGTGATTCTTGTAATCTCTGCCTCAATCAGTGCCTCACGTACCTGATCCAACTTCTCCTCGCGAACAATCGCAGTAACCATCTTCATGGCTTTGATTTCCTTTCTTGTCTTATCTGCCCGGATTAAGCATTCCATATCCGTACTCACCGTGACAAACGCGATCCAGGCCTGCCATCTCATGTACCTCGTCGGCGCGAAAGCCTATCGTTTTCTCAACAACCAACACTATCAAAAATGTTCCCACAGCCGCATAAACGCCGGCAATCAACACCGCGCTGACCTGAACGCCCAACTGCTGCACCACCGTCCACGATCCACCTGCCGCCGTTGCTGCATCGGCCATCCAACTTTTGCGAATGAAGAACGTCAACAAAATGGCTCCGACAATTCCACCTACTCCGTGCACGCCAAACGCGTCCAGGCTGTCGTCATAGCCCAGCCGATCTTTGAGAAGAATCGCCTGGTAACAAATAATCGACGCTACGGCTCCAATGACCAATGCCCCAATCGGTTGGACAACTCCGGCGGCCGGAGTTATTGCCACCAGGCCGGCCAATATGCCGCTGGCGAGCCCCAGGCCAGTTGCTTTGCCCTGGCGCAAGCCTTCGATCAGGACCCATGTCAGCGCGCCGGATGCGGCCGAAATCTGGGTCGCCGTCAGCGCCTGGGCGGTGGCCAGCCCGCTGGAGATGCTGCTGCCGGCGTTGAATCCAAACCAACCGACCCACAGCAGCCCGACACCCATCATCGTCATGACCAGGTTGTTGGGGCTCATAGCCACCTTGGGATGGCCCCTGCGTGCACCAAGTATGATTGCGGCAATTAAGCCGCTGACCCCCGCCGAGATATGCACGACAGTTCCGCCGGCAAAATCAATCGCCCCGCCCGCTCCGAGGTTAAAGAGGAATCCGTCTTGCGCCCACACCCAGTGACATAACGGGTTGTAGACTATTAAACCCCAAAGTGCAATAAATATGCAGTAGCCCTTGAACGAAACACGCTCGGCAAAAGCTCCTGCGATCAAGGCAGGAGTAATGATCGCAAACTTGCCCTGAAACATGGCGAAAACATACTCGGGCACACCCGCTTCAAGAATCGTTTCGTCAATCCCTCGCAGAAAGAAGTATGACCAATCCCATCCGAACCAGCCACCCAGCACATTCTTACCAAAGCACATGCAATAGCCGCAGATTACCCAAAGGACCGTCATAATGCCCATCGCCACGAAACTGTGCATCATCGTGCCAAGAACGTTCTTTGTCCGAACCAGTCCTCCATAGAACATGGCCAGTCCCGGAACCATCAGAAGAACCAGGGCAGTTGAGGTGAGCATCCATGCCGTCGCCCCCGAATCTACGGCGGGCGATTCGCTGGCAGCTCGGGCATCAGTGCATAACACCAGCGCCAACAATGCAACGGATGTCATAACCATGCACTTCGGGCACAAAGACCCTTTCCTCGTCATTACCATCATTTTCTACTCCATCAGTTTCTGTTGCTTTGCCTGTTGGCTACACCACAACTACTTCATAGACAACTAGCAACAGTCATGCCAAGTCCAACAAAAGATTCCTATTGCACATAACCGATTGCTATGCAAGAAGTTATAAACAATAAGGCAATCCTTGGGGGAATTTCCAAATCTACATTATTGTAGATTTACTGAGAATTTGTATACATTTTTGTATATATACGAAAATATATAGAAAAACGAACCCCGCTAATACCAATAAACACGGGGTTCGCATTCAAATGCCCAACAGGCGGGCACAGAAAATGATGGCAAATCTTGATGTTGCGCTCTCCTCATCCGTATATCTCAAGATGCATACTACCCGATCGCCTTCTTGCCTTCCTCGCCGGTTCTTATTCGTATGCACTTCGGCAGATCCAATACAAAGATTTTTCCATCGCCGATCTGCCCTGTTCGTGCGCCTTCAATAATCGCCTCGATTGTCTTGTCCAAAAAATCCTCGTTCACAGCGATTTCCAGCCTGACCTTTTTAAGGAGATTGACCTCGAAATCGATACCTCGATAGCTTTCGTGATAGCCCTTCTGTGCCCCACAGCCAAGAGCGTTTGTTACCGACATTTTATGGATTTCAGCTTTATATAGAGCCTTCTTGATATCCTGAAGTTTATGTGGCTGAATATATGCGATTACAAGCTTCATATCTAATCACCTACTTTCTGCTTAAAACGTTAGACTGAGGTGAATATCTGGAAACCGGCGTAAGCTTCCATGCCGTGCTCTCCGATATCCAGGCCACGTAATTCTTCTTCCCGGCTGACTCTCAGGCCGATAGTCACATCAATAAGTTTGAACACGACACCCATAGTTATAACCACAAAAACAATCGTACTGACGCTGCCAACCATTTGGATACCTAATTGCATTGGATTGCCGCTGTAAACAAAACCTTCATTTGCAAGGCCCAGAGACTGTTTGCCGAAGATGCCAAGGCATAATGTACCCAAAACCCCACACATACCGTGAACCGGAACGGCCCCAACAGGATCATCAATATGCAGCTTATCAAGCAGTTCGACACCCCTGACGACTACATAGCCTGCGACAATGCCGATAACCATAGCTGCCCAGGGATCGACGAAGGCACACGGCGCAGTGATAGCCACAAGTCCAGCCAAAGCTCCATTCATTGCCATAGACAAATCCGGTTTTCCGAACCTTTTCCAAACTGTTGCCATAGCGGCAATGCCTCCCATCGCCGCTGCCAGATTCGTATTGATCGCAACCCGTGCTATAATAGAGCCATCAGTTACACCAAGCGTCGAACCTGCATTGAAACCGAACCAGCCGAACCAGAGTATGAACACGCCCAATGATGCCAATGGAATATTGTGGCCAGCAAGAACTTTCGGCTTGCCGTCAATGCCGTATTTACCTTCTCTTGGTTTCAGGATAGAGGTTCCGGCAAGTGCCGCAAATCCACCGACCGTATGCACCACAGTCGAGCCTGCGAAATCAGCAAAGCCCATATTGCTGAGCCAGCCTCCACCCCATATCCAATGCCCCACGATGGGATAAATAAAAGCAGAGATAATAAAGGAGTAGATCAGGTAAGCGTGGAATTTCATACGCTCGGCCATCCCGCCGGCAACAATCGTCGCCGCCGCTCCGCAGAACGCCGCCTGGAACAGCCAGAAAGCATACAAGGGCAAACCATTAACGACTTCTTCGATACCGAATAAACACCAGCCCTTGAGGCCCATAAAACTATTGCCGTCACCGAACATTAAACCATAACCTATCAGGAAAAAACCCAACGAAGCCATACAGAAGTCCAGGAAGTTCTTTGTCAGGATGTTGCAGGTATTCTTGGCCCTGATAAAACCAGCTTCTACCATACCAAATCCTGCCTGCATGAAGAACACCAGGAATGCTCCCAGAAGAACCCAGACCGTATCCAGGCCTTGTTTGACTTGATCAAGGTTCACGCTCTCGACGCCAGCTAACACATTGCTGTTGATACCAACTATCAGCAAAGCGCCCACAGTACACATTTTCCATATACTAAGTTTAGAATTTCTCTCTTTTACCATCACTTTTACGTCCTTTTTGGCCTGTCAGAACCAGCTCAATTAACAGCTTTATACAACTAACGATTACTAAACCTACTTATGGTTCGTTAGAGAAATCTTCGCAATTATCATGCCAAGTTGGCCAAACAATTTCCAAATATTTCTAAGTCTTTTTCTAAATAGGGGTTATGTGTTTACGCGACAGCGTTTCGGCGTTTTGTAATATCTACATAATTGTAGATATTAATTATAAAAGTTACGATATTGTATTTTTTGCCTATATAAGGAACAAACAGGCCCCGCCAATTAAGACGGGGCCTATTCCTCGGCCCAAAGGGCGCGAAGTGATGGTCGCAGTAAGTTGCCGGAGATGTTACCCTATTGCCTTGCTGCCAACTTCGCCTGTGCGTATTCGTACGCACTTGGCCAGTTCTAAGACAAATATCTTGCCGTCTCCGATCTGCCCTGTTTTGGCACCTTCAATGATCGCTTCTATCGTCTTATCAACGAAGTCTTCATTAACTGCTATCTCGATTCTGACCTTCTTTAATAGGTTTACCTCGAAGTCGACGCCGCGGTAGCTTTCGTGATAACCTTTCTGTTCACCACAACCCAGGGCGTTTGTTACGGACATCTTGAACACTTTATACTTATAGAGCGACTTCTTAACATCCTGAAGCTTATGCGGCTGGATATATGCTACTATTAGTCTCACTTTTCTATCTCCTAATTTACAAATTAAGCATTATGTGGTCGTAAATATTTGGAATCCTGAATAGGCTTCCATACCATGCTCACCAATATCGAGCCCTTTTATCTCTTCTTCCGGAGTCACGCGAAGTCCGATTGTTTTACTTATCGCGTAGAACAATATCAGTCCGAGACCGAACGCCCACACAAAAGCCGCTCCGGCACCCAGGGCCTGGACGCCCAGTTGTTTCAAGCCGCCGCCGTAGAACAGGCCGCTTTCCATATTGAACAGGCCCGTTGCCAGCGTTCCCCAGACACCACAAACACCGTGAACACTTACGGCTCCAACCGGGTCATCGACTTTCAAAACATGGTCGATAAACAGCACGGCGAAGACTACCAATGCACCGCCAACAATACCGATCAAGATCGCACCTACAGGAGTAACTCCATCGCACGGAGCGGTAATTGATACAAGCCCTGCAAGCGCGCCGTTAAGTGCCATTGAAGCATCGGGTTTCTTCATAATCACCCAGGACACACACATCGCAACAATCGCTCCAGCGGCTGCAGACAGATTCGTCGTTACAGCAATATAGCCTATCGAACCATCTCCGACTGTCGTACTGCCCGGATTAAATCCGAACCATCCGAACCACAGAATGAATACACCCAGTGCTGCCAGCGGTATATTGTGGCCGAGTATTGCTTTTGGTTTTCTGTCAGGTCCGTACTTGCCGATACGAGGCCCTAAAACAATAGCTCCTGCCAGAGCCAGCCATCCACCTATCGAGTGCACAACCGTCGAGCCGGCAAAATCCAGAAATCCGAGCTTCTCAAGCCAGCCGCCGCCGTCGAGCAGACCTCCCCATGCCCATGAACCGAAAATCGGATAGATGAACAGGGTTATAAAGAAGCTGTAAACCAGGTATCCTGCAAATTTCGTTCGCTCGGCCATTGCTCCGGAGACAATCGTCGCCGCCGTTGCTGCAAAAACCGTCTGGAAGATCAGGAACGTCCAGTTCCAGTCGGCGCCCGGCTCAACTCCGCTAAGGCCAAACAATGTAGTCCCGAACAGTCCGTTCGTTTTACCGAACATCAGGCCGAATCCTATCAAAAAGAAGGCGATCGTGCCGACGGAAAAGTCCATCAGATTCTTCATCAGGATGTTTACTGCGTTTTTTGCGCGGGTGAAACCGGCCTCGACCATTGCAAAACCCGCCTGCATAAAGAAGACAAGGAACGCAGCAATACATGTCCAGACAATGTTTATGTTCGTCTGAAGCTCTTCTTTGATTGATTCAACGCTGCTGCTTTCAGCCGGCGCTGCAATAACCGCCACAGGAGTCAACAACGCGATTAGAACCAGGAAAACTATATATAATCGTATCTTCCTCATTTTTTGCCTTTCGTAAAAAATTGTCTCTTAAAACTCTTTCGAAAAACCGACACCGGCATACCATGTGTCGTTACTACCGTAAGCATTTGGCGAGCGAATCTCATCGCTCATCAGTGTTACGTAATTCACACTCGGCGTGACGGTAAAGCCTGCAACCTCGAATGGAAAGGCCGCTGAAAGCACCAGGTCGTTCATCGCCGATTTGTCAGGACCCCAGTAAAAATCGTTGTAACCGCCGCTGCCCCAACCAATGCCGGCACTAAGGTCCACTCCGATCCCAGTGTCCGGCCCCAGTTCAACTACGTTCTCAAAGCTGTGCCCGATACCAAATGAGATATACGTACCGTCAGCTTCGTCCACATCGTGATAAACCGTCACAGATGGACTGGCTAAAACATCAAGACCAAAGCCCCAGTAAATCTCCCATGTGTCATCGCCGTCGCTAGCGGGAAAGTCATAGTAGATCACGCCGAGAGAATAGCTAAGAATATCGGCGCCTGGAAACTGCCCGGAGTAATCGAGAGCCAAGTCTACCTCACTGAATTCACCTTTATAGTAATTCTCATCCGTCAGGTCGAGATTTCCCCAAATTGATGCAGTAACATTCTTGTAGCCGACGCTGGCGCCAGGCTGCAGTACCCAATCGTCGACCAGGTTTTGTCCGCGCCAGACATACTTGCTGAATATATTAGCAGTTGCTCCGATACTAACTTCATCTTCAGCCTTCAACGCCCCATTGCTCATTAACGTCGCTAAACACATTACAACCAGCGTGCATTTGATCTGTCTCATCTCAATCAATCTCCTAAAAATATAATTTATCGATCAAATCCTAATTACTTACACTTACTTAGACTTACCAAACAGCAAATCCTATCTTGGTATATAACAATTGCTGTGCCACAACAGATATATTTTTTGAGAAATCCCGTAAGTACTTTATAGAAAGAGGGATAGGGTGATGTGTGCTAATGGAGCCGGACTGGTAGAAACCTACAATATTGTAGGTACATCCAAATATGCCTACAATAATGTATGTTACTTGCTTTTCAGATGTATTTTGGATGGATGTTGTATTTCTTGATTTTATAGCCTAAAACGCGTTCGCTTATTGCCAGCTCTCTTGCGGTTTTTCGCTGTTGGCCGTCGAATTTCTTAAGAGCGTCGACTATAAGCTCCCTTTCCTTGTTTTCGATTATCTCGTTCAGGGAACGCTTGGCCACAGATTCATCCTTCTTTATCATTTGAAGCGAAGGCGGCAGATGCTCGGAGCGAATAACATCGTCATTACATAGCAAAACTGCCCTCTCTATACAGTTTTCAAGCTCTCTTATATTGCCCGGCCAGTGATATCTTGTAAGCATCTCAATCGCAGGAGTGGAAATGCGGGAAATGTCCTTGTTGTTCTCGGCTGCTGTTTTTTCGAGGAAGTAATCCGCCAGCAGCATGATATCATCCTTACGGTCCCGCAGCGGCGGCATATATATCGGAAATACATTGATTCGATAATACAGGTCCTCGCGGAAGAAGCCTTCCTTTATCTGCTCTTCGAGGTTCTTATGAGTCGCAACAACGATTCTGACATTTGTTTTTATCGTCTCCAGGCCGCCTACCCTCTCGAACTCCTTAAACTGGATGACTCGCAACAGCTTGACCTGCAGATTCAGCGAGAAATCGCCGATCTCGTCGAGAAATAAAGTGCCGCCGTGCGCTCTTTCGAACCTGCCCAGCTTTCTTTCTGAGGCCCCGGTAAAAGCCCCCTTTTCATGCCCGAAAAGCTCGCTTTCCAGCAAAGTATCAGGCAGAGCGGTACAATTTACCTTCACAAACGGCTTATCCGCACGGAGGCTGTTGTAATGAATCGCGTGCGCAACAAGGTCCTTGCCTGTCCCGCTTTCACCACGAAGAAGAACCGTTGCGTTGCTGTTGGATACCTGCTCGATAAGCCGGTAAACCTCTTTCATCGCGTTACTTGTACCGACCATGTTGTGTATATTGAAGTGGTTTTTCAGCTCCCGGCGCAGGCGCGCATTTTCTTCGCTTAGTTGCCTGCGGTTGGATTTAACAAGCTTGTTCAGCTTGACAGCCTGGGCCACCATCGTGGCGACGACGTTAAGCAGCCTGACATTGGCATCAAATTCGTTTTTCGGATCGGCCTGCTTATCGACACTCATCGCGCCAATCGTGTTGCCCTCCAGCTTGATCGGAACGCAAAAAAAAGCAATCTGCTTGCCCTTCTCTTCCTTTCGTGACCTCGTTTTATGCAGGAAACGCGGATCTTTGGAGATGTCCGGCACGATAATTTCCTTGCCGCTCTGGACGACGAGCCCCGTAATGCCTTCCCCAACCTTATAGCTTGCCATGTTCTGCGATTTCTTGCTTATACCATGAGCCAACCTGACATTTATCGTCTCAGTATCCGGATCAAGCAGAGTAATCGTTCCCCGCCTGAGCTTAAGGTGAGTATCGAATGACTTCAAAATTGACATCAACGTCTCTTCGAGGTCAAGCGACTCGGCCAGGGCCTTTGATATATCGCTTAAGAGCTCTACTTCTTTCGCAAGTCTCGCTTTCATAACTAACCTTTCGTTAAGAATACATGATAACGGCAAAGTAACAAAATTGTAGACTCATTGCAAGAAAATACAATTATGTCTTTATAAAACAGAGTTGTGAGCGTGAGGGAGAGATACGGTAAATGCCCGCGGCTGCTTGTTTATGCTATCATGAAAGCGTTTTTGGTGTGGATGGTTCTGTTGTTTAGCGACGAACCGGCAGCATTTTAAACGCATCTTCGCCGCCGTTTATCAGATGAACCAGCGGCTGTGGCCTGTCAACACCTTCGATAAACTTAGGCCGGGCCGACCAGGGCGTAACGCTCAGCACCCCGGTCAAATCCATCCAGTGTTGCAGCCGAGCCACCGGCAGATCCCATGTCATGTGGAGATGATTGGCCGGCGGATATTGCTTGTACTCGACCATGCTCGCATATTTCGGTACGACAAAGGTGTGCGGCCATAAAGTTGTCGTCAGTTCACACATCGCCTTGGCGAGTTGTGCCGGCACTTCGGTGGTGTGCGCTTCGTCCCAGATCATACTGAACAGTCCGGTCGGGTTGCTGTAAGCGCATCGGGCGGCGATACCTTCGATTCCCACAGGTGTCATGAACGTAACCGAATTGCCGCCGCCGGGGAAGTAGTCAGCGTCGGCCACAGGCATTTGAACACTATCCATAATCTTTTTGATGGATGCTCCGGGATTTTGTGCCCAATCGAATGCCGCACTGCCGGAGTTGTCACCGTCTACGAGGCCCTTATTGAACCAGTCGGCCTTCTTATCCAGCGATTTGACTCCGATTTTCTTAGCTAATTCTTTGATCTCCCACGCTTCCCAGACCTTTCTAAAGTCCATGAACAAAGGTGGATTTCCGCCGGATAGGTATGTCATGAACAGCATCGTTAACAGTCCCTGCACGTCGGCTTCGGTAGCGTACGGCAGGGGGGCTTTTCGCCCGTTGTGGTCGAAAGTCGAGTTGAACAGGCTCTCCATTACATCGGCGACCGGCAGGGGGATGCCCCGCATATCGCTACCCCATTCCAACTGGCTCATGAAACCGCCGCCGACGGCATTCAAATCCGCCATCAGGTCTCGCACGATAAGATACATCGCCAGTGACTGGTTGAACCGTTCGCTATCGGCCTCATCGCGGAGTTCCAGACGCTTGCCGACGTGCCTGTTGATCCAACCTCGTAAGTCCTTGAGTTCCTTTTCGTTATACGCTTTTTTCTTTAGCATGTCGGCCAGGAGCTTCATATCCATGCGAGTGATTTCCAGGCCGAACGTATTTCTCGTCGGGATAATATGTGCAAGGGCGGTTTCCATTCCCATCGAGTCATGGCCAAGCACAACGACCCTGCGACCACGCAGGGCGACTGTAGTGACAGCGGCATAGCACCAGTCGATGAGATTCTTTGCCGTCTGGTCGGTCATCTTCGGATTGTCACCTGTATCGGGCCACGTTCCGACGTTAAGAGCGGACATTCGACCGTACTGAGCAAGAGCGCCATTGAGCGCATGAGCATAAACCACGCCGGGCTTCGGGCCGCTGTTGCCGCAGGTGATATTGATCGGAGTGTTAAGTGGGAATTGCTGGAGCAGCGAAATAGCAGTAAGCTGCGGAAACGCCCACGTATCCGGCACGCAAACCAGAATATCAACGCCTGCCTTGCGAAACTGCTGTGCGACAATATCGGCCTGCGCCTCGCCGTCAACTAAAACGGTTGAATAAACAACAGGCACCGGCGTCGTATCCGGCAAAACCACCGACCCACTTATGACATCAGCCGCCATTTTCGCAATATTCTGACAGCGATTCCGGCTCGCCTCGTCGATCCGAGGATCGCTCGTAGCAAAAATCCCAATCACCGGAACCTTCGGCGTTGCCTTCCTTATATTCGGCAGATGTTTCGCTTCAACTCTCTGAGCCATTTCAAACGCTCCTTCCCACCTTCTACAAAGTTCAGCATTCAGGACTTAAGACCAAACGTGGATGTGTCTTCCAGCATTTTTTTAACGAAGTCGAGGAACTGGGCGGCGTAGGCTCCGTTGGCGACTTTGTGGTCCACTGAGATGGTCATGTTCATCAGCTTGCGGACCATGATGTTGCCGTTGTCGGGTACGCAGGTGTCGACTATCTGGCCGATGCCTAATATGCTGCACTGGCCGGGGACGACGATCGGGATGAAATTATCGATCCCGAACGCGCCGAGATTACTGACGGTAATGCAGCCGCCTTCGACATCTGTCGGAGCCAATTTATTGTTGCGTGCCCTTTCGATCAGGGCCTGGCTGTCAAGTGCGATCTGCCGGACGTCCTTTTTATTGACGTCCTTGACAATCGGTGCGACCAGGCCGTCCGGGACGGATATCGCAAGACCGATGCCGATTGCCTCTGCCAGCCGGATTTCTTCACCGGCGAGCTGGCCGGTCATGATCGGATATTTTTCCAGCCCCGTTGCTACCGCCTTCAGGAGAAAATCGTTGTAAGAGAGCTTCACGTCGCTGGTTTCATTGAGTTTGGTTCGCAGATCGACCAGGTCGGTGACATCCGCTTTCACGGTCAGGTAGAAGCATGGGATTTCCTGCTTGGATTTGAGCATTTTTTCGGCTGTGATTCTTTGCAGCCGGTTAACCGGTATTCTCTGGCCTGCTTTGGCCTCTGCGGCGGGAGCTGCCGGGACGGTGGCCGCGGCTGGTTTTGCCGAAGCCGCTTTTTGGACGTCCTGTTCGGTAATCTTACCGGCTGGGCCCGTGCCGGTTACTGTCGCCAAATCCACACTGAGATCCGCGGCAAGTTTCTTCGCCCTCGGTGAGGCCATGATTCTGCCTGCCGGCTTGGCCGGCTCGGCTTTGGCTGGTTCGACGGCGGGAGTTGCTTCGGCTGCAGGCGCGGCTTCAGGCGTTGCTGGTGCGGCGCCCGTTAGCGAATCGACAAAGCTCTGCGGCACATCTTCATCCCTGGCACCGAGGACTAAAACCGGCGCCCCGACGGGCAGCGTCTCGTCGACCTTGGCAAGAACGTACTTAACGAAACCTTCGGCGGGCGATTCCATTTCAAGTGTCGCCTTGTCCGTTTCTATCTCGAAAATTACATCGCCTTTTTTGACCTCATCACCGACGTTGACCAGGCAATTGACAACGGTTCCTTCTTCCATTGTTTGCCCGAGCTGCGGTAATCTTACTTCTTTTGCCATTTATGAAATCCTCAATTTGTTTTGTATTGCTTATATCGTATTGCGTAGTCCGGTGGCTAAATATTAACGAGTTTTTTTTACGGCGTCTGCGATTGTCTCGACGCTTGGGATGCTCGCCAGCTCCAGCGGTTCGCTCATCGGCGGCGGCACATCGGCTGCCGCGAGATTGACCGGGGCCGCATCGAGGTAATCGAAGCCGTGCGAGCCGTCGCTAAATTCGTATTCCATGAACCGCCCGGCGATTTCTCTGCCGGCCCCGCAGGTGCAGAAACCTTCGCTGACCGTAATCAGCCGGCCTGTCTTGCGGACCGATTCGGCGACCGTATCGATGTCCATCGGCTTGAGTGTTCGCAGGTCGATGACCTCGGCGTCGATGCCATGCTGCTCGGCGAGGATTTTAGCGGCCTCCAGTGACCACATTGCCATTCTACTATAACTGACTATAGTCGCATCGTTGCCGGGTTTCTTGATATCCGCCACGCCCAGCGGGATAATGTAATCACCTTCCGGCACAGCGCCCAATTGGCCGTATGTCGCTTTATGCTCGATAAAGACGACCGGATTGTCGCTGCGGATAGCGGCTTTGAGCAGGCCCTTCGCATCGTAAGGTGTCGAGGGCATTACGACGTACAGTCCCGGCGTGTGCATAAGCCAGGCTTCGAGCGATTCGGAATGGTGGGCGGCGATACATCTGCCGACACCGCCTTCGGTTCGCAGAACCATCGGCACTTTCGCCTTGCCGCCGAACATATATCGGTTATAAGCGCCGACGTGGACGAGCTGGTCCATCGCGATTGTCACGAAGTCGACGTACATAATCTCCGCTACCGGCCTCATCCCGCGAAGTGCCGCGCCGACCGCAGCTCCGGTAATTGCCGCCTCGGAGATCGCCGTATCGACAACTCTATCTGTGCCGAATTCGGCCAGCAGGCCGCGAGTCGCCTGATAGGCTCCGCCGTAGAGGCCAACATCTTCGCCCATGACGATAACATTTTTGTCCCGTCGAAGCTCCTCGGCCTGAGCGGCCGAGACGGCCTGGCCGATAGTCACAACATCCATGCCGAACTTCGACTTGATTTCGCTGCTTGCTTCTTCTGTTGCCGCTTTTTTAGTTTTGGCTGTAGACGAGGCAAGCGCCGCCTTGAAGGCAGCCGTTGCTTGCATAACTTTCGCCGATGTAGTCTTGTCGGAGGCAATTAATTCCGCCGGGTAAGTTTCATCGACGTAGACATCCTTTGTCAAATCGGCGGTGTTGGGCCAGGGGCTGTCCAGGCCGAACTGCGTCGCCGCTTCGATAGCTTCAAAGGCCTTGTTCTTAATTTCATCCAACTGTTCCTGCGTGCATAGCTTCTCGCCGAGAAGTTTCTCACTCAGAACGGTAATCGGATCGCGCTGGTGCCAGGCCTTTTCCTCGGCCTTGGTTCGGTAAGCGCGGGGGTCGCTGCGACTGTGCCCATACCAGCGGTAGGTCTTGGCCTCGATAATCGTCATCTGAGTGTCTTTTCTTGCTTTTTCAACTGCAGCTCGGACAGCAAGAAAGACAGCAACGGTATCCTGGCCGTCAATAATCATCGCCGGTAAGTCATAGGAAGCCGCTCTTTGGGCGATGTCCTCGATATTGCTCGCGCGGACCGCCCCTTCGATTTCGCTGCCGGAGAATGGCACGCTCATTCCGTAAAGATTATTCTCGATAATTGCCACAAGCGGCACGGCAAGTGTTGAGGCCATATTCATCGCTTCATGAAAACTGCCGGTATTGGTGGAGCCGTCGCCGAAGAAAGATAGAACGACTTTACCTGTTTTTTTGTATTTTTCAGCCATTGCGGCGCCGACAGCCGGGGCCTGATTGCCGCCGACGATGCCGGTCGAACCGAGATTGTTGCATTTATCGACATCGGCGATGTGCATCGAGCCGCCTCTGCCTTTGCAGTAGCCGGTTTCTTTGCCCATCAGCTCGGCCATCATCTGGTTCCAGTGGTTCTGTCGCTGCTCTTCGCTGTCTGCGTATTTGTTGCCGATCGCTCCGCAGTGGCCGTGGCCTCGGTGGGTCGAGCCAATCACATCCCCCCGCTCAATCGCGGCGATGGCACCGACGGCTACCGCTTCCTCGCCGGCGTAAAGATGTGAAGCGCCTTTGATAATATTCTGGCCCAAAAGATCGAACACCTTCTCCTCGAAAAAACGAATCTCGTGAATCGTCCGAAGCCAGTCGGTTACATCATCAAGGCCAACAATCCCATCTTTAATTAGGTCTTTGACCTTTGGGGCCGGTTTCTTTCGAGTATCATCAATAGCAAAACCCATTCTTCGAATCTCCTGTAAAATCAATTTTCGAGGGCAAAAATCCCGGAATTGCCCCGCCAACAGCATTAAAAAACGATATTATAGCACATCATATCTCGGAAAAGCAACTATAGGATTCACATTTTGCTTCTTTTTTACAGAACCGGAGGTTGCAGAGCAAGCGTTGTTGCTTGATAACCGGCTATTACGCTCGTACAATTACCAGCCAGTCACTACTCGCCGTCTGGCCAAAGCGACCAGCTAATAAGCTGCCTGGAGAATATTGGCCTGAATAGTATGAAGGATTTTACTTATGGACAATATCAAGACCATAATAGTATTGTTTATTAGCATTTTGCTGGCCGGCAGTGTATGTCTTGCCTACGATTGGCCCCAGTTTAGAGGGCCCAACCGGGATGGGAAATCGGCGGAGACCGGGCTTTTGAAAAAATGGCCTGAAGCGGGGCCGAAACAATTGTGGTCTGTTGAGGGTCTGGGCATAGGTTTTTCATCCGTGGCCGTAGCACGCGGATTCGTATATACGACCGGTATGATTGACGGCGAAGGATTTCTGTTCGCATACGATATTAAAAGCAAATAGCTCCTGCGTACGGCAGGTATCTTGATGCCGCCTGTCAATCTGCAGGTAATGTCTTTTTTTAAGCGCCTTCGTTTTCCCGCTGTTCTCTATCGCTTTTTACCTGGCTCAGTGCGGCCAGCCCGCCTATCGCTCCCAGGTTCATCGTCTCCAATGCCGAGCTGGGGACGATAATCATCGATCCTTTTTCTTTCAGCCCCTCGAACAACATGTTCATACCGCGAAGGTGCATGGCCCCCGGATTCGATTCGTACTGCTTGGCGGCTTGTACGAATTTTTCGGCTATTTCTGTTTCCGCAGTTCCAAGGATGACGCGTGCGTGACGTTCACGTTCGGCCTGGGCTTCCTTGGACATGGCATCTTCGAGGTCCTTGGGCAGAATGATGTCACGAATTTCCACGGACTGTACAGTTATGCCCCAGGGATTGGTTTTTTCGTCGAGGATTTCCTGGAGTCTCTTGCCGAGCTTTTCACGGTGGGTGAGCAATTCTGATAGCTGGTGGGTCCCGATGATGTCACGCAGTGCGGTCTGGGCCGAAAGTATGATGGCCAGGTAGAAGTTCTCGACTTCAAGGATGGCTTTCTTGGCGTCCCAAACCATCCAGAAACAGATGGCGTCGACGTTGACGGGAACCGTATCTTTTGTAAGAGTGGACTCGGAGCTGAAGTCGGTCGAGCGTATCCGCATATCGACGGACCGGACGACACTTTCGATGATTGGGATGATAAAGAATGGGCCGGGACCTTTAAGGCCACGGAATTTGCCGAGCCGCAGGACTATGGCACGCTCCCACTGGTTGGCGATCTTGATGCCGAAAAAGCAGATATTCGCAAACAGGGCGGTGACAATAATGATGTAGATATTCCATTGCTGCCAGGTGCCTTCGATGAGCCTGTTAAGACAGGCGCCGGCCAGCACGACGACAGCAGCGGCGAGAGCGGCGACCCAGTTCAGGGATACTGCTTCGGCTTCCAACTGCGACGTTGCCTTGTACTCGCGAGTGATGCTTTGCTGGGTGAAATTGGTTTCTCTTTTTTCAGCCATTTTCGAGTCTCCTTTGCATATGAGTAACGATTTCTCTAAGAGTAAAACCGTATTGGTTGCCGCGAGCGACGAGTTCGTCGCAGATTTGCCGCAGCATACGTTTCTTCTCGTCTTCGCCGATCTCGACCTGCTGGTGACTGACAAAGGTGCCGGTGCCTTGCTGCGTGTCTAATATTCCAAGGATTTCCAGCTCCGAATAAGCCTTGCGTACGGTGTTGGGATTTACCTGCAGATCCACTGCTAATGATCGAACCGTCGGCAATTGCTCGCCGGGCATGAGACGGTCCGAGGCTATGCCGTAGCGAATCTGGTCAACAATCTGGCGATGGAAGGGCACGCCGCTTTTCAAATCTAGCTTAAATTCAACCATTTCAAATTCTCACTCATTATCACAAAATACTAATATGCTATAACAATAGTGTAATAGTATTATAGCACAATAAATCAACTCGTAAAGAAGAAAATATAATATTTTCATTTTTTTCTACATCCGGCATGAGTAGGTTCACGGAGTGATTTTTCTCTTTTTTCCAACCCTTTTGGTCAGTGCGGGAGTGCGAAATTGGCTTTGTTTGGCTTTGAATTGGGTTTGTTTTTTCGCCGACCCAAAGCGTGAAATTCTTCATAAATACCTTTCGCATAGATACTTAAGCTCTATTTGCCCATTCGAAAATTGGCTTTGTTTTTTCAAATAGCCTTGCCGGAGAAACACTACCCCCAGAAAACTGGGAGCTAACTAAGATTGGCTTTGTTTGGCTTTGTATTGGGTTTGTTTTTTCGCCGCCTCAAAGCATAAAATTCTTCATAATCACCTTTCATATAGATACTTAAGCTCATTTTGCCCATTCGCAAATTGGGTTTGTTTTTTCAAATAGCCTTTCAACCCCCAGAGCATCTGGGGGCTAAATAAGATTGGCTTTGTTTGGCTTTGAATTGGGTTTGTTTTTTCGCCGTCTCAA